>Ga0209318_1001894_pt1 | contig 11582 bp, 17 predicted proteins | sample RifGroE1_FD_183999 | JGI IMG/M metagenome (GOLD analysis project Ga0209318, IMG submission 183999) | Groundwater microbial communities from Rifle, Colorado, USA - Groundwater E1 (SPAdes) (version 2) | ecosystem: Environmental > Aquatic > Deep subsurface > Groundwater | place: Rifle, Colorado...
GAACAGATATAAGAACTAGTGGTAAGAATATTTATATGTATGTTGATCAGGATTTTATTGCTGCTCAAGATATTAATTATACAACTCAATTATGAAAATAAAGATTAAACATTGGATAGTATCTTTTATAGATTGGATAAATTCTATTCCTATTTGGGAAGATGATAAACCTATTGGAAATAGATACTCTACTAAATACTTCTTATATCTTGGAGATGGTACTCTTGATAAATACAAACATAGAAAGATTGCTTATTCAGGATTAGTTTCTAATACACCTGAAATATATCATAATACAATAATAGATGATATTAATTCAGGTAAGATTGAAGATTATGTTATAATATTTGATAATTGGAAATGATATGAAACTATATGAAAAGTTTAAAAAAGGAGATATTGTAGAAATTACTTCTATGCATTCTGTTGAACCTCATAACAATAGTAATTATACTTATTGTTTTATGAGAGTTCCTTTAATTGTAAATGATGTATATAAACATGTATATGGAAATTCAAATCATTATATATATTTAAATGCTAATTTAGTAGAACCGATTAATGAAGGAATCTATCATTATCCAGCAGGATATAATATTGCATTTGGAGCTGTTAAGATTAGATTTATTAAATCTAGTTAAATGGTTACTCAATGTTTTAAATGTGATCTTTGTCTAGGTAGACGTAATATTGTTAATCCATCAGGAGACCTCACTAATTGTAAAATACTATTTATTGGTGAGGCTCCTGGTTCTACAGAAGATAGACTAGGATTGCCTTTTGTAGGTAAAGCTGGTAAGCTTCTAGATAGAATGTTTGGATTAATGAATATGAATAGAAATAGAGGTATTGTAATTACTAATGTGATTAAATGCCAACCTCCTAATAATAGACCTCCTACTAATATTGAAATTAATCTATGTTTTCTTTATTTACAATCTGAAATAGAAGAACTTAATCCTACATTAATTGTAGGTATGGGTAATACTGCTCTCAAAGCTATTACTGGAGAAACTACAAACAGAATTAGTAAATGGAGAGGTAAATATATTATTCAAGATAATAGGATATTCTATTTTACATATCATCCTTCTTATCTTTTAAAGAATCAAGAAGATGATAAGATATTTAAAGAGTTTTACTCTGATTTTAAATTCATACAAAAAATGTATACAATACTATGAATATAACTAAAGAACAATTAGTTAAGCTTGAAGAAAAGCTTACTAAACGTGGATATAGAAGGATTGATGGTCATTATAAGAATGAAAATTTTGGATATTGGAAATCATTTAAAATTACATATAATAAACATTATGATAAGATTATTAATTATCAAATTGCTATATTATTTTGGGATTGGTCTAAATATGATCAATCTGGAACTCAATTTGGCAATAGATGTATAGGATATACTCATTATTTTGTTGGAAGCGATGAAATGACTAATGCTATTGATTTTAATTATCGTCATCCTATTACTACAAGTAAGTTTGAAAGATTAGCTTCCAAACTATATACTTTTATGAAAAACTATAAACTATAGACTATGTTTAAAATACTAATTCTATCTGGTAAGTCTTTCTTTGGAGGAGCACAGGCAGCAGCTATGGCTGAATATATTAATTTTAATGGATATCCAAATGCTATCATTAGCTGTAATATTGGTAATATAAACACTATGTTATTTAATACAGTTTATGATGATTATACTAATTTTGATAAAATTCAGGTTGGAGATGATATAAAGGATTATTGGAGGCATGATGGAGTAGATTATTATGGAAGATTAAATAATAGAATCTTTCCTAAACTAAGATTAACTCTTTTAAATTCTAGATTCTTTACTAATACTAGATTCTTTACTAATACTACCGTTGATACTTTTATGCAATTTAATAATGAAAATGAATCTGAAGTTATTCATACTGCATTAAAGTCTATAAATGTTTCTAGTATATGTATTACTCCAACCCTTACAACAAGTTATGAAATTGATAATCTCCCTAAAGTAATAGTACCTCTATATAAGAAATATAAAATTGATGATCTTGATAAAGTAGAAGTTACTGTTATTTATAATAGTATTAATAATAAATACTTTGAAACTCCTAGAGATAATACTGTTAACAGTCTATTATATTCTATGCAGAATGAAAGTAATGAATTATATTATATTACTAAATTCTTTTATCCTTATCCTATAAATATAATTAGAGTTCCTTCATTCTATAATATAGACATACCTGATTATGATTATGAAAAGTATGAATTATGGGGAGCTGAAGCTTATTTAGATACATTAAATATTAAATAATATGATGGTTAAACACTTTATAGCATCTAGTATAGATGTATTATCAAAACAACTTAATGATTTTATAAGTACAAATGTTAGAACTATAATATCTACAAATCTAGCATTTAGTACTAGTAATATGATTTATTATATATTAATCTATATATCTAAATAATATGAATATAAATGATATAGTATCAGTAAAACTTACATCTCATGGATTAGATATATTTCTAAAAGAAGATACAGGAGGAAGTTATTATAAATATAACTATATTCCTGAAACTGCTACATTAACTGTTCCTCTATGGACTTTAATTGAATTATTTGGTTCATTTATATATCATGGATGTAAACAATTATTTGAGAATAATGAAATAACTATTAAAGAATAACATATGACATATTTCTATGATATAGAAGTTAAACCTAACTTCTTTCTTGCTACTTTTTTATCTATTAATACAGACGATAAAGTTATTGATCAATTCATTCAAGCAGATATAATGAAAGATTATGCAAAGAGGGATTCTATATTACGAGATTTTAAGTATGAACAATTTATAATATGTGATGTTCCTGGTTATCCTCAAATTAATGATTTTCAAAGACTAGGAATGTTTATTGAGAAAGCTAGAGGAATGTATTTAATTGGTTATAATAACTCTGAATATGATGATGTAATACTTGATTATATATTCTATAATAGAAATAAGTTTACAAATAAATCTATATTAGAATTAAATGCTGATATTTATTACTTTAGTCAAGAAGTTATAGCTAATAATCTAAGTGTATATACATTTAGAAAGTTTAAGAGTATTAAATTTACAGGAAAGTATAATTCTATAGATTTAATGAAATTACATTATCTTGATAAACAAAGAATAAGTTTAAAACAAGTTTCTATTACTTTAAAATGGTATAAAGTACAAGATTATGTAACTCCTTATCCTACTCTAGAAGAGTGTGAATTATATGGAGATATGACACAAGAACAAGTAGCTAAAATACCATCTTGGGATAGATATATCATTGCTGATCATATTTATGATATGGTTATGTATAATTTTAATGATGTATTAATTACTCATAAACTATATTTTGCTAAACTATCTGAATTAGAACTTAGAATTGAATTAGGAGCTTTATATAAGGTTAATCTTCTTAATTCTAGTAGAAGTGCTATTGCTGATGTATTACTTAAGAAATTCTATGAAGAATATAGTGGTATATCATGGTGGGATTTTAGACATCTTTCTACACCAGACGAACCTATTAAGATATCTAATATTTATCATGATGGATTAATGTTTGAAAATAGTATTAAATGTGATGTTTTAATAGGTTATAAGATTGGAGAACAGAAAGATTATAAATTTAAATCTTATTTAAGAGGAGTAACTCTTGGATACTTTAAAGATATACTTGGAGAAAGAGTTATCAACCTAACTGATGAAATAGCATATAAGATTATTATAAATGGATCTGGATATAAATTAATGAGTGGTGGTCTACATAGTATTGATGGACCTAAGAGATTTAAATCTAATAATAAATACATTTATATTGATGCTGATGTTAATTCATACTATCCTTTCATGGTACTTAATTATAAAGTTAAGCCTAGACATCTTACTCTAGCTTTCTTTAAGATAGCTGAAATGGTAGTTGTAAAGAGGATTGAAATTAAAGGTAGAGTACAAAATGGTACAGCTACACCTCAAGATAAAGTAGGAGCTGAAGGACTTAAGATTGTAGCTAATGCTGGTTTCTTTGGTAAGTTTGGAAGTGAGTTTTCTTGGCTTAGAGATATTAAAGCTCTTGTTACAGTAACTATTAATGGTGAATTTAATCTATTGATGTTTATTGAATATCTTGAAGCTCATGACTTTCATGTTGTATCTGCTAATACTGATGGTATTGTAACTAGAGTTGAAAGAGATAGAATTGGTCTTTATTATACATTATGTCATGATTGGGAGAATAAAACTAATCTTACTTTAGAGTTTACTGAATATAATGATTATTGTAGAACTACAGTAAATGATTATTATTCAATTAATACTAAAGGTAAATTTAAAACTAAGGGTGATTTCTCTGATCAATTAGATATTTCTAAAGCTTTTATGCATCCTATTGTACCTAAAGCTATCAAGAAGTTCTTCATTGAAGGAATACCTATTGATAAAACACTTCATGAATGTACTGATATATATGATTTCTGTATGAGTATTAAAACAGGATCTAATTATATTAATGAATTTCATGAAGTAAATGGATCTGAATTACAGATTACTAGATTACAAAAGAATATAAGATACTATGTTTCTGCTAGAGGTGGAACACTATTAAAGAGAGATAAGAATGATAACTCTCTTCATAATATGGTTAAAGGTTATACTGTTATAATCTTTAATGATTTTATTCCTAAACCTACTATTTTTGATTATCATATTAATTATAATTATTATAAGATGAAATGTATGGGTATTATAGACAAAGCATTAGGTAATTTAACTAAAGATTTAATTAAAACTGGTGGTAGTTTATTTGATTAATTTAAAAATAATATTATGAAACTAAATATTCCTGAAATAATAGACATTATAAATGGTAATGGTAAAGCTTTTCCTGTTAATGTAGAAAAGTTTATTGTATTTACATTTCTTCCTAATCAATTGTTTGCTATTAATAAGAATTTAGTAAATGATGAAGGATTAGATATTACTGATGTATTGAGTGGATGTGCTGTAAATGGATATAGTTCTACATCAATCTTTAAAATTATTAATGATACTATAAAACAACTACTATCTGTATTAGATAATTGGGTTGAATATAGAGAAGGAAAGATTAAAGAAATTGAAGATAAATATGATCATTCTATTAAATTTAATAAATTTAATAAAGATACTATCATTAAAGCTGATTATTATGATATTAGTGGTAGAAAAGTTACTACATGTAAAGTTAATATTAATAAATTTAAATACTTACTGAAATGACTAAATTTAAACCTGGAGATATTGTAGAAATTATTGATATTGATAAAAGAGACATATTTTATAAAGCTGATAATGTTATTGGTATAAGAGTAAAACTAAATAATTATATTGATAAGTTTACTATATCTACTAATCTAAAGAGTGGAGATTTTAGTCAATCTCAATATACTGAAGAATTGGATCACATTAGTCTAAAAGATAGTTATAGAATATATTATGATGTTACAGTTAAAAAAGTTAGAACATTAACTCCTAAAACTAAGAAGAAATGAAAATATACTATATAATTGAACATCCTTTCAATGGAGGATATTGGTCAGAAGAACATAATAATTGGAAAGGCTTTCTCTTTGCTACTAATTATTCTACAATAGATGCAGCTAAAGATAGAATTAATAATTCGATTAGTGTTGCTTGTAAAATATCTATAATATATAAATCCCAACCATAAGATGGAGAATAACTTTGATCCTATTCTTTATGCTATTGGAGATAAAGTTATTGCTAAAAACAAATCTCCAGATCTAGATGGTAATATACCTAAAGAAGAAGAAATAATCGCTGTTGAAAACACTGTTGAATATTCTGATGGTAAATACTGTCAAGTTATATACTTTGCTTCTAATCCTAAATCTTTTGAATTAGCTATAAACTTTGAACCTACTAATGAAGAAGATAGAAGGAAATATTATGATATTATAGAGAAAACAGGTTTTACAACACAAAAGAGTAGAATAAAAGGTAAATCTACTCCTAAAGTTGTAAAACCTAAGACTCAAAGAGAAACAAATATTAAAAACTTTCTTAAAGATAATTAATATGACAATATATGATTTAAAGCTACATGAAAGTATGGTTATAGAAGTTAAGAGTTCTATTAATAAAACAACTGATTATTTTAATGTAGCAAGAGTTCCTGGAGGATGGATATATAGACAAATGAATACTAATTTACCAACAGTTATATTTGTTCCTTTTACACCAGCTGAATTATGTTAGATGAATCTAAACTTAAAAGACAGTATGAATCTCTAATGAAATGGAGGAATGCAGGAGGAGTAGGTACACTAAATCTTGTTATGAGATTTGGTAAAACGATGGTAGGATTACTTGCAGTAAATAAAATGCTTGAAAAGAATCCTAAAGTAGATGTATGTATTGCTGTTCCTAGTGTTACTGTAAAAGATGAATGGTATAATCAAATTAAGACTTTTACAATAAATGATTTAACTCCTTTCATTAGAGTTTATACTGCTAATCAATTACTAGATGAAGATCTAAAGATTGATTGTGATTTTTTAATAATTGATGAAGTACATAAGTTTACAAGTGATAAGCGTCTAAGAATACTTAGAAGAGAAACTGTTAAATCTAAATATTTAATGTGTCTTACTGGTTCTATGCCTGGAGGAGATATGAAAGAAAAGATTATAGCATATGCTCCTATTATAGATACTATTACTGAAGCTGAAGCTTTAAGGAATAATTGGATATCTAATTTCTTAGAGTTTAATGTACCTCTTCAATTTCCTGATAATGATAAGATAGAATATAGATCATATTCTACTATTATTAAAGATACTCTAAATAAGTTTAAGGATATGTATAAACTATTTAGATATAAAGATAGATCTTTAATGTATGATAATGATTTTAATCTTATTATGTCTTGTTATTCAGGTAAAGCTACTCCTTATGGTTATCTTACTCCCGACATTGTTAGAGCAGGTATAGTTGGTAAACAATCTTGGAATCCTGATCTAGCTAAAGAATGGAGTGATGAACATATTAAACAACAAGCTATGAAGTTTAACAAAGCTATTGCTAAGCGTAATGATTTGCTTATACATAATATTGTTAAACTTAATGCTGTATTAACTATATTTAGACATAATCCAGTTTCTACTATTTGTTTTAATGAATCAACTAAGTTTGCTGATGTTATTACAGATGCTATAAATAATAATATAGGAAGAACTGCTATATGTTATCATTCTAATATTGAAACTGCTGCTTTAATTGATCCTTCTACTGGTCAATGGATTACATACGGAGAACGATCAACACGTGCGGGAGAGATAAAGAAGTTCGGTAAGGATAGTCTTAAGAAATTAGCTATTGAAGGCATGAAGATTGGAACTTATACTTTCTTATCTACTGCAAGAGCTCTTGATGAAGGTCTTACTTTACCTAATCTTGGTCAAGTTATTACTACTGCTGGTACAGCTAATCCTATGCAATATGCTCAACGAAATGCAAGAGGAAAGACTGTTGATGCTTACAATCCTAGTAAGGTTACTAAAATCTACAACTTATACTTCGATGACTTCACCATTTTAAACGATGATGGAGAACCTGAGTTTGTAAAGAGTAGAGATAAGACTAAACTCTATCTTAGACAAGATGCTAATAAACATGATATTGTCACAATTGACCTATCAGAACTTATTGAGTAGTATTGTTAGTATCTTTTATAAAAATCGCTTGACCTTGAAGCTAAAAAGTCGTATTTTAACATTCTTTTTCACTCGTATTTTGACACCAAAATCAACTATTATATGAATGAACTTACTGTAAATAATCCTAAAGGAACTCTAGCTAGATATGCTAATCTAGATCCCTTTAGGGATTTTAAACAAATACAAGAATTTGCAGTAGCTATAGCTGAAAGCGATATGGCTTCTAGCTTTAAAAAAGGTACAGATGGAAAAGTTAATCCTTCTGATATTATAGCTGCTATTTCTATTGGAATTGAATGTGGTATTCCACCTATCTCTGCTGTTGCTTTAGGTAAGACTTTAAATGCTAAGTCTTACCTTTCTGTTTTAAAGGGTAAGAGTTTAGGTCTTGATCCCATTACCTCTATAACTAAAGTACATAATATAACTACTAAGAATGGTGAGATATTATATACTTCAGTTGATATTATTTCTAAGACTATTCTTGATACTAATACTACCATGAAAATCATTAGAGATTATGAAGCTACTCCTAAATATTATGAAATGATGACTAATGCTTATGTTGGTCATCATTGGAAAGTATTTAATAATGAGGGAGAATTAAATCCTTTATACTTTCTATATCAAAAGGGTAAAACTTCTGCTGATGAATTAGCTAAACAACTAGATGGAGATAAGATTGTTATCAGTAAAGGTAGCGATATTACTTATGTAACTAGTATTCACTTTATTAGAAAAGAGAAGAATATAGATGAAATATTCCATTATTCAACACAAGAAGCTATTGATGCTGGATTACTAATGGGATATCATTCTGTATATAAATTGCAAGATCCTACTACAAAGAAATATGTAGCTAAGCTAGTTGAAGGTAAGAATAATTGGAATGATAATACTCCACAAATGTTAAGGAATAGATGTATTTCTATTCCTGGTCGTATTATTGTTGCTGATAAACTTCAAGGTATTTATACACAAGATGAAGCTATGGATATAGTAAATGAACCTATTATTGAAGTAGAGAATATTGAAACTATTGAGGTTCAAGAAGAGAATTGACATATAAGTCAGATCTAAATATATTCATACTTTTAAATCTACTCACAAAACTCAAGTCAGATAGACTATCCAAATGGTGATCGCTAGACAATTAAAAGATAATAGAAATAGAGAAGACTATATCAATTATAATTGATTTATTAATAATTAAAATTAAATTTACAACTATGGAAGAAAATCGTTTTTCAGGTCTGAGTTTCAGGCAAGGTATGTTAAAGTCTGGTGGTAAGGTAACTGGTGGAGCTGATCCAGTAATTCGTGTTGCTAGTACTTATAATAATTTTATTGCAAGTCCTAAAGCTCAGTCTCTTTTGGCTATTGCTAAAGGTGATTTTGTAGTCATTTATGATATGGCTGGACTTGGAGCACAAGATCATTATAATGATCGTTTCTATATTAGTAAGGGTTTTGTACATAATGGTGTACAGAATGGTGCTAAATTAGGAGATAATGGACAGTTTAGCTTCAATGTAGGTTGGGGAGCTATTATGGCTGAAGATATGAACATTAAAGAAATTACTGGTGATCAGTTGGTTACTCGTAATTTAGCTATTCTTCGTGAGATGACTTTAGCTAATGGTAATACTCAGAAAGGCTATATTGCTTTGAAGAAAGCGACTGCTACTCTTGTTCCTTATAATGTTGATGAAGATGGAGTACATCAGCCGACTGAAGTTGTTGAAGCTGGAAAAGATACTCCTGCTGTTAATGTTCTGTTGTATCGCTTGTCAGGTTTAACATTTGCTACTCATACACCTAAGATTGGTTCTGATGGTAATGTTGTTGAAGATGTTGATGTAACTGCTGATGATGTAAATGCAGAAGCTTAATCATTAAATTAATGTTTTTATAGAGGGAGATAATCTTCTCCCTCTTATTTTTTATCTAATTAAATAACTTAAATTAAAAAAACTATGGCAATTATTATTGATGTTAACAAAGACGTAACTCAACGGTTGAAGTTTGAACCTTCAAAGGCTCATGGAATGTTTTGTATTGGTAGGCTTGATAATGTAGAATTCGGTGAGGTAGAAAGTAAACCTACTGCTGAATGGGAATTTAAAGGTCTTACTGTACCTCGTATTGCATTTCATTTTACCAATAAGAAGTTTGATGCTAGTGAGCCTGATAGGTTCTTCAGTCATTCAGAACTTCCTGTTCCTATTGTAAAGAAAGATGGTAGTGCTAGTAAGTATGTTATCAATCTTACTGAACTTTGGAATAGACTTAAACATATTCATAATGCTTTTATTGGATGTCCTAATTATCGTCCTATTAATCCTGGTGATATTCCAGCATTTACTGATGATTTGACTTCTAACCCTAGCGTACGTCTTGAAGAGTTTAAGAAGTTCTTTACTTTTATGCAAAAGAACTTTGTAGGAGATCCTACTAAGGGTGAAAAACCTATGTGGTTAGATGCTCAAGGTAATTCTATTGATCTTACAATGAAGCTTATTGCTACTGATGGAGATAAAGCTCAGTATCTTGCTCTTCCAACTTTTGTAGGAACTGGTTTTATTCAACCTTTCCGTCTTAAAGGTACAGCTCTCGATACTACATTAAGTTTTAAAGGTTCTGAAACTGCTGTATGTCAGGCAATGACTATTTCTCCTGCTCCAGGTGCTCCTGGTAGTGCTGAAGGAATGGAAAATTATCCTGATGATATCAAAGCTGCTCTTTTACGTAAAGCTAGTGGACAATAATCCAAAGATGGGGAAGTATCTATTGGTACTTCCCCTCTTTTTAATTTTATTATTATGAGAATAGATAATACATCATTAAAGCATTTTATATTAAATAATTATAGTCAAGTTGAATTATTTAGTAAATATATGGGAGTTGTTGAAGGAGATATACTTAATTGTATTCATAATAATAAAAGAGTAATTAATCCTATGAGAATGGAGGAAACTGCTTCTCTTACTTTTAATTATTATCAAGGTAAATTACGAATGCATGATTATGGTAGTATATTATATAGAGGTGATATATTTGATTTAGTTGGTATAATTATTAATGAGAATTCATATAATAGAAATGGATTTATTAATATATGTAAGCATATTATTAATGATTCAGATACTTCTAATATTGGATTAACTCCTACTATTAAATATGCAAAGAAAGAGAAAACACTGATTGAATTTACTTATAGAAACTTTACTGATTTTGATACTAGATTTTGGTTAGTGGGTATTCATATAGATTTAAGTCTACTAGCTAAAGAGAATGTATATGCAGTAGAGAATGCTACTATTTATACACATAAGAATGGAATGTATACAGCATCTTATTATAATCATAGTTCTAAAGATCCTTGTTATGCCTATTTTTTTGATGTTATAGAAAAGGAAAACTTAATTAAACTTTACTTTCCTCTGCGGGACAAGACAAGGACTAGATTTATTACTAATTCTAAATACAACTTTGAAGGTATAAATAGATTGTACAAAACTGATTATTTAGTTATTACTAAAAGCTATAAAGATAGATTAATATTAAGAACTTATCTACCTTCTAATTATTGTGTTACTAATTTTACTTCTGAAGCTATTAGATTACCTGAAGAACAAGGATTAGCCTTTAAAACTACATATAAAGCTATATTTATAAATACTGATATGGATTCACAAGGTATATGCAATGCTTATTGGCATTACTTTAAATATAAATTTATACCTATCTTTATTGAAAATAAAACTCCTAATATTGCAGATTCTCATGTAGAAGGTTTACTTAAATTAATGAATG
>Ga0209318_1001895_pt1 | contig 11581 bp, 13 predicted proteins | sample RifGroE1_FD_183999 | JGI IMG/M metagenome (GOLD analysis project Ga0209318, IMG submission 183999) | Groundwater microbial communities from Rifle, Colorado, USA - Groundwater E1 (SPAdes) (version 2) | ecosystem: Environmental > Aquatic > Deep subsurface > Groundwater | place: Rifle, Colorado...
ACTCGCTCCCGCACGAGGGCAATTTGGAATGCACAATCAGGTCGTCGCTGGTCAATGACCCGAAAGCACTGATTACTCTCCTCGGCGATAACCATATCAAAGTAGTTGGGAACCGAGATAAGAAACTTATGGTGAATTATATGGAAGGCTACCAAGCAAAACTTCAACGGATGCGACGAATGTCACACTATCTGTGCCAGATGGGATGGGCGACGGCCAGAGATGGCAAGGAGATGTTCGTCCTCGGGAAAAAAATTCTTCACGCAGACGGAACTTCGGAAGAGGCGAGCCTTGCCCACAATGTGCCGGCTGCGGCCAGCGGCTACCGGACAGCAGGGTCCTTGTCAGAGTGGGTAAAAGCTACTCGGATCTTGAATGAGCCAGGGATGGAGCCGTTCGCCTTCGCCCTCCTCGCCGGCGGCTTTGGCGCTCCGCTTATGAAGTTCACCGGGTTCGACGGCGCAGCCATCTCCATGGTCGGTCAGTCCGGCGCAGGGAAAACACTTCTTCTTATGTTTATCCAATCAGTTTGGGGCGCCCATCAAGATTTGATGATGACGAAGAACGATACTGATCTGTCAATGATTTCCAGGCTAGGGGTGTATAACACCCTGCCACTTACCATCGACGAAGTGACCAACATGGACGCGATGAAGGTCTCCAACCTCCTGTATCAGATTACTCAAGGCAGGGAGCGCACTCGCCTTGGCCGGGACTCGAAGGAGCTGAACAACCTCAATCGGTGGAACACCCTCGCTGTTACCAGTTCGAATGAGTCGCTTGTCGACAAGCTGTCGTCTACGAAAGTCGATGCCTCAGCAGAGATCAATCGGGTCTTTGAGTACTTCGTGAGCAAACACCCCTTGTTTGTCGAACCGCTGACAACGGAATTGTACTGGACGATTACAGAGAACTATGGGCATGCCGGCGAGAAGTACGCCGAGTGGCTGGTCAAAAACGTCAAAGGTCTTCGGGCCGACCTTGACAAGATCAAGACCAGGATCGAAGCGAAAGCTGCGACCCAAGGCGGTGAGCGGTTCTGGTCAGCGATAGCAAGCGTCGCTATATACGGAGGGCTGATAGCTAAGAAACTCGGGCTGATCGACTTCGAGATCGCCCCTGTAATGAAGTGGGCCGAGCAGGCCATCCAGGAGATGCGGGTAGACAAGAATGAGTTGGCTGGCGACTCCGTCACCATCCTCGCCCAATTCCTCGACGACCATGCCGGCAACAGGCTGATTGTGAAAGGCAGCGCCCTGTCGAAACAAGGTTGCCAGGTGATCGAGGCCCCACGCGGGGCACTCTACGTCAGGTATGAAATTGATACTCAGAGAATGTTCATATCTCGACCTACGTTGAAGACATGGTTGACTAAGAGGTACGGCTCGTACACGAAGTTGAAGAGGGATCTTGTAGAGATGAAAGCCTTAGTTGAAGCGAACAGGTCGAAGAATCTTGGAGCCGGGACATGGTTCTCTTCCGCGTCACAGGCTACATGGGATATCGATGTCTCCTGTCGGCGCCTTGGTTTTACGGCGCAACGGTTGATCGAGACCGCTGAGGAATTAGCAAAGCTGCCACCCCTGGCTGGGAGCGGGAAAATTGGAGGGAAGGAATGACCTACATAAAAATTAAATCGAGAGAAGAGATGACCGGCTGCACCTGCGGATCGATGGAGCCCCTAACGGTGAACTCCCCTGTGACAGGCTTCACCTGTCCGGCTTGCGGTGCGACGAAGGATAAGTATAAGGAGGCGTTGGCTGAGGTAGCTCGGTTGAAGGCCGCGCTACGTGCGGCGGAGGATGCTGTATGCTTCTCCTGCAAATTAGGTCGCCCGTTGGAGTACCACCCAGGGGAGGGCTGGTATCACAGTAATACTGATGGCGGGCCGGATATTGAGTGTCGCACCCCGTCCGTTATCGCCCTGCCAAACCCGGAGGGTGAAGAATGAAAGGCGAACCATGTATCCGTAGGAAGGTCGTCATAGACGACGAGAATTTTTACTTCGTGATCGGCCCGAACTTCGTTCACGCCACAACGCCGCACGAGAACAGGCCGGAGAACGAGAAGTTAAGACGAATAGTTGACGCCATCTGCCATGAAGTGACATTGGCGCAGGGAGGAGGGGAGGAGGATGATATACATCCAAAGGACGAAGAAGCAATATGACGCAGGAGAGTTCTACTCCTGGCGAGTCAGTCCGAAGGCAGAGACCATAGGTACCGCAGAGACTTTCTGTGGAGCCGCCAAGCTGATCGCCGAACAACCTAAAGGTTGGATTTACTACACATCGAACCGGCCTTGCCGGAATTGGAGGGAGAAGAGTGAAACTCGAAGACACGAAGATTAAGGTAGGAGGAGTCCTCCGCTGCTGCGTCGCGGACGTAGCCTGTGAGTACGAGGGCAAGGAAGTCGAGCTTGGCGCGACGAGCGAGTGCCCGCATTGCCGCGAGAAGTTCACGCTGGTCATGGACCAGTACCCCGTGTGGAAACCTGATTGGATGCTGGAGGGGAAATGAATATACCGATAATAAGACTTGAGATTGAAGGAATGCGCTACCAGATAGCCACCGCTCTCGCTCAGCATTCGTTCGAACTGGGCGAAGGCATTCAAAGGGCGGTAGCGGAGTTCTGCACTGAGGAAAACATCGACAAAGTTGTCAACACCCTTGTCAATGAGCAGATAAAGAAGACTGTTCAGGACGAAGTAACTGCGTTTTTCTCGTATGGTAAGGGCCGTACTGCAGTGAAATCGGCAGTCGAGGAGATCATGAGAAGCGTGTTCGACGAAGGAGAATAAAAATGAAAATAATAAAACCAAGTGTTGAGTTTTTCGGCGCGGTGCCTACTGATTACGAGAACGCACTGAAGTTCATTGAGATGGCCGGCAGGACTTGTTACCGGTCGGAAGACCGGATCACGCCGACGAGCGCCGAGTCGTTTGTAAAACGACTTATTAAGGCCGGGCATCTTGCGATGGTCGAGCATTCAAATTTCGTTGTTCGCACCGCCAAGCTAAACTACAAGGAAAAGACTCTGCAAGGCTTCATCGGAAAGTTTCTTACTGTCCACAGTACGGAGGAATACACCTACGTCGGAGGAAATTTGACCGCATGGTACCAGCACGGAGTAGCTAGAGACTGGAACAGTGTCTGCGCTGCACCGTTTATCGAAGGGTGGGGAGACCTTTTCAGCGTGTCTACATGTTTTAGATTTGTCAGAGATTGGCAAGTCTGCCCCCACGACGAAATTCCGAAAGAACTGCATCGCTACTCTGCCAAGTTTATCTGCGACAGAGGAGTTTCACACGAGCTGGTCCGGCATCGTCCTTGCTCTTTCGCGCAGGAGAGTACAAGGTACGTGAACTACGCCGGCAAAGAGATGGAGTTTATTGAGCCTGCTGGATTCGAGGAGTGGTCGTACTTCTCTAAGGGCGCGTTTGAGGCGTGCTGCATAGATGCAGAGTATCGGTATGGAGGCATACTCGACCAAGGTCTCAAACCCCAGCAAGCCCGAGCCGTCCTGCCGAACGCCTTGAAGACTGAGATCGTCGTTACAGCGGACGCTGCAGAGTGGGCGCACATTAGGAGGCTCCGGACTTCTCCGGCTGCTCATCCAGACATGCAACGCTTGACATCTATGATACCGTGGGATAGAATAGGGTGAACTAGAAACTAACCGTGGAGACATTATGAATAAACTAGACCTAAGTGGGCGACGGTTCGGGTTGTTAACTGCTGTTAAATCTGTGCAGGTGGGGAGGGACGCGGGGTGGGAGTGCCTGTGCGACTGCGGAGCCACATCAGCAGTTGTAACAGGTAGTTTGACAGCGGGGAAATCAAGATCTTGCGGGTGTTTGCGGAAAGAGGTTAGTCGCAAAAAGTCCACGATCCACGGTCTAACGGGGCACCCGTTACTTGAGGTCTGTAAAAACATGGTGCGGAGGTGTTACTGCCCAACCGCGACATACTACAAGAATTACGGAGGAAGAGGTATAAAAGTTAGCCCCCTCTGGAGAAACAACCCAGAAGCTTTCTTCACATTTGCCCTCCAGGCGGGGTGGAGTCGAAGCTTGACTATCGACCGAATAGATAACGATGGAGACTACACCCCGAATAACTGTAGGTTTGTAACCAGAGCTGAGAATAACAGGAACAGACCCAGGACTCCTTGCACCAACACCTCAGGATTCTTAGGAGTTAGCCAAGATAGAAAATCAGGAAAATACAAGGCTTACGCAAAGAGATGCCATATCGGATACTTTCACACAGCGGTAGAGGCAGCAGAGGCCCGCGAAGCGTATTGCTTGGAACACCAAACAGTGTGACGCCTTGGGAGGAGTTTTTGTGAAACCAGACTGCCAGAACGAAAAATGTAGGAACCATGATGTTGAGTACGAAGGGGCTTGTGATATGCGTCTACACCGGTATTGCGAAGCCTACGTCGCGGAGCGGCCAGTTAGAGACCGTCTTGCTTCCTGTGAAGCTGCGTCGAGATATCTAAATGACATGAATAACGCAGGCGTGAATGCAAATAAACTCAGGAGTATCGAACAAGCTCTTGCCGACTGTCATGCGCTGATAGCGGGCGACGACCTCGGCACTGACGCTGAGACTCGGGAGATCGTAGCTAACCGGACCTTGAGGAGATACTTGGAGGAAAACTTATGAACAAGAAAAAGGCAGGATGGTTCTCCAGCGCCGCGCTAAACGTAATCTTGATCTTCGCGCCAGGAAGCGCGATGGGTCCAGTTAGTCAGCTTGTTGTAGCCATATTGGCTGCTCTTGCTTTGTTCGCTGGTCTTACTATTGAGGAGGAAAAGAAATGAAACTCTCAGAATGCCCCTCACCGGGGGCTGAAGTGTTCCTTATCCTCTATGTAATAGGCATAGGGGCTTGGGGGATACTCCTCGGCGCAACAGGGAATATCTCTGGCGCTATCCTTTGCATCATCGTTCTGATGTGGGTCGACACGGAACAGAGCTTGCAGGTGCAGACAAGGACATATCGCACTATGTGTGAGAATTTACTTCGGATGTGGGAGGAAAAGAGATGAAATACGTAATAATCTACGGAGGAATCTTCGACGGAGTTCAGGGTGTAGTAGGCCCGTTCGACTCGGAAGACGAAGCGGAAGAATATATGGAGGCCCACAATTTCGGACATTTTGAGAAGTCGGTATTTGAATTAGAAGACTTAGGATACTTCGAGGAGGAAAAGAGATGAAATGTACTGCGTGCGGAGCAACAGAGGGACTCTCTCCTTATGGTTCAGGGTACTGGCAATGTGACACCTGCGGTGCGTTGATGCGAGCAGAAACTGATCCGAACGGAGTCCAGCCACACGAGCCAGGAGCGAAGCTCGACGCAGGTAAGGTCAAGGCCGGAGTTCTCAGCGACTTCGCCCTCGCTCTTATGGAGGTCGCCAAAGTCGGCACGTTTGGTGCCAACAAGTATTCGCGAGGAGGGTGGCAATCTGTAGAAAACGCTGAGGAGCGGTACTTCGACGCCGAGTGGAGGCACCTGCTCAAAAGCAGGCATGAGGACATTGACCAGGACTCTGGGTTGCTCCATTTGGCCCATCAGTGTTGGAACACTCTGGCGAGGTTGGAACTGAGACTTAGGAGAGGGGAAAATGATCTACTGCTGTTGCGCCGAGGCGCATGAATTATGTGACGACACCTGTTGTCGATGGCGGGGGACTACTGGGCCGGACCATGTGATAAGGGTCCCTCAGTGGAAAAAGACTGGGGCGAAGAGTAGTAGGCCGAAGCCTACTCCCCCTTGTAAACCTTCACACCAAACTGCGAAGCAATCTGCCTCTGACGAAGGCCAGTAGTCCCGACCTCGCCAAGTACGAGTTTTCGTACCGCAGGCCGTAAGTCGTTCCCGTTGATCGCAAATAACGGGAGCTTTGCGTTGAAGGCCGCAATTGCGGACATCGGTCCCTCAGTATCTTCGCTCTCTACGATCGCCTTGGCAGCATTGCGGATGAGTCGGCCTCTCCGTTCGGAGAGCTGAGTCCCCAGCTTATTTAAGCTGCGCTCGGCGCCCTGCGCTTTCGCAACTTCGTCGGGTTGAAAGCCGAGGGCGATCATCAGGATCTCGTCGGGGCCGATGGCCTCATCAGCAATCAGTTTCTTCCCAGCCCCGGTCTTCAGCCCATCGGTCGCAACACGGAAAGCCTTCAGCCCGTCTTTCAAGGGCTTCGGTAAGGCCTCTTCAAGACCTCGCATGTAGTTCCCTTTGTTCACCATCTGGTCGTAGCCTTTGACCCACGACTGCGCAACGGAGAAGCTCGGGCCGATGAGGTTGCCGGCGTACCACGCAGCAAGCTGCGCTCCGTGCATGTTCTCAGGAGGTTCAGAGGAGACGCCGTAGAGGTCGCCCATGCCAATTCTCTTCGAGGCGTTTACGCCGAACGCAGTAGGCAACCCGTAGGAAAGTATCCCTCCGAATAAGTCGCCGAGCCTCTCATTGACCCAGTTATCGAACTCCATCTCTGCGTCGTAAGGCTCGTCGTCATCCCATCCGCCGAAGAGGTTGGCAAGGCCGAAGACTATCCCGCCGATGATTGTGCCGTGCACGCCGGCCAGGGCTGCGGACATCGCAGTTACCCCGAGGAACTCCTTGAAGGCAGCCTTCTTTGTCTTCGCGTCTTCCCCTTTCAGAGATTGCATCAGCAAGATACCCATCCTGAGAGCAGTCTTTATTCTGTACGTCTGGAACGTTGTCAGAGTCCTGACGGTGTCGCCCTGCATGAACCAGCCCTTGTCGGACTTGGCATAGTTGTAGAGCGTTCCGCCGACGATCTCCGAGGAGTCCTCCAAAGCGGAGAAGAAATCCTTCTTCGCGTCCGTCGCCAGTTTGTAACTGGCAAGCACTGTCGCTTTACGACTCCCTAATTCTCCGTGCTGCATGGGCAGCATCGCGTAGCGCATAGCCCTGCCAAACGTAGTCAACTGGTTGCCTTGGTCGACATCTTGCGCCTCGTGGACGGCTGAGATATCGAGGTCGCCCTTGGCGAGGGACTCACGAAGAGCGAGGAGTTCTCGCTTGTGCCTAGGCCCTTGATCTTCTGCAGCATCTCAGCCGGAGAATAGAAGTCTTCGCCCAACTGGCGATCTCCTATCCTGTTCTTTTCAGTAACCTTCAGGTGGAGGTCTGCATATACTCTGTTTACATCGGCGTCGCCGTACATAGCCTCTTTACTGTACTTCTTGTTGAAGGCTTTCCAGAGACCTTCTGACAAGGCGGCGGTAGCCTTCGGCAACGATGCGAACTTTCGGGCGAGGGCGGGGAGAGTAAGGACAGGTAGCTGAGTCAATTGGACCAAGAAGGTCGACGGGGAGGTCATGTAGTACGCCGTACTAAATTTTCCCAGTGTCGATGCGATCGGACTGACCCGCTCGTTCTTTACAGCTTGGAACCACCTTCGGGCGTCGTTGACGAGGTGGGTTCTCATGTCCATATTAATAGAGCCTTCCCGGTCAGCAACCTTGTCCTTGTTCTCCTGCTCAAACCCTTGAATATCCTCTTCGATTTTCCTACCGTACTCCATCCAGGCGATGGAGCCGGCGTGTCTCAGGACGTAGCCCATCGAGCTGCGGAGCATGTCAGTGCTGGCACCGAGAACATTCTTCCTATGGATGGAGTTCTTCAATGCTGAGGTCTCTGGCATCCAGCGGAGGATCACCTGATTCAGGTCGGAGAAAGCGTCGGCTGCGCGGGCTTGCGCATCAGAGACGGCCTGTTGATCGTTGAGATCGACACCAGTAAGGTACTTCGCTTCAAGGGCTTTGCCAAGCTGCTCACGGAGAGCCTGCGGGATGACTGCTTCGCCTTTCTGCGTCTCTCTCTTCACATCTTCGACGAAGGTGTCGGGGTCTACGCCTTGGGCTTCCATCTGTTTGCGAAAGACGCGACGTTCTCCGGGCGAGGTAAAGAACTCAGTCTGTTCCCTGCCGTCCTTCGTCGTGAACTTCAAGATGTACTCGCCGTACCGGGAGAGGGGCACGTAGATGCCTCTCAGCTTGCCAAACGTCGCGTTGAACTGGGTCATAAGCTGCGCTCGCAGGTCCTTGTTCCCCTCCGATGAGGCCTCAATTACCGCAAGTAAGTTATTTCTCTCACGCTCTCGAAGGGATGCCAGATAGTCAACGATCTTTTTCACCTGCTCCTGCTCAGCAGGCTTCAGCTTGTCCCATGCGGTTCTCACTTCCTGGTACGCTTCGGCGAACGACTTGCCGGTCGTCTTCTTCATCCCTTCAGCTTTCCAGAGGCGCTCCGCGTTTGGGATCTGCAAACCGAAAGCGTCTGTCTGAGATACCCATCCCTGCTCAGTAAGATCAAGCCACGGCGTGACCTGATTAAAGGTCCCAGTGAGGAGGAGATTGTTGAACGCTTTCAGCCCGGAGTTCTTATCGGCGATGCGCTCCGCATCTTGATAGATGGCGTAGAAATCATCTGGAAGCTGGGACTTGATGGCCTCCATCTTCTTGTTGTGGTTGTCGATATCTTTCAGCCAGTGAATCTTCTTGCCGAGGGTCTGTGCCAGGTGGGACCTGGGAATTACCGCCAGCCACTGCTTGGCGTACTTGACGTAGATATCACGGAGCCTACTCTTCGGATTCTGCACTGCGTCGAGGATTTGGTCGATCTTCGCCTGCCCTTCTTTCATTTTGTCGGAGACTACGGAGAACAGTTGCTCGGGCTGATCCAGCCTTGCAAGTATCTTGCTCAGGTCTCCAGTAGGAGCCTGATCCTCAGTCCTGCGAGACCAAGCCTTCGTCCCTTGCGCAAACAAGGAGACGAGGTCAGACTCAGACAGCCGCCCATGGGCGATACCGAGACGGTAGAGCGCGGCCTTGACGGCGGAGATTATACGCTTGAAGATTGAATGTTTTCGGTTACTTGGGCTTTGTAACCAATAAAGGAGAGCCTCCTCCCCTCTGAAGCCTTTCGCCGTATCGGCGGGGACTTTGTCAAATGCCTCCTTAATCTTCGGGTTGTTCTTCGCAAGATAAGCGAAGTCCTTCAGGATCGCAGATCTTTTCTCTCGGAAGAGTTTGTCTTCGTTGAGTAGGGCGTGGCCGGCTTCGTGCCGCATTACATCGACTGCGTCGCCAGGCTTGAGGTTGTCGGAAAAGAGAAAAACTTTTTTCTGGCTAGGGAAATACGAACCGGCTATTTCCCCGTTCTTGGAAAAGATAGCAGTGATCTGAATATCTTCATCATTGAAAATGACGTAGTTGTAATTCCCATCACCGGACGAACGGCTTGTGCCGTCGAGGTATTTGTTTCCCCTAATACCGGTAGAGTGCAAGAACGTAGAGACATCTCGCCGGTAGTTCCCGTCCTCCACTTGTCCAACGTACGGAAGCCCTTCTTCTACAGCATATTTATTCAGCGCTTGAATAAGTTCTTTTCCTGTCCAGTCCTTAAAATCTGCGTCGAGCCGATCTTCGACCTCGCTTACGTAGTTCTCCCCAAGAGTATCTTTAATGCCTGGAAGAGCAGCTTTAACTTTCTCGCTTTGCTCGCCCAGCGGTTTATCCCAGAGTAAATATTCGTCCTCGGCGGGGGCTAGCTCTACTTGGTAGAGTTTTCCTTTACTGTAAATCTTCTGCGCAGCCGATCGTACGCGGTTGTACAATTCCCGCCCAACCGTTTCTATATAGAATCCGTCGTGTCCAGCGAGAGTCTTGGCTAGCAGCCCCTGAAGAGCAAATGATTTATCATCTCCCCACCCACCTTCCGCTACCATCTTTGCCCACACCTCGTCAGTGAGGCCTGGCTCTTTCTCTTCGAATAGTGTAGCATCAATATTCTTTGGAGAAGCAGACAACTTATCCTTATACCACTCAGCAACCTCTCTCGACCCGGCAAAATACAAACCATACCCGTAAGCCTGCGCCCCTTCGCCAGTGCCGATCTTCGACGAAGAGAATTTGTCAACGTCGTGCGGCGTACCATGCCAGGCAACCATCTTCAGGAACGCTTTTTGCATCTGCTGAGGCAGATCATTCGCGTTGCGAACTACTTCAAGTTTCCCTCTCTTGACGAGGTTGTCGTAGCCCTTGCCGAGGAAAGATTTCAGGTCCTTCTGAACTTGGGCAGTGAAGCTGCCCTGGCCTGATCGCGAAGCGATACCGCCCTTGGTGGACTGCGCCTGTAGCGGCGCTCCGCTTACGTCCGTACTCGCCAACTGCGCGGCGATAGACAGCGCTTCGCTAAATGCTGTAGTGTGCTTCGCATCGATACCAAGAACCTGCATGACTTTCTCGACGAGAGCATCCCACGCACTACGGAGTTTCCCTCCGGTTTTGATCTGCGTCGCTTTCAACACACCTTGGAATTGAGGGGACGAGAAAGCCTGGGCCAGGAACTCCTGCTCGTTGAGAAGGCCGTAACCGATCTGCTCCATGCCGGACAACTCTCCGGCGAGGAACTTGTTTTTGAAGGTCTTACTGCCCCCGGCTATCTCGATATTCGAGATCGTGTCCTTGGCAATCAGCCCGGACTTGATAACCTGGACCTTGACCAGCGCCATGACCTCTTTCAACCGCTTCTGCATATCAGGTCGAACTTTCAGTTCGCGAACCGTGACGGAATGAACCAGCTCATGCAGCGAGGTCGGAGCATTTTTCAAGTCCTTGACTGTAATCTCGTTCTTGCCTGGGGCGTAGCCCGCAGTTTTTGCTGCTGGATCGACCTTGACCGCCGACTCAAGTTTCGAGCCTGGGGTGAACGACTTAAGGAAGCCTCCTAGCTTCTTGACGTCTTCGTCCGGAGATTGTTCGAGCGTAGTGAATAGGTCTCCTGTGGTGATCGTCTGCTTGGTCGCTGTCTCGGAGAGCGTGTCGAGCGCTTCGAAAGTCTTCGGTGAGAACTTCGCCTCCGTCTCTACGAGCCGAGCTTGCACCTCCTCCGGAGACTGCGTCGGGGAGACGAACGTCGCGCCCTTGGCCGGACCGTCGAGGACAGTATAGTAATGCCCGCCAACACCTTCTCCTTCGTGGCGAATCACAGGTGCTACTGCTCCGTCGCCGTCAGGTAGTTGAACACCCTCTTGCATAGGAGCAACCACACCCCCTGTGGGGACCTGAGGTACTGGTGTAACGGCTTGATCCCCTTCGAGAGGCTCATCAACAGGTAGAACCTGTTCCGGGATGCTGAACTCATCGTTTACCCCTTGCGCAGTTTGCGCGCTTTGCTCTACAGGAGCAAGGTCGCCTCCAAAATCTGGGTAGCCTCCAGGCCTGTCCTTTCTGTCCGAGCGTATGCGATACCGAGACCCGTCAGACCGGTCGAAGAGAGGCTCCCCCGAATAATTAGTGCCTACCGGTGTATCTTGGGCGGGACTGACAGTCTCGGTCAGTCCTTGTACCTCAAAGGTTGTAGCCCTTGTGTCTCCGGGCCGTTCTTGAGCTGCAGCCTGCTCCGAAGGAGAAGTAGCTTCTCCACCTCTTGCCTGTTCTTCAACAAGGTTCGTTCCTTCTTGGAGAGGAACTGTACCGGCCACCTGACTCGTACTCGGTTGAAGAGTATCATCTTGCACCTCCTGCTTGTCCAGTACCGCGT
>Ga0209318_1001896_pt1 | contig 11580 bp, 23 predicted proteins | sample RifGroE1_FD_183999 | JGI IMG/M metagenome (GOLD analysis project Ga0209318, IMG submission 183999) | Groundwater microbial communities from Rifle, Colorado, USA - Groundwater E1 (SPAdes) (version 2) | ecosystem: Environmental > Aquatic > Deep subsurface > Groundwater | place: Rifle, Colorado...
TATCAGTCAGTGTGATTGAATCAGGTTCAGATAACAGATTGAGGAAAGCTTCATTGATCTTATCGGTATCTAAGACTTCACTCTTAGACATTGTGAACCTCTGATTACCTACCTGAGTCTGAAGAAGCATCTTAGTCTCACGTACATTAGCCAGAGCCTTGTAGTGTCTAGCAATAATGAGACCTACGTTCTTCTCAGAGGTGCCATACTTCTCAGCAATCTCCAGATTAGTGAGGTTGCTGTAGATATAGTCATCAATGATCTCGTATTTACTCTTGGCTGTGATGTTATCAACAGCCTTCTTGACTATAGTGGTTGTCATTAGGTTCTTATATAAGAATTGGTCTGGGTAGTAGGATTCGAACCTACGACTTCTCGGTTCCAAACCGAGCACTCTACGCACTGAGCTACACCCAGTTAACTTTGGTACCCTCGAGAGGGGTCGAACCTCCAAAACACTGGGTCTAAGCCAGCTCTCTATGCCAAATTCGAGTACGAGGGCAAATATTTGGAGCCACAATCAGGAGTCGAACCCGAATCTCTACCTTACAAGGGGAGAATAATGGACCATTATACTACTGTGGCACTCTATATGGTGTATGTTCTTGTTTACTATCGGCTATATAGTGCTGAAAATCATGAACGAAATTAAATGTTGGTAACTTATTTGTACTTTAGTAGTTCTTTCGGGACCTTGTACCACCAATTATCTTCTCGTAGCACCTCTATATGTAGTATATAATTCCTATAGGGTGTCTACTGGTGGTACTTTGGCTGGTAGTCCTATAGGGGAAGAGCCCTACCCGGTGCTAAAAGGCTGAAGGTTGTTATTATGATAATATTTCTGGGGATTTTGGGGCTAGAGACACCCCACGCAGGCGCACAGAGGGGGCCTTCAGGTGCCTTCAGGGTGGTGGCACCTCGAAGGATGATAGCCCCACCCCGGTCGAAACTGTCAGAATTCCTATAAGGGGTGTAGGGAACAGCCACCCTACAGCACCAACCAGCCGATCAAGGGCAAGCGGATAGCAGGGTAAAGCCTGCGGCTTACACAAGGGCATAGCCCAAACTTTAGCCTAAGAGGCCTTCGAGGTCTCACTGGATACAGGGTAAACCTGCCAGCTAGGTTCGAGAAATTGACAACGGACCTCTCTCAACATCCACCCTTTAGCACCTTACAGGGTATTGTTGAAAGACTCCCTCATCCAACCAGCCATGCAACCCACTTGGTTCGGTTTTACAAAGGATGCAAAGACAGTGCCCGGTAGATGCTCAGATACTCGGAAGTATCCCGGAAGCGGCACACGAGCGCCGAAAGATTCGTTGCGGGCCGAATCCAAATTGGCCCAATTCGAGAAATACAATACGGATAACCAGCCTTTAGCACCTTTCAGGTGTCTACAGGTGTCAGCACTCTAGCAAGGTGCTGATAGGTGAAAATAGCTTTACAAGTGCATTGTGACCTTTAAGGTCTACATGGATTAAAGGTCACTATGTGTTTGTAAGTTACCAAAATTGAATGTCGTTCGAGAAATGAGGTTAACATGAATAAGCATGAGAAGCGGATTAAGTTTTGTATGCTCTGCGATGATCTTCTAGATGAACAGGGATACCTAAGAGCTGGTGACAAGCCGACAATTGATGACTATAAGAGGTTAGATGCTAGTATGCTCTCATCCCTTTATGGCTCATGTTTGCTCGGATTGAACAAAGATGATAAACGATATTAGAGACCCGATTAGGTGGTCCGATCTTCTTCTAAAGGAAATATCGTTCTGAAAGACTATAGCCTGATTGATCCTTATCAGAGTACGGATAGGGATTAATGAGCCTGATAGTCAGGTCCAGAGCAGTTAAACCAACTATTATGAGGTTACACAATGGCAAAATCGAATGATCTCCCTATAGTCATGTTTGAATGTTCCGATTCTCTCTTCGGTATTCTTGCAGATGCTTCGAGGCATTATGTATCGGCCCGGAAATTGAACATTCAGCTTCTTGCTCGGTTGAGGGCTAAAGGTGTTAGCTTCAAGGATATTGAAGCGTATATGATGAATCGGGCCTCTGAAATTGGCCTCTGGAGGGCTGGTATCAGGGTTGAAGAAGTAACTATGAAGGCATGGTATGTATCTCTCCAGAAGTTCTTGAGATTCGCTAAGAATACCTACAGCGACTATGATACCTTGAAAGGTGTTAAGCAGATCAAGCACAACAATATTAAGCCGAAAGAAACCATTCTTCGTAAAGGTAAGGAATTGACCCTTACGGCCCCTGTTTTAGAGAATTTGTGTGTTGAACAGGTTGAAATGATCATTACCAGCAATTACGCCGTTCTCGGCAAGATTGCAGAGCAGAAGGGTGCTACTGCTGAGTTCAATGAATTGATGTTGGCCTTGGGTATGGAATCAGAAATGATTGCAGCACCGGAAATGGTTGTACCCTTGCAGCCCGCTGAGATGGTTGCAGCAATTAACTAACTCTCTCAACAAGCACCTGTCAGAAGGGTCGGATCTTTTGGAGACTGACAGGTGCTTGTTACCTTGATTTACTGATTAATATGAATCTCTCAAAATAGGTGCTGAGAGATTCATATTAGGCTGTAAATTCTATATGGAGGACTTATGAGAATTGTACTATTAGGTGGTAGGTTCTTCATAAATGTCGTCTCACACTTTGATGAAGAGTCTATAGAAGAGATCTGCGAGTATTGTTCTTTATACAGAGATCCTCTATGTTGGAAGGCGATCTGTGGTAGACAATACTACAAAGAGATAAAAATTAGGAGGTCTTATGAAAAAGAAGATAGTATTGCCCGCAAAGAGGACGATAGTAGTCGTTCGTAAAGATGATGTTATTGGAAGACGACTCGTCAGGCAAGAGATGGATATCAAATCCTCTGGGTATGATCGAGCTGTGAATGAGAGCAGTAGTTTAAAGAGTGAGTTTTACAGAAAAGGACTCATAGTCCTATAGGTTCTAAATGTACTCCCATACCTCAACGGTTAGAGGGCTTGCCTTATAAGCGAGTTATATGAGTTCGATTCTCATTGGGGGTACCAAACCTTTCAAAACACTGGAGACATGTTATGAAAAAGTCTGTGAAGGTTGAAGATCACAAGTATTGCCAGAATTGTCGTTATCATCGGAATCATCCAAGCCGTTGTACTCAATACGGAATGCTCATTGCCCGAAAGGGTAAAGTGTCTCTTTTCGGCGAGACTGAGGCTGAAAGGTGTACAATATACACTGAAGATTAATTCTCAAACCAATAGGAGCCTATATGAACTGGCCCTAGCCTCAGTAGAGTGGGCCAAACACTGAGTTGAAGGAATCCTTTGATAAGGTTCCTTTGACTTGTTGTTAAACCATCAAACACAGGAGGATTTACATGAAGACAAAAAGAGTTGCAGCAACCAGTAATGGATTTTGTAGTGGGTGTATTTATTTTGGTAAATCTCGTGGCTGTAATAATGAAAGAAGAGATTGTGCAAAGCCAGCCCCAGGGCATAAGGTTGGTACATCAATCTTTGTGGCCCATGAGCCACGAAAGAGGAATGCTCTGAAAGCTGGAGATGTTATTATGACTCCTACAGGTTTGAGGATATTTCTCAGAATGGAGCAGAATAGCTTTATCTACGTTAAGAATGATAGTACTGAGGGGTATATAAAAGGACTCCCATATGCTACGTTTAATAGCACAGACTGCTATAAGTATGTAGCACCTAAACCCCGCGAGCCCTCGAAGGTGCTGAAGAGAGCTGCTGAGATCTTTTTCATCCTTCAGCAGCAGGACTTTGAATGTAATAGGTTCGGTGTTTGGGTAAAGAAAGGTCAATATTCATTTACCCCCGCTATGTGGCAATATTGTGGTAAAGAGCTGCCTAATAGGGGCCGAGGCTTCAGGATCAATCCGCTGTTCATAGAGAAATAGCCAATATCGACCGGGAGCCTTACAGAGTGTTTCATTATATGAAACGTTTGAAAGGTTCTCAGTTGCTATTAGTTGTTTAATTCAACCCATAGGTGCTATTATGAAAATGAAGGTAACACTCAAGCCATTGTCCCAAATCATCAAGGAGAGTGGTGGTACTGTCACTATGACTGATGATGTAGTCACCAATATTGAGGATAATCGTAATGGTTGGCATATTGGTAAGAGTATGATTAAGAATTACTGGAAAGATTGTAATAGGGTCTTAGAGTATTCAGGCCCTATAGATATTAAAACATCTTTCTCGTTTGGTGGGTATGCTTTTTCTTCTCACTGGATTGAGAAGGTAGAGCCTGTAGTACCTGAAACGTATCTCATCACCATAGAGGACCGTATCTATGAGGTTGATAGGTGTCAGGAGAATGGGAATCAGGTATTTAAGATACTTAAATCTTATAAAAGGAGCTGAAAGCACTTTAAGGACCCTATGTCTACCCGATGCAGGGTACTTATAAGTGCTTTTAGATTACTAATTCCACAAAGGAGGTTATATGAATGACTGACAATGAGTTGTCATTACAAGAGGTAGAAACCCGTATAGAGGAACTCGACAAGCTTGAGAACTTCACTGAGGAAGAGCGTCAGGAGTTTATTGATCTGGTACTTCGCAGAATGGATATCCTTGATGATATCTTTTATGAAAAAACAGGTAAGAGGCCAATTTTATGAGCTATTATGACCGATACAAAGATGTAAAAGACCTTATAGGCCTTACATTCTCTTCAGTCACCCAAAGGAGTGATGGTGATAGTATTTTCTTTCGTGGAGAGAGGTCCTTTAAGCTGTACCATTCACAAGATTGATGTGAGTCTGTATCTATAGAGGAAATTCATGGAGACCTGAATGACCTCGTAGATACCCCTTTGCTGGTAGAAGAGGAAAGAACAGATCGTGGTAATTGTGAAGAGTATGATGGCTCATGTACATGGACTTTTTATGAGTTTAGGACTATAAAGGGTTCAGTGACTATTAGGTGGTATGGATCATCTAATGGGTATTATAGTGAGTCTGTAGACCTTGTAGAAACAACGGAGGATGAAGATGAAATCTAAATGTGATTGTGATCACGCTTCACAAGACAAACTGTATGGTAAGGGTATTCGTGTATTCAATCTTTGCAATAAGGGTGCTCGATGCACCTGTTGCGCTAAGGTGGTAGAGGCTAAGAAGGTTGCTGTAGTTGAGATAAAGAAGAAATAGTTACAAACCTCTAAAGGAGATAAACCATGAGTGCAAAGATTATCGGTTTTGTACAGTCCGTTCCTGAATTAGTCAAAAGCACCTCAAAGCCTGTAGTGAAGAGGCAGTATGTACAGAGGCCACTCAAAGTGCGATTAGCTTCGGTATTGGCTGCAGCTTACAGGGATAAGTCACTGAAGAGTTTAGAAATAAAGTAGTTCACAATCTTATACACTATATAGGAGATAGGTGAGAGAGGAACCTAATAGGTACTGTGAGGTGATTACAATACTCACAGTACCTATAGCCTTTTAGGTCTACTAGGTTCATTATTTTATCCATTTATAATACATTTAGTAGTACCTTTAGCACCTGTAGGTTCTGATAGGTGATATCAGTCCTATAGCATATTAGACTCATATAACAACTATGAGGTATTAAGGTATTTAATGTCTGATAGGTGCTATCTGGTCTTTAATCTTTGAAAGGAGATGAAAATGAAAATCGTGAACGAAATTATACCGATAGTTTTTGCAACTCCTAAAAAGTGCAGCTACTGTGGTTGCACCTATACGGAGCCTCATTGTCCTGTATGTGGTCAATCGGAGGAAGATTGATGAAGTTTACAAAAGAGTATGTGGTTATAAGAAGTACTAGTACAGAAGAGGGTAGACCTATAGCTTACTTTAATGATTATGAGAGTGCTATTGAGTACTTTAATGATTGTGAGAAGAGAAAACCATATGAGACCTATAGGATCTATAGGAGCTTAGATGTTGAAGCTCCCTTATCGTTTGCTATTGGTGATGTAGTTCACCTGAAGAGCTCTAAAAAGGAACATATAGTAGAGACTCCGCATATGACTGGTGGGTATCTTGAGTATTTTGTAACAGATCATGGCTTTTGGGAGTCTGGTAATAAACTTACTCTTATCCGAAGAGCTGACAAAGAGTCCTTAAAGAAGCTTGTTGATCTGTATAAGGAAGAGTATGAAGATGAAGAAGAATAGTTGTAAGAAGTGGTTCATCTTTCCTGACCACGATTGGACCACTTGGGAGGATGGTGGAGATTATACGATTAGGTATAGTGATTATACTATATACCAACAAGGGTACATTCAGGCCCGAAAATGCCGTAAATGTGGTCTTTTACAATCAAGAAGGGTAAAGCTATAACCCTATAGGTGATCGTTGATTCTAGGCCCATCCTCGTCCATTTTAAACTATGTTTAGCAGGTAAAGCCTGCGGCTTAAGGAGGTATTATGTGTGACTTTAAGACTGGAGATCTAATTAGTGTAGATGGTTGGAGCGATCCAAGAGTATATCTTTATTCTGGAACTCGTAATAATATATTTCACCAAACTAAAGAGAGGTATGAGGAGGGAAACAACGCATGTATAGGTCATTCAGATCGTAAAGATGTGATCAAATATGAACCTCTTAGGTTCGTCAAATCTGCTATAGAGATTATGAGAGATCTTATAGCATCTGGATACGAGGTTGATGATTTAGGAAATTGGAACCCTAAGAGAGGAACAGGCTGGGCCATATTCTACACAGGTATGTGGAAGTATTGTGGTAAAGAGGTTGGGGGTTCTGTTGAGTGGATGAATAGTTGGATCATTCGCAAATGAGTTATAAGATCTTTGCAGACCTCACCACAGCAGATCCTGCAGCATTGTCTCAGTTCTATGAGGCTATGAAGCAGCCTTTTGCTGTTAAAGGTGCGGTCATGCCGGATGTACATAAAGGGTATTCACTGCCTATAGGATCTGTTGTGGCTACAAGGGGCGTAATTGTACCCTCCTGGGTTGGCTACGATATAGGCTGTGGGGTAGGAGCTATGAAGCTGGGAATTGATTCTAGGGCCATTGTAGACCTTTCTGAAGAGATATACAAACGAATCAAACAAAGAGTACCTATGGGTACAGCATCTCATAGTACTCCTGTAAGGGAACTATCAAAGCTGCCCGAGCCTCCAACTGCTCTATCAAAGGCTCAGTATTCTAAGAGAGGTGGAGCTAATCAACTCGGGACTCTTGGTGGTGGTAATCATTTCATTGAAATAGGTGAAGATCACAAGCATAGTGTTTGGGTTATCATCCACTCAGGATCTAGAGGTACAGGTCATGGTATAGCTGGTGAGTACATGAAGCTGGCTTCAGGATCTGATAAGGCTAAAGAGGGTCATTATCCACTGTTTGTAGATTGTGATGAGGGAGCAGACTATATAGCTGACCTTAATTGGGCTCTCAATTACGCCTTGAGAAACCGAGAAGCAATGCTTCGTATTGTTCACCAGATTCTTGAAGAATTAGTGGGTAAGTGGGCACCTAGGTCTCGTTCTATCAATCGTAATCACAACCATGCAGAGTTGAAAGATGGTTTGTGGATTCACCGGAAGGGTGCCATACATGCTGATGCCGGCATGTATGGTGTTATTCCCGGTAACATGAGAGATGGTTCCTTCATTGTCATTGGTAAGGGTAATGAGGAGGCACTCTGTAGCTCATCACACGGTGCTGGAAGGGAACTTGGTAGGGATCAGGCATCTAAGACCCTTAGCCTTGAAGAGTTTCAATATGAGATGCAGGGTGTTAGAGCTAATGTATCTCAAGGAACTCTCGATGAGAGCCCTATGGCCTACAAGAACATCTTCGAAGTTATGGAGATGCAGAAAGATCTTGTTGATGTAGTTGCACATATCAAACCGATCGTAAACCTAAAGGGGTAGCTATAGCACCCTACATGGACCCTACATGGACCCGATGTCGGGTTCCAAACACCTAAAATGATAGGAGATTTATAAATGAAGCTTATAAGAATTAATCCCTATGGCCCGAGTGATTCTGTAACCTCTCTTATTGCTGCTCTTCGTGAGAGAGGTGCTAATGTAAAAAGGTTGAAGTATGAGGGAAGCTCTTACAGAGGATCAAGTAATCACCTCATCCTCAATTGGGGTTGTCACTCACGGAGATCTGTTGATACCCAGTACCCTATGGTCAATGATCCCTTCGCAGTTCAGATAGCTTCCGATAAGATCAAGACCTTCCAGAAGCTGAAAGAGTCTGGTATGGAAAATAATATCCCCAAATTTACCACCAGTAAGGAAGAAGCTATTGAGTGGGCAGCTTCAGGTCTTACAGTGTATTGTCGAACACTTACCCGAGCATCTCAGGGCCGCGGTATTGTTGTAGCTAACAGTGCCAACGGGGTTGTGGATGCACCTCTTTACACTGGAAAATGCCCGAGACGTAGGGAGATCCGTATCCACGTCTTTAATGGTGAAGTTATCTCCTTTGCCCAAAAGAAGAAGATGAGTGAAGAGCGTCTTGCTGAAGACGGAATCACTTATAGCAACGATGTACGATCTCATGGGAACGGGTGGGTTTTTGCCCGTGAAGGAGTATCTATCCCAGACGAGGCGAAACAGGTTGCTATAGCTGCTGTAGGTGCTTTAGGATTGCAGTTTGGCGCTGTTGATGCTGCATTAAGTGCTAACCCTGTGAAGATATTCGAGATTAATACCGCCCCGGGTCTCGAGGGTGCTACACTGGAAGCCTATGTGGAGGCTGTGATCAGGGCAGCTAGTGAATAATGTGGAAGTTCAGCTTATACAAGCATGGTGTCGGATGTAGTAGTGATTTTGAGGGATGCTTCTGCTTAGTAAATACAGACAATCTTGAGGTTAAATTTAGAGGTTGGATACCTACAGGAGGGTTCTGTGAGAACTATACTATCTACCCTAAGAACGACCTAGAGAGGTTCTATACTATCTTGAAGGTGAGGAGGGTGCTATAGTGTGGGAGATAGCTCTATACAAAAATTGTGATAGAATTTTAGATCTCTACATACAAAGCTTTTGTTTTATCGATAGAGATAGTAGAGAGGTGAGACACCTTAATCTATCCAGTGGTAGAATACAATCAGAGTGCTATGAACATCCTAGATTTACAATCTTTAAAGTTAGGAGGAAAATCTAAATGTACTTCTGGATAACTGTATGGGATGGTAGTGAGGAAGGGGATTATGACCATTGTAGGGAGATAACACAATATAACAATTATAGTGAAGAATTAATAGGTCATTTTATACCATTCAAAATCAGGAGAAAATATGAAGAGACCTGTACAGGTTGATATACCTGATGGAGACTTCTGTAGTGGATGCATCTTCAAGGTGTGTAGTGATATGGGATATCGTGGATGTCTCAATCCTGAGATAGGGAGGGATGTAGTAACCTTACCTCACAACTTCAAGAAGACTGGTAATAAAGTGCTCAAGCACCCTAAATGTAAGGAGATATACAAATGAGTTGTAAATACTGTGAGTACCTCATCTTCTCTGAGAGAATGATGGAGGGAGTGACTAAAGTGGCTGAGGATTCAGTTCATGGAGTTGCTGGGTCTCTATACCTTATGAACGGTGAGGTGGCTAAGATGTTCAAACCTCTTGAAGTAATCACTGATAAGGGGAGATTGGCTAGGGTAATCTAATGGACTCCCTACAGTATTTTATAGGGAACTATTGGTTGGAGGAAGACCTAGAAGATTACTACGATGGATCTTGGGTTCCAGGTATGAACCACTTATCTAGAGCTGTGATTACGACTTATCCAGATTCAGACGATGAACTGTCTTTTGTAGAGAGATCCGGTAATTGGTATGTAGATTATGATGAGGCTATAAAACTAACAGTAAAAAGGAGAATATAATGTGCTCTATTTCATAGGAAACTCTTGGAAAGATTCATCTACTCCTAGTGTACCTGAAAGGTGGAGGTGGGTGGAGAGTATGAATTATCTATCTAGAAGGGTGTGTGTATCTCACCTTTTAGATTATGATGATGATGATGATGATGATCCTGGTTTTAGCACAGCATCTTCATTAAGATTCTACAGATACTCAGATTATCACAATGATTGGGGAATCCGATTAGACAATGCTGTACCTCTGAGAGTGAAGAGGATGTTATGAGCTACCGAAACCCCCAAGCTGGTGATATTGTATTAGTTATTGGCGACTCTGGTCTTTCATATCAGTTCCCAAGATCTTATCTTCAAGTTGTTAGGGACATAGTTCCGTGTAGTTGGAACGACGACAATTGGAGTAGGGGTAGTGGAGATTCAGATCACAGTATTGATGATGATGATGTTGTTAGAGTTGTACCTAGAGATGAGCCTGAAGATTTTGTTGATGTATACCCTAAAGAATTTATCTATCTAACCAAAAAGGAAACTATTACTATGCCTACTCCCTGCCCTTGTTTGAATTGTCATGCTGAAATTACTGATCCTAATTTTCGCGTTGTCCTCTATAATGAGGATTATCCTGAGGTAGAGATTGGTCCGTATTGTGAGAGGTGCTATGCACTTCTGAAGGTGTGTTCTGGTTGTCAGCATGCAGTTCTTGCATCTGAGACTACTCACACTGGAAACGGAGAGCACTATTGTCGTAACTGTATGACTGACTTTGCAGTCTGTGAGGATTGTGGAACTCAGAAGCCCTCCAATGCTATCAAAGATGTTAATGGAAGGAAGATCTGCTCTACCTGCCTTACCAAGAACTATAAGCTGTGTGGTTGTTGTAGCACTTATAAGAAGAAAGATGATATCATTTCAGCCAACTCTCTTGAGGGTATGCGTAGGGCTGGTATCTTCAGAAAGTATGGACAGTCTGTATGTAAAGAGTGCTTCGAGGCTAAGAAGAATGCCTTCAAGCTCTATGAGATTGAGCAGTGTGAGCATTGTGGTAAGAACTATTCCTACTCAGCAGATCAGGGCTCTCCTAAGAAGTATTGTCCTCGTTGTTGGGACTCCTTCAAGACTTGCGCGGTATGTAACACCAAGCATCCTCATATTAGGCTCCGAGAGTATCTGGATGACTCTGGAAGTATGGTTAGGAACACTATGTGTGATTCCTGTGCTACAAAGACTCTCTTCACCTGCGATTGTTGCCAGAAAGATTGTGTCTCGAAGGTTAAGAAGTATATGAAAGGAACTATGAGGGTGCATACAGTGTGCTCTCGGTGTGCTTCAGGTAAGGAGTGCTCCAATTGTTCCACCCTCTTCTCTGGATCAGGGGATATGTGCGAGATCTGCAAGAAGGTTTATGTCACCAACTCCTGCAGCAGTTGCGGTAGGATTAAGGATGAGAGGCACAACTGTAGGGTGTGTGGTGGTATGGGTATCTATAACTACAGCCACAAACCTCGAGTCTTCTTCAACTATAACAAGGAGAAGGAGATCAAGCGTGGTAATATCTTCTTCGGGTTTGAGAATGAGTGTACGTTCTCATCCGATAGTAGCAAGATGAATAAGAGATTGGCTGAGATGTACACTGTATACGACCCTACAGTAGTTGTAGCGAAGAGTGATGGATCTATTAGTGGTAGTGGATATGAGGTTGTCA
>Ga0209318_1001897_pt1 | contig 11580 bp, 21 predicted proteins | sample RifGroE1_FD_183999 | JGI IMG/M metagenome (GOLD analysis project Ga0209318, IMG submission 183999) | Groundwater microbial communities from Rifle, Colorado, USA - Groundwater E1 (SPAdes) (version 2) | ecosystem: Environmental > Aquatic > Deep subsurface > Groundwater | place: Rifle, Colorado...
GTTTGAACCTGGTGGAACTGTCGCGGGATGGGTAACGGCGAGCGGGGAGACTGGGCACTCGACAACGGAAGTTGCGTACACGGATGCAACCCGGACGGTCAAGACCTACAACGTCACGCTCGGCGGCACAGCCTCAACGCCAGAGTTTATGGCCGCCGCTCTCGCTCAATCCCGCCAGAACTGGCAAGCGGAATACACCGCCGATGCGGTCAACGATTATATCCGGGCAGGGTTTGGGGTGGGCGAAGCACCACCGGCTGGGGGCGGCACTGCCGGAATGGGCGGGGCAGGTTCGATGGGGTTGGGTGGTAGCGGGACTATGGGACTGCAATGACAAGAAACGAGCAAACTTTACTTGGGTGAAAAAATGAAGAGACTTTTTGCAGTGGCACTGGTCGTGGGGGTTGCTATCGAGTTGTGCGATTGATTACACGAGCATCGATTACAATATCAAGGCAGAGGGTAGTTCAAAGGCCAACATCCGAGCTGATGGCAGCCAGTTCGACAAATCCACCGCGCAGGATGCATCGATGCCGGGGGCAGCGCTTGAGGGATTCCTCGACGCACTGAAACCGGACGTTCCGAGCATCGTTGAAAAGGTTCAGGAACCTATCACTCCACCGCTTGCACCGGTCGAGGAAATTGCCGAACCTGAAGGCCTTGACGATGCACCGGTGGAGCCCGAGGGCCAGATCGAGGAGATTGAATAATGCCGAAATGTCCAAACTGCGGCCACACATTCACCGAGGGATCGATACCGCCGCCCGATCCAGTCAAGGTCTTCCCGCACAAGATCACATTCGAAAACGATTCCGATCAGGGCAACGGCGCGGCGGCAATCCTTTTCCGCACCCTGACAGATGGGGCCGTTTCTTCGGTGATCGTCAATGGCGAGCTGGCCAGAAAGGGTACCCCGTATAAGGGCTGCCCGGTCTTCCTGATGAGCAAGCCAGGGACCGCATACTCCCGGCCGCTGAGGATGATCATTACGACCGCCGATGGACAGACCTATTATGCGACCGGGTCGTCCGGGGAAACACCGACAGGACCGACACCGAGCGGCTACAAATATCAGAAGACCTATACGAGCTATGGTGAGCGCAATGGCGGCCGCAAGGCATGGCGGATACCCGAGCAAGGGCCGACGTTCGGGGTAAATATCAAGGTCGTCTTTGCCAATGGCCACACGGTCATAGTTAAAGACCCGTATCACAATTACCGGGAAAAAGATGGCTTTGTCTTCAAGCCTGGCCTGGGTCCGAACGGTGAAGGGGAGCACGACACCGGAACGTCCAATCATGGCGTCTATCTCCATGCGCCATACGGTAATAAAAGCAACACTGTGACCTTCTATTACAACGGAAAATAGCCATGCTAACACAAGAGCGATTGAAAGAATTGTTATCGTATGACCCAGAAACAGGGGCTTTTACATGGCTTTTATCGCCGGGGCCAAAGCGCAAAGGAGAACAAGCTGGTAGCCAGCACCACAGTGGATACAGATTCGTGAAACTTGATGGAAAAATGTATGCAGAGCACCGCATAGCGTTTTTGTATGTCCACGGGTATTTTCCAGAAGGTGACGTTGATCATATAAATCGTATTCGCAACGACAACAGGCCAGACAACTTAAGGGAATCGACCAGGCAATGTAATATTAGAAACGCCTGTACATCGAAAAACAACTCATCGGGGACGAAGGGAATATTTTTCTCGAAAGCGGAACAGAGATGGATAGCTCGCATCGGCGCGGACTACAGGAATGCTTATCTCGGTATTTTTGACGACAGGCTTGAGGCCGCGTGTCACCGCTACGCAGCAGAGCAATGCTTAGGTTTCCCGGAATGCGATATAAACTCAACAGCAAAACAAATAGTAGATCGACATCTGATTCAACATGACAACGCCCTGCCATTCTGGGGGCCAATGTGACGACCTGTAAAGAATGCGGGCATCGATACTGGGGATCCTATTGCCCGGTGTGTGGATATCCAAACGACGACGATTGCGACTGAGGCTGACAAAACTTTGACCCTGGAGGGGATCATGGCTGTCATACCGGAAGAGAACCTATACATGACCAACAAGGACGAGGACGGTTTTCGCCAGATCAGGCATCGGACATGCAAAGAGCCAGGGCCATGCACCTCGTTTGATTGCAACGGCAGAACTGGGCAGCAGTGTGAGAGATTTTGGCTTGCCCCTAATACTCGGGTTAAAATGTGTTCAAAATGAATTTTGTGAAAATTACCCACAGGGGCGCAATCCTGACTATCCCTGATTTTCTGGCGCCACTCTGGCCGTATGATCTTCCGCCCGACCGGTGGCCCACGTTCTGTGGTGCCGGCCAGGGCTTCGGTGACGCGATAGTTCCGGATACGATTCAAGGCGTCATCATCTCGCCGGCAGGCCTCTGTCACGACATAGAGTTTTCCGTCTCAGCGAAAACAATCTCCGCATTCATGGGGGCGAACGGGCGGTTTTTTCTCAACATTGTTGCCCTGATTATGGCTTCCGATTTGCTGCCTGTATGGAAAAAGATCAAGGCGCTGATGAAGGCCGGGGCCTTGTACCTGACGGCGGTCTCGACGATGGGGGTCCTGTTCTTCTCATGGTTTTCCGGCAGCAAAAAAGAAGATACCGACCCGTTCAAAAACCCGACCGTAATCGATCGGCTTCGAAGATTGGCGAAAGCAAGGAATGATTATTGGGCGAACCCTGACGAGCGTTTTCAGGACAATGAAGATGTGCTTTATCGAGATGATGAAAGGATAGCCGGATGAACCCACGACAGGCTTCACCTGCTCAAAAAAAGGTTACAAGCGGTTCAACCGAAAATTTATGAGGTCTGATGTGGATATCGGTAAAGACGATGTGGGTATTATTGCAACTGTTATCGGTTGGCTGGTGATGGTCTTTATCGGCGGCAGGAGTTATGAAAAACTTTCAAGCAGGGTTGAGGTTCTGGAGAAAAAGCCAGATTCCGTCTCGCAGGACACATGCGAAGAACGACGGCTTGGATGCGGCAGAGAGCACGGTATTCAGTTCGACCACGGGGAGAAGCTCTTCGCCGATCTGAAAGACCTGATCGACAAGAACCGCGAGGAAGCACAGCAGCAGCACCGCGAGATTATGCAGAGTCTTCGCCAAATTAACAGATAAAAACGAGGTAAAACATGGCCGGAACAGTAGAAGTAGATATCAATCGCGGATACATCGACAACACCCTCAACCCTGCCCGCGAATTCGTGCTTGATTTTGTGGCAGACGCGGCGGACGCATCATTCCCGGTCGGCAGCATTGACGATAACGTATCGGGCATCCTGACGGATGTAGGCGTGATCTGGGGCAGCACGGGGCCGAACACCTTGGATGTCTCAATCGCCGATGGCTATGGCCGGGTGGTTTATGCCGCAACCGGCCTCACGGCGACACAGGTTGCTGGCCTTCTGCTGTCGAGCTTGCAGTTCGGGAAGGGCCTGAACGTCACGCTGTCGAACAACGCGACGAATGGTGCGGCCGTTAAAATCATCCTGTACGTGATGTGATATGGGTATCTCACGACAACGACAAATGCTGATGGGCGGGGTGAAGATTGACCCTCGCAACCTCCTGGCTTTCTGGCCTCGCGGCTCAATTGTCGACGGCAAGTTGCAGGCAAAATACCCTAACGCAAGCCATGTCACCCAGCAGGTAAAAGGCAGAGGCTTCGCAGGCGCAGGGTCAGCCCCCTGCCTTGGCCTTACCACGGCGCACACATTCACGGCGGATGGCCCAAGTGACCCAACCTGCACAGTGAACGGAACGCTCACCTTTCCCGGTGCAGATTGTTGGAATGTGCGGGCATATCTCGATGGAGTGCTGTGGGCTTTTTGGCCAGGGATCAATGTCGGTCAGGCGACTGAGTTGGATGCCTCGGGCAATGGGCATCACCTCACAGGGTTGGTGGGTACGGCCATCACCGAGCGGTTGGATGGGAGTGGGACGAACTATGCCAATGAGGCTGGATTTGATTTAGGTGAAAATCTCATTGTAAACTCCAGATGCGTTGGAGTTGGTATTGGAACCCTACCTACTGGCTGGTCGGTTAAAAATCTGGTTGGCATAACAGTATCCAGCGCGTCCGCAACCGTAGGCCAGTGTGATGCCAGATTCTCCGGAACTGCAAGCGCGGCGGCATACCCTGTAATACGTCCGATGCTTGATACATATTTACCTGCAACAACCGGAGATAGTTTTGTTGGCAGAGTGCATATCGTGCGAATTTCTGGGACATTGCCAACCCAAGGGGTATGGGTCAGGCTGCTGGAAAGGGACGCTGCCGGGGCGCTGCTGGCAACACGGGCAGAGATAGCCTACGTTCGCGATGGCTACGTTTACATCTCTGGAGTATGTCAGCACGCGTCATGTGCAAAAATAGAGTTTAACATTACCCCATTTATCACAAATGGATCAACCGTCGATTTTGTGCTACGATTATCAAAATTCCAACTGGAGAAATCTACAACTCTCGGGAGTTATATTGAGACTTCTGGGATGGCGATATCCGGGCGGTTACCATTTGGGACAATCTCGGACGAATCAATATCAATTGGCCTTTTCTCCGACTCTCATTATTCAGCAGATGGAGGATTCGGGGCTAATCAGGCCGTCAACATCCCTGCAATTTTCACACGGTTTGATGCGCTTACAGTGGACGCTGTAATAGGGCTTGGTGACACTTTCCACGGTGACGATTGGACCGATCAGGCTGAGGCGGATGCTGACGTTGCCACATTCGACGCTTGGTTTGCTGCTCTCGACACCCCTTATAAAAAGATCGCTACAGGAAATCATGACCACCCTGAACTCTTCAACCTGTGGGGGGTGTCTAATTATTGCGTCGAAAACGACACAATGGATGTCGGAGGATACCGGATTATTATTATCCATAACGCTGTCAACCCGTCGTTTTATGCCTCGGCTGCGACAGTGTCGTGGTTTTCATCCACCCTGTCAGATGCCCAGGCAGCGGGGAAGAAGGTTGTCATTTGCGCTCATGCCAGATTTGACCAAGACCCAACTGAAGGTGTATATCATTTTGCGGTCAACGCGGCTGAATTGAGGGGAATTGTTAATGCGGCGATAGACGCTGGTCTGGATGTCCGGGCAGTGTTCCAAGGTCATACGCATATATTTGATATTGCCCTGAACGTGGATGGTAAGGGTGTAAATTATTACACGATTGATAGTTGTGCATCAGCGCAGACTGCATATATGGCAACGATTGATGACATGGGAATAACGCTTACTGCGATTGCTTCAGCGGTTCCTTTTGATCAATCTGAGGGCCTCCCCGGCCCCCTCGGCATAGACGCACCAATAACCGGCACCACAATCACAGCCCCGCTCGGCCCGGAGTTCCAAGCCATCTCCACATTCACCGGCGGCGCAGAGGTAGACCTCGCCACGTTTGAGAAGACCAATCAGGTGCGGACTGGGCCACTGGGGACGATTGTCCGCTCGGTTGAGTCGGATGCTGCTACGATTGCGCGCGATGATCGGGTGGTGGGGGCATGACCAAGGCCGAAAAGATCATATCCGGTATTCTCTGGGTTGCCGCGCTGATCCTCGTTGTCTCTCAGTTTAAATGGAGTTGATATGGATATGACGCAAGCCCTATTCTGGCTCACCCTGACGATCTATCATGAGGCCAGAGGGGAATCAGTCGCCGGACAGAAGGCGGTCGCAAAGGTGATTTTGAATCGGGCGAAGAAAAACGGCTGGCCGGTATCGAATGTCGTGCTATCGCGCAAGCAATTCTCCTGCTTCAACGAGGGCCTCGACCATCCATCCGTCTGGATACGGAATGTCGTCACGGCTGCCAAGGTTCTGGAAAACGCCGAGGCCGGGCTCAAGGAGTGGCTGGCTGGCGACACCCTTTATGGGGCCACGCATTATTATGCGTTGCTCGGGATGCCGAACCACCAGCCACCATACTGGGTTAAGGGGATGAGGTTCATCGTTGAAATTAAGGGGCATCGGTTTTACCGGGAAGGATAGTGTCAGCCAATTGCCGAATAAGCACCTCAGCAGGCCCGCGAATCTTGCGCCGACCCTGCTCCCAATCCTCGACCGTTCTTCCGGAAACGCCTAGTTTCTCGCCTAATTCGGAGGTTGTGAGGCTGAGTGTGTGGCGGATGGCTTTTAGTTCTGCTGGGGTCATTTTAATATCCTCAAAAGCCAATCTGGGAGAGCTTCTTTTATGGCATTTTTCAAATTTATAACTGTTTTCCTTTTTTCAAATTCTTGTTCAAAGTGGCGTTCAATTTCTGTTCCTTTTACGTAGTACAATATATCCTCGTCTTTTTCCCTCTCTGGGTATCCGAGAAAAGACCTACACCACTGCGCCTTGTATCGTTGTTATGGTGTCATAATCATCCTCCTGCCCGGATTCCGCCGGGCTCGGTTGGGGTTGTGGTTAGTTTACTCTTGCTGCGACATGAACATCCGAATATCTTTTATTATATACTTTCCTTGGGTCGGCCAATTCAATTTTAGAGTGCATTGAGATAACGCAATATTCTCCACCGTCAAAACGACCAACCAGCGCAAAATTTGCATCACTTTTCTTCGTGTTCTTCTCAGCCATTGCCCGGTTTGATTTGAATATTGCCTTCATGGTCGTTCTCCTTGGTTGGTGGTTTGTATTCCCCTTCCTCTTGATTTAATAGTACGGCATTGCCGTATAGATTGCAAGGGGGAAATGCAATTATTTTTCACCACCATCATTTTTTTAAAGTGTCTTTGGGGTATGTCCAACTCCTACCCCAAAATTTCAGCCGATAAACAGAACAATTCAGGCAGGTTATTCGGCGTTATTCAGCGTTCGGGGGGCGTTATCGGCCGGTATACTTGCCTGATTTTGTTCCGGTATTTTTGGGTGGGTGGGGTAGGTCTACCCCAACGAATCAACAGCCGCCCGCTTCTGTGCCGACGACAAATGCTGGTAGACCCTCATCGTCATATCAGGCGAGGCATGACCAACAATCTCCGAAACCGAGCGAAGATCAGCGCCCGCTTCGAGCATGTCCGAGATGCACCGGTGCCGGATGTCGTAGGGCCGAATCCGCCGTGTAATCCCCGCCCGTTTCTTTGCCGCTTCCCAGGGGTGCTGGAGTTGCTTTATCGACTTCCCCTTGTAATGCACCAAATGTCGCACGCTGGTCTTTTCGTCCTCCGCATGCCATCGGGCTAGGTGCTCCAGAATCGTCGCATTGAGTGGCACCATTCGCAACGGCAACCCTCCTTTGTCAGCACTGAGCACCATCAGAGTTTTTCCGCCGAAATCAACCGAGTCCCAGGTCAACCGCAAAAGCTCCTGCCGGCCAGGACGTAAGCCCGTATGATATGCGATCAGCATAGCCCGCTGAAGGTGCGGCGAAGCACACGCCAGGATGGCCTCAAATTCCGCTTTCGTCGGCGGCTGCAGCCGGGCATCATCTCGCCGGGGAAATGCGAAATACTCAGCAGGGTAGCTTGAAATCAGGCGTCTTTTCATCGCCCATCGCAATACCGCCCGGATGACCGATAGCTCCCGGTGGATGGTGGTCCGCTTGACCGTTTGCGCCCTGGTGGAGACATATCTATCCAGGACCGGCGCCGTTATCTCGTGCGCCTGGAGGTGGCCAATGACCGGCAGGATTGTTCCCGGCAGTCGGCAGAGCAGATCGTCGTAGGTGGACCGCGCGAGCGTGTGTTCCTTCGTCCCGATATACTCATTCGCCAGCTCGACAAATTGAGGGCTTTTCCGCTGAGTGCGAGCCCCCAGCCCGATCGAGGAATTAAACGCAATCGCCGCCTGCTCGCCGGATGGGCCTCGACCAAAGTATTTCTTCGTGGCGTTTGGCCGGTCGGGGTCTTTGCCCTTGCTGTGCTGGACTTGCCATCTGCCGTCTTTTAGCTGGTGGACGCTCATTTTCCTTCCATTTCTGGCCAGGGGTAAAGCACATTATACGGCGCATTGTTATAACACCGGAGGTCATCATTTATCGTGAATATAACCCGCTGGTTGTTGATCAGATAGGAGTTGCGCTTCAGTCCCGTATATCCGCCCATCCGGTTTTTGGCATTGGCCTGAAGACAGACATTATACCCTTGCGCCATTGCCAATACCCCTGGGGTGGGTTCTGATATCTGTACGTCTTTAAGGCTGTAGGGGTCGAAATAGGTCCGCTTGATGTGGTTGGCGACCACCTCTTTGTAATTGTCCGGGTATGGGCCTGCGCCTTCCTGTGTCCATGTTGCCGCGCAACCGGATAGCATGGCGAGTGCGGCGAGTGCGATCAGTTTTTTCATTTATCCCTCCATTTGGCTGTCGATGAATTTCTTTGCGCTTGAATTTGTATCGCAGTCAAGGAACCCGAGACATTGCTCTGCCGCATATCGGTGATAGGCTGCGTCTAGAATGTCAATATAATAACCAACGTGATGCGGCATGTGGGCGATTCCTATCTGAACCCTCCACCTTTTCTTCCTTTCGCTCCACCAAACACCCTTAATAGTTGAAGTGTTACATGTGAACACCCCTCGGTTTCTCATTTGGCACTGGTTTGTCGCCTCGCGCAGGTTTATCCAGCGGTTGTCGCCATACACACAGTTCTCGTGGTCAACTGTATTTTCAGGGAGATACCCTTCCATATACAGCCATGCTAGGCGATGAGCTAGATATTGATAACCATCAACCCTCATGGTTACATAACCAGTCCCGCTAATGCAGCCAGCAGGGCTTCCGGCGGGGATGCGGCGGCGCCTTACTCTCCATGTGAACGCCCCGGTATCTGGGTTGTAATGCAATAACTCTTTAAGCCTTTCTTGGGTCAGTTTTTCTCTCTTTGTTCCAGTACGGGCTTTTACATTTTGGACAGACCTTGACGGCATCTGGCTTTCGACTTGCCCATTCATGCTTACACCTCTTGCAGTTGAGTATCTTCAAAATCCACCTCCTTTTCTTTTGTTAGCATACTACTGCAAGTATATTACTGCAAGTATATTATAATTAAGGGGCGGTCCATGGCAAGCCACAAAACGCCCCTTGTTTGTCAATTATTTTTCAACCAATTTGCAACTTACCGGAGGGGTATTTTCACTCACGCCCCCGCCAGTTTTGCGGGATTTGTTCTCACCTGATAATCCACCTTCAATAACGTAAAATTTTTCATGCCCGGTCAAAATATTCTTGTAGGTTTTTCCCCTACGCGGTAATTTCTTCCCACGGCAGGACGTTACCGCGCTATAACCCCAGATGCCCCCTTTTGGGACGTGATCGCTGCCATCAGATCGGTGAACATTTTCTCCATCCGGCTTTCAAACCCATCCATCCTGTTTTTCATGATCTCTAGCTCCATCTCGTTTCTCCCTGCTCGGAATAACGCTTTGACGCTCGTCATAAGCGCCGCTTTGTAAATCTCAGGCCCAGACATGATATCCATCATCATATTGACTGCATCTTCAAGGGGAACACTACGGCCAAGCCCATCCTTGAATGTCTCTGGCAGGGCCGTGTCGTTTTTCTGCGTCTCGTGGTATTGCCTCATTAACTCGTCATAGTCAAGCCCCATCTCTTTGCATATCCTCCGTCTCAAGTCTTCCGTTGTCCCTCTGTTGCCAGATAGGTAGTTATTTAAGGTGCTTCTTTCGAGTTTAAGGTTTTTGGCAAGCCCCGCCTGATACCCCCTCTCCTTTTTGCTAATCGCATCTTTGACGTGTTTGGCCCAATATTTTTCTATTGTCATAATAATTACCTCCGTTGTTCCGGTATTATATTCACATTGAAAAGAATAAATCAAGGGGGGAGGAAAAAATAGTTGCACTTTTCTTTCGTTTGCATGTATTGTCTTCAATATGAAAACAATCAATCAGTACAAAGTGGCGGAGTGGTTGGGATGCAAAGCAACCACATTTTCCAATATTCTCAACGGCAGGCGGTATCCATCAAGGGATGAGGCGGCACGGCTGGCTAAAGCATCCGGGGTGTCTCTTGAGGATTGGCTGTTATCCGACCGTGAACTTTTGCGGAAGAAAGTTTTCATCGCGTACACGTTGCGCAGTGAAAACAAACGGGAGGCGAAATAAGCCATGCCACTCCAACCCCTACCTCAAGCCGCGATCACAGCGGCAAAACTCCGACGCCAGGCACAGGACTTGCTCATGCTTGCCGATGAACTGGAGGCATCGTGCGGGACCGGGTATGAGCCAAGGAAGGTGGTTGAGTTTGCGTTTAAGAAAGAGCCGAAAACTAAGGGGAGGGAACGATGATCGACTCAATAAGAAAATGGTTCAAGCCGGTGGATGGCGAGATCAAATTTACCGGAACGGCGAAACTAAAAGATGGGGCCGAGGAATTTGCAAAGGCTCTCTCTGGCGTCAATAGAGGCCCTGAGTTTGTGCCGGTAATTTTGACCGTGCCGGAAGGTGATGTCTTGAGTGTCCTCAGGCTGATTGATGAGGTTGATGAGCATGACACGTACGCCAGCAAATATCAGTTGTGGTCAAAGATTCAAACCATTTTCCCTGAGACAAAAACAGGGAAATGGAAACTCAGGTCAGAGACCGCCACGTCCATTCAAATTATCTCAGCGCCGGAGTGATGAAGCGATGACGAAACTATTTCTGGCAATGATGACAGCCTACATCCTGGCAATCGGAACAGTGGTCTACCTCGCCGCGCCGACGGTCAGCGGCTACATGGAAAAATTTGATCAGGCAATTTGGAGGGCTACGAGATGATGGAGACAGAGAGGTTTTGGTACGTATGGGTCAAGAACGGGCAACCGCCATCGTTCAAGCATAAAACCCTTGAATCCGCCAAGGAGGAGGCCGAAAGGCTTGTGCGGCTTAACAGCAAGACTCATGCACAGGTTTTTGAGTTGGTTGGCGTATGTCGGAGAATCGATATTGAGTGGTCCGAAATTGTTGCTGGCGATATTCCATTTTAAGGAGATCGAGATGACAACCTACCTATCAAAGAAAAACAGCACAGTACGTTTTCAGCGGACACGCGAGCGGGCCTTTGAGTTGTTCATCGCCAACGCCGAGCATCTGCCGGGGCTGGTGGCTGCAATTGTGTTCGGAATGATCTTTGTCGGCATCCTTTTTGGGATGGCCAATTAATCAAATAAGGGGGATGTGAAGCATGGAACTGAACGAAGACACGCGGTTTATTCTCGGCAGGCCTAATTTCTGGTGTGGAGCGAAAGCCCATGTGCTCAGAAAACTTGGGCACGAGATACCGAAAAAAGCAGAAGAGGAACAGGCTTATGTCATCCACTGGATGCTCGGGATGTACGAGAAGCATGGGGATACCTGGAAATCGCACTGTGAAAAACACCTACGGGGCGAATCATGAGAATCCTCGCCCTCGACCTCGCGACCCATACCGGCTGGGCATGCAATTACCCAGTAGAGACATCCGGAGTAGATGTATTCGATGTCCGCCGGGGAGAATCACCGGGAACCCGCTATCTCCGTTTCGTATCCTGGCTACGTGAGAAAATCGCCATAGTCGAGCCTCAGCTGATCATCTACGAGCAGGCCCATCAC
>Ga0209318_1001899_pt1 | contig 11576 bp, 14 predicted proteins | sample RifGroE1_FD_183999 | JGI IMG/M metagenome (GOLD analysis project Ga0209318, IMG submission 183999) | Groundwater microbial communities from Rifle, Colorado, USA - Groundwater E1 (SPAdes) (version 2) | ecosystem: Environmental > Aquatic > Deep subsurface > Groundwater | place: Rifle, Colorado...
GCAATCTCTGCTACGAGTTTACCCTTCTCATACAACTCATACATGATGAAACCCTTCTTGACATACTTCCTAGTCATAGGCCCTCCAGTAAGTTAAGGTTCTGTCTGATTGTCCCATTATTTTAACATACCCATAATGCATTGTCAATATCTGGCATAATTATATTTCCTGGCTAGAGGTATCATAGATACCCATTGTAATGCATGTGATGGTTGTGACGCCTTGCATGTAAGTCATGTATGTCATGGGTACGGTCTGTACGCTCATTGCCAATTCCAATGGTACATTTAACATAAGTGATTTATATATAAGTAGTAATTAATGTATATATGTAATATTAGTATTATATATTCTATCTTAGTTATATATAGATTTTTTAAAAGCATGACAAATCATATTAACCCCCATAAAATCCCATGACAATTTCGCACACAGACCGGGTCCATGCGGTGCATGACATGCATCAACCCCATGCATTGCATGACAATATGACATGCATTACATTCGACCTCTGGTCTCATATCCTCCTTATCGGTTCCATGATAGGATGGGTTTCTATGTTACATAATGTAATGTAGGAAATGGGCCACCTGTGGGAGCATAACCCATTCCTTTATCACCTTTAATCCTCAGGTGTATAAATTCTCTCTCGATCTACAATAAGTCCGCCCCTTGTCACGATGTCTTCATAGGCTTCCTTCTTGTGCTTCTTGGCATACTTCAGGCAGGCTTCCTTCGTATCGAACTCTTTGATCCTGGTTGCAGTTAACCATACATACCATTCATGTTTCATGTTATGCCTCCTGTGCATCTTCTTTAGCCACGGCTGCCTCGATAAGGCTATCATACATTTCTTGAGTAATGAATCCGCCCATGACCAGAGCGTCGAGACGCTCAGTCTCGCTCAACTTATTCATATCGGCCGCTACGGCTTTCTTCTGTTCTTCAATGGTCATGACCTTGACCACTCGCTTCGTGAACATGGCCTGACCTATGGTCAATTCCCGGGGATAGTCCCCTTTCATGAACTGGTCCCAGTTGTTCCTGATCTGTGATTGAATCTCCACGGTGTATGCCTTGAGTGCATACTTCAGCATGGTAGCGTCATCGCATTTCTCGACATTCACCACTACTTCGTGAATATCCCCGGCGTCCCTGGCTTCCTGACTTAATGCAATCTTGAATTTCATTTCCATAGCCTTACCTCGTTGGGTGATGGTTCTAAGTGTGGGCCTAATGCCCCTTTCAATAAATACATTATACACCATCACCATCAGGATGTCAAACCCATGTATCACCATGCTGGCGAGGCCAGGGTCGATGGGGGAAAGCTAGTGGGCGACGCATTAGAACCCCTTGCCTACATTGTGTGCAAGAATTCGATTAGGCACCATTTGGTGTAAATGAATCTTCTATGTTACAAAATGTAATATAGGGAATGGAATCTTCTATGTTACAATATGGAACATAGCACAGGACCTCTGTCTGGGCCGAAACACTGGGGTGTTCACCAGGTGCGGAACGAGCGACAGCGAGCAGACCCTTGGGCTTCGCCCAGGATTCTCCCATGAGGATGATTACATGAAGGGTTTTGGTGATAGAATTGGTGATCTAGTCCTATCTAATATACCAATTACTTCATTGACACCATGCCTCAGGTCTGGTACAATTCCCACATAGGCAGGAATTTTACCTAACCCAGAGGCTCACTATGTTAGACTTACGAACTGTAGAATATACCACACCTTCGGGGGAGACTAAGACTTATGCCTACCCTAAGGATCGTTTCCTGGATCCTTCAAGGAAGGATGGTCGTCGTAGGAAGGGGACTGAGAAGAAAGGTGGCTGGCAGATTTCTGAGATGTGGGACAATCATCATGAGATAGCACGCCGGCTGGTCCTTGGGCAGTCTAACAATGATATCGCTGAGGCGATGGGATGTACTCCGCAGACTGTCTCTAATGTAAAGAACTCCCCAGTGGTGAAGGACAAGTTGTCCATAATGAGGGCGGCCAGGGATGCCGGCACAGTGGATCTTGCCAGAGAGATCGCAGATCTCGCACCTTTGGCAATACAGAGGATCAAAGAGGTCTTGGAGGCAGGCTCTGTTCTTGGTAAAGAGGCCTCCGCTTCAGTGATCCTCAAAGAGGCCAATGGTCTCCTGGATCGCGAAATGGGTAAGGCCATCCAACGGGTGGATACCCGTGGTGTTCATGCCCACCTTTCGATGGAAGACCTTGACAGGATTAAGCAGAGGGCCCAAGAACTAGCGGGTCTTAACGAATAGTCCCACCTACCCACCGCCGCGCATGCGCAGAGGCCACTTCAGACCTCTTAGCGGTACAACTTGTTCTGGAGGAATCAAGATGAACCTTTACACCTCGGTTATAGTAGCACTTTCTCTCATGATGGGCACCATCAGTGGATGCTCCGCCAGTATCAATTTCACCGACATAGCGTTCTCTCAGAAGGTGGACGGATCGGGGACGGGAACTATGAAGACCGAGGCCGATGGTCTCACCAACTCAGCCTCACCCACGCAGGACGCAAGTGGTAGCGCAGCTACCCAAGGGGCGATGTCCGCCCTCGAAGGCATTAAGGACTCTGTGGCCAAGTACCTTCCAGTGGCCACTTCGTCTACAGATAATTCAGTAGTCTCCTCAGTGCCCACCGCGCCCGCGGCGGAGAAGCCACCTCAGGTGATTCCTCCTACCCCTACTCCTACGCCCAGTGAAGATCCAGTGATTGAGGAAGGCGAAGTTGGCACTGGGGTGCCAGGAGTGAGTGAATCCCTTGAGTACAACTCCAAGGAGTCTTACAATTCGTACGGAGTACGTAATGGTAGGCAAGCTTGGAGGATCAATAAGAAAGGGACTTCTTTTGGACCTGGGCCCATTAAGTTCGTATTCTCCTCGGGGAAGGAATTCACCGTAGCCAATACCTCCAAGAACTGCCGAGATCAGGCCTCCTGCTCAAGGAACTCCTCTGCACCAATGTATGGCTTTGTGTATAAGCCCGGGATCGGCCCCAATGGTGAAGGTGACAGTGATACTGGAACATCTCATGGCGGAGTGTACCTCCACGCTCCCTGGAAAGATTCCAGTACCTCTGTCACTATTTATTACAATAAGTAGTCATGATAGTAGTGTGTGAAATATGTGGTCACAGGTATACAGGAGGGTTTTGCCCAGTTTGTGGCTGGCCCTCTGACAACGATGATTGTGAGGATTAGACGCTGTTCGGAGGAGTTATGAGAGTCATAGCTGAGGACAGTTTGCATATGAGTGATAGAGATGAGAATGGTCTCCATGGGGTCAAGGACAGGTACTGCAACATGGAAAATCCTTGCTTCTCTTTTGATTCTAATGGTAGAGTAGGTGAAGGTTGTGAGCATTTCAAGAAGCTCCCTACTGGCGTCAAAGTGTGTACTAAGTGAAATACTGGATTGGGTATGATAGGGTCGTGGCCGAGGACTTCTTTGTTCAGACAACGATCTACGGCTATGACATAAGTGATAAATTCTATCATCTCTACCCTTCAGGTAAGCTAGATATATATCAGGGTTATGCGTGGGATGGGAACTCTGGACCCTTTCCTAACTTCCCCTCAACCATCGAGGCGAGTTGTGGTCATGACATAATCTGTGATCTCATAAATAGTGAGCGATTGCCTGATGTAGAGCAGCCCAAAGCTGACCAATTCTACTATGATACGGTGGTAAGGAAGGGGCTGTGGCCCTGGGTAGCGCGCCAGGTGACCTTGGTCATTAGGCTGCATATGCTTAAGAAAGGATCTAAGAGGTTTAATCGTAAGGTATATGAGGCCTAGGAGAAGTGATGACAGAGGAGATGGAAGTGTATGCTGGACAGGGTTACAGTGATAGGGCAGGTTCTAGGCGGAGATACAATCTTACTAACGAGGACCTCGAGGCAATTACTGCAATAGTGGAGGCAGTAGTCTACAAGCAGCAACATACTGACATAAATTGTCGCTTCGGGCATACAAAGCCGGAGGATATGGATGCGGCGATTGAATTCTTCAGGACCTTCAATGCAGCATGGGGTGAGAGTAAATCTACTATCAGGAAGACCTTCGTAGCTATTCTAGTCACTCTGATTATGGGTCTTATGGGTGGGGGCGTTATTTATGAGATAACTCGAATATTGAAGGAGGGTAAGTGATGTCACCACTTCTCAAACGTCAGCAAGAATTCACTCGCCTCCTGGCTCAACTCTTCATCTTCATCCATGACAATGGTTATGAGTTCACCTTAGGTGATGCCTATCGTAGCCCCGATTCCCCTTATGGTCTACCGAACTCTCTCCATAAGCTGAGATTGGCCCTAGATATAAACTTGTTCAAGGGGGAGAAGTATCTCCAGTCCACTGAGGCCCACAGAATTGTGGGTGAATACTGGGAATCCATAGGCGGGAGTTGGGGAGGTCGCTTCAATGACGGCAATCATTACTCCCTTGAGTACCGTGGTGTTAGATAAACAATGTTGCTACGTTACAATTTGTAATATAGCAAATCAAATTTAGACATAAGGTGAAGTTATGGCCGAAACTACTTGGGTTGATGGAGTTGCAGGGGCAGTAGATTCTGATCCCGTGGTTATGACAGCCAATACTGTCATCAATCTTTACAGTATCACACAGGATGACATCTTGAGACTTCTCAAACAAGGTCCGGATAGTGAGTACTATCCCCATGTAGTGGATGGAACCCCGAGGATTGGTAACATCAACTCCTCCTTTATCTTGTTGACCCCAGGCACGTATAAGATTGTAGGGACCTCTGCTAGTCCTGTCTATATTACTTATGAAACACTCTAATAGGGTGGGATGATGTTAGCCATTTCTAAAGCAATCTCTAAGAGTGTTGGCAAGCCAGTTGCACGTGGCAACAGGGTAGGCACCCTTACTCCTCAACCTGACCTGACTAATCTCTTGGCATGGTACAAGACTACTATTAGCGATGGTAAACTTATTGCGTTTAAACCTGAAGCTAGTCACACCACCCAACAGGTGAAAGGCTCCGGCTTCGCAGGCGCGGGCAGTGCCACAGTAACCGGTCTGTTGACCACAGACACCATCACCGCCAGTGGCCCATCTGACCCGACATGCAGCGTGAATGGCACCTTGACATTTCCTGGGCCTGACTGTTGGGATATTGATGTGTTCCGGGACGGGGTGCTGTGGGCGAGTTGGAAGGGGATAAATGTCGGCCAGGCTACTGAGTTGGATGCCTCGGGTAATGGTCATCACCTGATCGGGATTGTGGGCACGGCGATTACTGAGCGGCTGGATGGAAGCGGGTCGATGTGGGCGAATGAGGCTGGGTTTAGCCTCACAGGATCAGATCGTGTCCCGGCAGTGCTGAAAAACACCAGAAACGATGTTGATAGCCTATTCCCAACATGCAATGTGTCGTCTACGCTGACCAGGACAGGAGCAACAGCGTATACTCTCGACATGCTGATGGCAGACGATGATATTTTGTCGGTTAAATTTGCCAATGCAACGCTTTATATTAGTGAGATATCCATCAACCGGACATTGTACTCAGTAGATAGCACAACACTTAGTTACACCGGCACATGGTCGCATATTGTATACGCTCCTGCCTTTGGTGGGTCCATATCTACCACATCAGAAACAAACGCGTTTGTTGAGTTCACATCTGCGGCAGGGGCAACCACTATATTGTTAAGGGCGGCACTTGCCTCTGTTAATGGGATTTGCAAGGTTGAAATAGACGACCTTCCTCTTGCTGATAAATTGCCAACAGCGCAACAACTCGTCACTGCTGGGACTCTGGCAGATACAGCGCTTGTTGCAAACGGGGGACCACTAAAACCAACAGATAGAGTCTTGGATCAGTATGCTGTATCGGCTCAGTGGGACGTGCAGACACTCCTTACGTGCAATCTAAGTCCTGGTGTTCATGTCGTCAGGATGACAAACGTTCACCTGAAGCGTGCCGCCGCTTCCGATTATAAAATGTATATAGGTGGGATAGCCAGCAATACCGAGACTGGGGTGTCTGGCGTGTTCAAGATGTTTGGAGCATATTGGGGAACAAGTGCGGTAGAATTTGCCGTGGCATATACTCCGACCGGCATGTCGGCGCAGTGGTACGGGATATCACACGGCAACGAGACGCTGACGAGTTTTTCCATATTTGACAATGGAAGCCCAGTGTCTCTCGGTATTGGGGAGTCCGTCACATCCACATCCATTAGTATTGCCAGGGGATCGTCGTTGGTGCATCCAACTGAGGGGCAAGTCGGGACAGCCTCACTATTATATCAACCGACTTCACGCGGATTGGAAATTCAGCAGCAACAGCAGCTTCTATTTGCCGGAACTGTGGTTGGATATCAAGGGATGTTCTCGGTTGATGCCTCACTCACAACCGGTTCTTCAAGTGCATGGATGGTAGACTATACCCCATCAGCCAACAACAGCGCATATTTAGGGGAGGCTGTGCTTGCTACGGATGCATTCCTGTGGAATGATTCTGTAGGATTTGCGGCTAGATTGTGCAGCAATACCCCGAAACAATATAGGATAGAGGATACCTCAAACGGCCTGCTGAATAAGATATACTCTTCGGTTAATCCTACATTTCTTACTGCAATGCCGGTGACAGCAGGGCAGGTATTATCGTCAACAGATACGTGGCAGGTAGCAGCGTGCCCTGCTTTTCCCGCAAGAGATGCACTTGTCGGGGCAACCGACGCACAGGGCGCAGCGCTGGAATACCCCGGCCCCCTCGGCATAGACGCCACAGTCACAGCAGGCACCGTCTACCCCGACATCACCATCCAGGCCCCACTCGGACCGAAGTTCCAGGCCATCGACACCTTCACCAACGGCGCAGAGGTAGACCTCGCCACCCTCGTACCGACGACGCAGGTGCGGACTGGGCCACGGGGGACGGTGGTGTACTCGGCTGAGTTGGATGCTGCAGGTATTTTGAGGGCTGATCGGGTAGTGGGAGCTTAGTAGGAAGTATTCCTTCATTACATTATGTAACATAGCAAATTCAACTTAGGTGAGATATGGCAACTTACAATAAATTCCAGGACTTCGTAGAGCAGTTGGCCAAGGGTAAGCATGATTTCTCAGCACACACTTTCAAGGTGGCCCTGACTAACACTCTCCCCGTTAACACCCAGACCTCATTTGATCCAGTTACCAACCATGCTGCACCCGCGGCAGCCAATGGGTACACCTCAGGGGGTACTGCTACCACAGTCACCACCTCTGAGGCCAGTGGTACGATGACCATATCTGGGACACAGGTAGTATTCACGGCAACTCCTGGTGGAATTGGCCCTTTCCGTTACGCAGTACTTTACAACGATAGTACCACTTCCCCAGCTGATGCCCTCATCGCATGGTGGGACTACGGATCCTCCATCACCTTGAATGACACTGAGACTTTTACAGTGAAGTTCAACAATGCATCTCCTGGCACCATCATGACTGTAGCCTAACATTATGCCTATTTCCTTCATAGATAGCACTAACATTAGGGCTAATAACACCTCCCCCTTTGATCTCACACTTCCCACTTGTGTAGAGGGAGATCTGGTTATTGTTGCCGTAGGCGGTGCTACCTATAGTGATATGTCTATAGGAGTTCTCACTGGAGGATATACAGAAATTGCAGATCTCTATGCTAGTGATTCTCGTGATGCAAATCTTTCTGTTAGTTGGAAGATTATGGGAGAGGTTCCTGATACTGTTATTAGTATTCAGGGAATTACTGGAGGTTCCACCTACTATACTCTAGCAATAGCTGAAGTATGGAGAGGTGTAGATCCTCTATCCCCATTAGACGTAGCATCTACTACAGCTAGTGGTATAGACTCCGCAATCCCAGATGGGGCAGGAATAACTCCTGTGACTCTTGGGGCAGAGGTTTTAGTAGTAGGCCTAGGAACTTCAGCAGATACTTCCATAACTCCTCCTACTGGGTATTCTAATGCTGTTTCAGCAGTGAACCCTAACGGAGTTTATAGTACTTTAGCTACTGCTAGTAAAACTTGGAGTGGATCAGGTGAGGAAGATCCTGCTGCTTGGACGAATTGGAGTACATCTACAGGGGATAGTTGGGCAGCAGTATCTATAGCCCTCAAACCTGATCCAGTAATAGTATTTAATTCAGGGGAATTTTTAATTAGTGGAAGTGCTAGTACTGTAGTAATCTCTAGAGTATTAGAGCTTTCTCCGGGAGCATTAGATGTAACCGGAGATGCTGCAGAATTAGTATTTGTAGATATTACTGATTTCATTATATCTGTAGATACCTTAGGATATACTGTGGAGGGATTTGATCCCCTTCTCACTTATGGAGCACTTTATATCCCAGGATCTGGGGTTCCTATTACTGACATCTTAGGACCTGTAATTACTGATTTTGGTGGAGATCCAATCACTAGTCTTAGTGACTATGTACTTGATGCAGCTCTTAGAACCTTCTTAGTCACTGGATCTTCAGCACAGCTCTTTAGACCAGGGGTGGCCTACTCTCTTGTGGCATCTCCGGGAGTGGAAAGTATTATAGGATCTTCGGCTACAATAGTCAGGAAGTATGTTCCAAGTACTTCTGTTGCTGAGTTCACAACTTCTGGAAGTCCTGCTGAGCTTCTGGCAGTAGGAGTTACTCCACTTCTCTTGTATGCGAATCCTGGGGAGATGAGTGTTGTAGGGGCCCCTACTCCATTGGTAGTAGAGCGTTTAGCTGAGTTCGAGACTGAATCCCATAATACCTCAGGGATTAATGCCATTCTCACTAAGGCAGGAATCCTTCAGGCAGAATCTGGAGAGTTGGTAGTAAGTGGTACTAGTGTGGCAGCAAGTGGTACTGCTTTCATGGAGGCTTTTGGAGCCTATGTGGAGGTGGTAGGATCTGAGGCTGATCTAACTCTTACTACAGTGTGGGATCTCTTTGCAGCTCCAGGCTCCTATCTTACCACTGGGGCTGAATTAAGTGTAGTATGGCCCTATGAATTGAATGCCCTAAGTGAAACTTATCTGGTGAGTGGATCTCTGATGTATATCACCAGATCCACAGATATCTCTCGGGGCAATCGTTACCACCTTAAGGATGTAACACCTAGGCGTAATATCAAAGTGATTGACTCTGGCCGTCAGGCCAAGGATGTAACCCCTATTAGGATTTTGGAGCTAGTATGACAGCTATAACCATATACTTGAATCGCAACGATCCCAAGGATATTCAGATCAAGGATCCAGATGGGGCCGTAGACCTCACCACTATCACCAGAGTGGACTTAATAAAAGAAGGTTGTAGTCTAATTATCTCCTCATCGGCTCCAGAGGAGTCAGGGATGTTTGATTGGACTGCAGGGAATGGACTTTTAAGATTGGAGTTGGGGGCCTTAGATATTGAGCCCGGAACTTACACCTTCACCCTTATGTTATATTCTGCAACTTGGCCCCTTGGAATTCCTTGGAATAAGCTGACAATCTCTTTCGTGGATATTTGCCCAGTCTGAGATGATTGCTACATTACATAATGTAATATAGGAAATTGGAGTTAGTTATGATAAAATATCTCATCCCCATCCTTACCATATTGGTGACACCCTATCAGGTATGGGCGGCACCTCAATCAAGTTATCCTACTAAGACTACTCCTGTAGCTGGAGATAAGTTCTTAGTTGTGGACTCTCAGGATAGTTGGCGTACTAAGAATATTCTCTTCTCCTCATTTAATAAAAAGGAGATTGGGTGGGTTTTGTATAACTCTTCCATTGCTATCACTGTAGCTGATGGACTTCAGGCGGCTGTAATTCCTGTTACCATGACCGGAATGAATTTGGTAGATTTAACTTGCACAGTTGCTAATCTTAACTCAGCCACATCAGGTAATACAACTGTAGTTGTAAGGAGACTAAGAGGGGCTACTGCTGTGGATATGACTTCTACAGGAGTAACAGTAGCCTATAATGGCTATACAGCCTCTGATGAAGTTGTTAATACTTCAAATGATGATATTGTTACTGGAGATGCTCTTTATCTAGATGTTAATACCATCACTTCGCCGGCTCATAAGGGACTCTCCTGTACTGCAGTATTCCAACTTCCTTGAGGATAGCATGAAGACCTTAATATTATTTATAGTTGCCCTTCTCTGGGCATCACCTCTGAGTGCTTGGCAACTATTAGGAAGTAGTGTCTATGTGGCTCCTGTAGTTGTAGGTACTGCAAATTATCCTCTGGAAATAATTCAGCCTAGAGCAGGACTCAACACTCTTAATAGATTCTATAAGGCTTATCCAAATCTTGAATACAATGTCAGGATGGCAGTAATAGGTGGGGTGTATCCATTCACTTACTCTCTCACTACTGCACCATCTGGAATGACAATTAATGAAGATACTGGAGAAATTACGTGGGCAAATCCAATTACAAGTGGGAGTCCTTATTCAATTACGGCCAAAGTTACTGATTCAACTACAGTAGAACAGACGGTGAGTTGGACCCTTACTGTCACAACTTCAGGATTTCGATTCATTGATGCTGTGAATGGAAAAAGTGTAGCTAGTGGTGGGACTGGAACTTTTGCTAATCCTTGGAAGACAATGGCTGATTTCTACGAAGGAGCAGTCTATGATTCCAAATACTCTCAATCGTATTCAGGGGAGTTTCTATACTGGAAATCTGGAACATATGCACTTAATGCATATAAAGAAAATTGCCTACCAGATCAAACTGATGTAGATAATGAGTGTAGAGTCCCTTTTGTTGAGGGATACAAACCTATAGTATGGTTGGCATATCCAGGGGAGACCCCTGTCATTAATCATAATTCTGATGGAAATGACGCCTATATTATGTTTTATCAGAATAGTGATAATACCTACATTGATGGCTTGACATTTGATGTAAATGGTAGTACACGATCAAAGAGTATCGTTTTTGCAGGTGGGAATGATACCACATATCGAAGGAATACCACGTACGGCATTGATCACCATCATAGCGGTGGGAATAATTCTCTATTTTTTGTAACAGATGGTCTGAAGGTATCGATACAGGATAACATTGCAAGTGGGGTAACTGGTGCCGGAGGTTTCTTTGTTTTGGGTTATCACTCAATTAAAACTCTTGTAGAAAATAACATCGTAACTAATATAGCAGGGCATTCGATTAGCGCAAAAACAGACACAAAAAACTGGACAATCCGGGGGAATAAAATAACAGGCAGCACTATAACCGGGATATCGACGCAGTGTTATCCTGATCTGATGGATACGGAGATAAGCCATAACTATGTGAAGGTAGCAAGTGGCGATGCTTTACGTCTCAATTTTGAATGGAATGAGACTACAGGAGCTGAATATATCCACCACAATACTATTGTTGGTCCTATCGAACTAATTAATGCATTACCTACGAATGGGCCATGGATCTTTTACAATAACGTTATCGTTAATAGTACAGCTGGAGATAAGGTAACAAAGACTGGATGGTCAACATCTACATCTTATACTAATAGTAATAATCTATCGGAAACAGTAGAGGCAAATATTCTTG
>Ga0209318_1001901_pt1 | contig 11546 bp, 16 predicted proteins | sample RifGroE1_FD_183999 | JGI IMG/M metagenome (GOLD analysis project Ga0209318, IMG submission 183999) | Groundwater microbial communities from Rifle, Colorado, USA - Groundwater E1 (SPAdes) (version 2) | ecosystem: Environmental > Aquatic > Deep subsurface > Groundwater | place: Rifle, Colorado...
CAAAGCTACATTCCCTGGCGATTACTGAGCAATTGCGGTTGGGGTATGACGCTGCAAACTACGCCAGTTTTACGGTTGGGGCTACTGGCGACCTAACAGTAAACCCCACAGGCGGCGATCTGCTGCTCAACGGGGATATGGAGATCCGATCAACCGACGCCTATTACCTGGGCGATCAGGTTACGGACGGAAGCTGGCGGTTTGTTCGTTCGGGAACAGATCTAGTTGTTGAACGCCGCGAGAGCGGCAACTGGGTTACAAAGCAAACAATAGCAGCATAAAATAGGAGGTTTTTGATGGCTACAATATACGAGGTGGAATATGAAAATCACGGTTAAAGAGGCTCTTGACCTAAAAAAATCAATTGACAAAATTCGGTCATTGCACCCCACCATGAACGTGGCGGTTGGTTTTCCATTGTCACACAATTTCCTCAAACTGATTGAAATTTGTCGACCATATGAAGAGCAACTGCATGGGTTGTACGAAAAATATGGAGAGGACGAAATCAAGAAAGACGATCAGGGTGAAGCCGTCTTGGGCGAGGATGGTCAGCCTGAGAAGACAGGCAATATTGTCGTCAAACAGGAGAATCTTGAGCAATTTGACAAAGAGCTTCAGGTATTGCTGGAGATTGAGGTTAATGTCAATTTGATGAGGGTTAAGTCCGAGAAATTTGCGGGTATGGATCTGCTGTATCAGATCATTGACGGTTTGCTGCCGATCCTGCAGGAGGGGTAAGTCAGGCGTTTTGGTAGTATAATTTGTATGCACCCCCTTGACCTGCCCCCCTCAGGCCAAGGGGGTTGCTTGTCATTAGAACTGATAACAGGGATTAGCGGTGCTGTCCGCGCTGGAGCATCGCCGGAAATGGGTGTGTCCGATCGGGTGAGACTGAAAGATAAGATTATTATCTTTACAACAGAATGCCGACATGCTATTATTCTTCACATGAATACCGTTGTCGTTCTGTCTGGAAAATGCTATAATAATATTACCCCCCCGGAGATAGCATCTCCGGCCCGCCGCCCGCTGTTCCCCCCAGCGGGACGGCTATTTTAAGGCGACTTTTATGCGTGTTATTGCTTATATAGATGGGTTCAACCTTTACCACGGCCTGCGCGAGAGCAAATGGCGCTGGGCTTATTGGCTCAACATCGATACGCTCATGCGCTGCTTTCTCCGTCATGATCAGAAACTCGTTCAAACTAAATACTTCACCTCAATCGTAAGCTATCCGTCAGACAAGCATGACCGTCAGGCTACATTCCTGGAGGCGTTACAAACACTTCCAGATTTCAATATTTATTATGGTCACTTTTTATCCAAAGAAATCGAGTGCTACAACTGCGGTCATGCGTACATTGATCATTCCGAAAAAAAGACGGATGTTAACATTGCTACGGAAATGCTTACGGATGCTTTTCAAGATCAATTTGATATTGCCTTTCTGGTTTCAGCGGATAGTGATTTAGTTCCTCCTATCGACACCATTCGCAAGCTCTTTCCCAAAAAACAAATTATCGTTATATTTCCTCCTAAACGTATCTCGAAAGAACTACAACGGACAGCTAACGCCTATACTTATATCTCTCCCGATAAACTTTCTAAGAGCCTTTTTCCAGAGCAAGTCACAAAGCCAGATGGGTTTATTCTTCGTCGGCCTGCTTCCTGGAAGTAAAAGGACCCTCGGCTAGTACAGCCGAGGGTCCTTTTTTCGCCGGTGGATATCGCCTAACCTGGTGGTAGCGGCAGCCGTGATGGTGCTGGAGTCATAGTTTCCAGTTATCCACCGGGCTGGCGCGGCGGTGGTTGCTGTTGAGGTCAGCCTGGGCGATGGCGAGGTATTTGCGAACCATGTCCATTGTGGCATGACCGAGCATCATTTGGAGGCTCCAGGGGTCACCGCCATTGCGGAGATAGGTGATGGCGAAGGTGTGGCGGAAGCGATGGGGGTGGCAATCTCGGACGGCAGCCCGCTCGCCCAGGCGACCGAGCATCTTACGGAGCTGGTCGCGATCCATAGGGTTATCCAGTTGGGTGATGAAGACGGTTTTGTCTACGGTGGCCTCTCGGCGATATTGAGAGGTGTAGCGCTGGATGGCCTGGCCGGTGCGGGCGCTGAAGGGTAGGATGCGCTCAGCGCTGCCTTTGCCAAAAACTTTGATGGTGCGGTTGCGCAGATCCAGGCAGCGCAGTTGCAGGGTGCATAGTTCGGTGGCGCGCAGGCCGGTGTCGAGCATGAGCAGGATGATGGCGCGGTTGCGTTCGGCGTTGGGGAGGGTATGCTGGGTGTCGCGCTTGAGGGGGCGGGCGTAGGAGCGGCTGAGGCCAAGCGAGTTGAGCAGCAGGCGCAGATCAGACTCGGTGAAGGGTTCGACGGCGCGGCGCTCCGGATCAGGGGGCTCAACGTCATGGGGGGTGTGATGCTCAACAATGCCTTCTTTGACGGCCCAGGTCCAGAGGGCGCAAAGGGCGGTGTAGTAGTTGAGAACGGTCTTTTTGGTTAGTTCTTCGAAGGATGAGAGAAACTCTCTGATCTGGTCGGCAGTAACAGCGGCCAGGGCCGGATCAGGGTCGGGGTCGTCTTGTAGAAAGACGGTGAATTTGCGGAAAGAGTTGTGATAATCAGCCTTGGTGTTGGGGCTGAGACCACGCGCGTCAGCGTAGAGGTCATAGCCTTCAACGGCCTGGGAAAAGGTAAGAGAGGGGCGTTTTTTAGTTTTCATCCGTGCGGTCTCCGGTTGTTCAAAGGCAGTTCCGATAATAAGCGGATTCACTGCTGATAATAAAATTATCAGTTTTTTTTTGAACACCTATGAGGATTGCGGTAGGATGGATTTTGGGCCGAGTGGCTATCAAAGGCCGCATGTATGGCCGTTTTAGCTAAACATGCGGCTCTTGATCGGCGTGGTGGGCGCGGAGGGGCTCGAACCCCCGACCTCATGTGTGTGATCTAACTGGTCGGGATTGAGTACCGCAGTCCTCATAGATGGTGTTTGTGTCTATCCATGCGGACAGCGGGGAGGCTATCCGTGCGGACAGTGGTTGTAAGGTGCTATTTCATTTTGTACTTTTTTATTGAACCACTAGGTTTTTCTTCTACATGGTCTCCTATGATTTCGAACCATGCAGGTTTAAGAGAAACTGCATCACCGTAAAGCGCAATCTGAACATAGTAGGTGCCAAGAGGCAGAGAGGTATTGGGGCAGTCGGGGTAGTCATTGTCTTTGATAAGGGTATGCCCAGATGGAACCATTGCCCTTAACGTCAAGGCCCATTCTTTACATTGTTTTTTCTGGGCTATATCCAGAGAATTAGAATCGCCATTCTCTTTGGTGTTGTCTGGCTTTATATCTTCACTGGACTTTCGCCAATTTTGTTTTGGAATTAGAAACCACCGATACACGCGGATGAACACAGATAAAATCGTGTAAAAAACGCCTGTGTCTCCCACAAATCTGTGTGTATCGGTGTTCATCTGTAGCTGAAGTCCTACTTTTTTAAAAGGGCGAAACTCCAGATCTTCATTATCTTCATTTTGTTTTTCCTGGGCGTTTTGAGGTTTGTGTATCTGGGCTACATCCAGAAAATAGGAATCGCCATTTCCTTGAATGTCAACTGGCTTATATTGCTCTTCCTTACTCTGCCTGGCCCAATAGAGGGGTAGCGGATCAAATTTCTCTATCGGTTTGTTATTGTTATCCCTGACCTGAAGTAAACGTCCAGTACAATTTTTTGCTGTCGTAACGCCGATGTTGCTTATCTTGAGCCTAATAAATACACTATCACTACCTTTACCGCCGGAAGGGGATAGTTGAGCTTTAGCCGGCACATTGATTTGTAGTTTCGGTTTATTTATCCAAGGTCGTATGTTTGTTGAGTAAAAGACAATTAAAGAGATGGCGAAGCTTATCATTGCTATTAACTTATCAGTATCGCTTTGATCTTTAAGCTGGTAAAAAAGTCCAATGATAAATAGAAAGTAGATTAGGTTTAAAATAAATCGGCAGATTTTGTTCACAATGGATATCCTTTGTCATTAGCTGTCAAATATCGAGCTGACCTTGTTGGTGACCTGAGTCTTTGGGGAGTTTTCCGGCCTTTTTGAAGGTTATGTTGCTGTTCTTGCTGGGCATTTGGATGCCGGCGCCGTTGAGCAGGTCTTCGATGGTGAGGATTTGGAGGCGGGGGTAGTTTTGCTGCCAGGCCGGTGAATTGTATTGGCCAGCAACGGCGGCTTCGGTGAGCATGGGGCCGCTGGGCGGCTCCAGGGTGACCAGGATGCCAATGGCGGCTTTTTCACGGGTGATGACGCCTACCAGGTCGCGGATGGTGGCGACGCTGACATGCCCAGATTTGACCTGGATGATGATGGTTTTGGGTTTGCCGGTGTGATCGTCAAGGAAGTTGATGATGCCGTCTATGCCCTGGTCGGCGCCTTTTTTGCCGGTCTTAGCGCCAGAGTCGACGCTGCCGGCCGGGCGGGCTTTGACGAGTGAGAGGGCCCACCATTGGAACTGGTAGCGGTCATCCTGGGCGAGCTGCTGGGCGGCGGCCAGGTCTTCAGGTTCGCCGATGACCTGGTAGTCTTTGCCGGCGGCGATGCCAAAGCTGTCCTGGAGTCTGTATTTCTGGAGGGCAATGGAGAGGTGGGTGATGTCTATGCCGATCCAGTGGCGATTGAGCTTCTCGGCCGCAGCAATGGCGGTGCCGCAGCCGCAGAATGGATCGAGGACTACGTCGCCGGGGTTGCTGCTGGCCTGGATGATGCGCTCCAGGAGGGCGAGGGGTTTTTGGGTGGGATAGCCGAGACGTTCGGCGGCCTGGGAGTTGATGGGGGGAATATCGGTCCAGACGTTTCCTACTAAACGACCGGGCATTTCGTCAAGGTAGCGTTTGAGCTGAGGTCGTTTGGTTTTGCTGTCTGGATACCAGATGCGACCTTCCGCATGTAGTTTGGCCATGGTTTCTTTGGAGTAGCGCCAGCCGTTTGCGGGATATGCATGCCCCATCCATTCGTACATCATGTTGGGACGCGGATTGGGGCTGGTCATATTATCAAGCCGATATACGCGTCCATCGGGATCTTTGTAGCGATATTTGCTGCCCAGATATTCTTCGCTGTGAGCGGCGTACACCGGGTTCCAGATGAATTTAGCGCTTTTGGTGTAGAAGAAAATCGTATCGCTGACCGCCGACCATGTTTTGCTATCGGAATGTACATTGGTGCGCTGCCAGGTGATTTCGTTGCGAAAGTTATCAAAGCCGAAGATGGTGTCGAGGATCAGCTTCAGGTAGTGAGAGGCGGTGGGGTCGCAGTGGAGGTAGAGGCTGCCGGTGGGTTTGAGGACGCGGTGCAGTTCGACCAGGCGGGCGGCCATCATGACGAGGTAGGCAAGCATCTGGTTGGGGCCGATGAGATCGTAGAGGCTGGCGAGCATTTTGGAGACTTTGGGGGCGGCGGTGGTGACTAGTTCGTCATAGAGGGATTGGGTGTCCTGGCGCCAGTGCCAGGTGTCTTCGAAGGCGGTGATCTGGGCGGACGAGTCGACTCCGGACTCATCTTTGAAGAGGACGTTGTAGCTGCGGTTGGAGTTAAAGGGTGGGTCGAGGTAGATGAGGTCTACCGACTCGTCTTTGAGGTATTGGCGGAGGATGGGGAGGTTGTCACCGTAGTAGAGGGTGTTCATAATTTACTTCCGATAAGCCGCATTAGCGGTGGTGTTTTTGGTGCTGCTGCTGATCCCCAGGGTGTAGGCGCCACACCGGTTTTCACCAGTTTTACACCGGTCTACACCGGTGTTACACCGGTACGATTCTTTAACATTCTTCACCAGTTTTTTTGGCAACCACACCGGTTTCACCATGCGCGGTGCGTCATAAGGGCTGTTTTGGAGCAGGCAAAAAAGGTCAATGGGATTAGACCCCCTGCAATGGGGGTATTTTGTTGTTTTTGTCCCACTTGTGGCCTTAAATGTGGATATATTTTGGGATTTGACCTTGCGCATGGTGTTTGATCCTGTACAGTGTGACTTATATATAAATACTGGTGAAGGTGGTGAAAGTGGTGTAAAAGGGCTTCCACCCGGTTTCACCAGCTTCACCGGTAAATTAGACATATATAAGACCCTGTGAGGGGAAAATAACGAAAAGAACACCGTTACACGTTTCATGGGCCCTTCACAAGTGTGGGTGCTGCCGGCAACATCGCCAAAGTGGGGGTTGGGATCCGGAATCGGCGGGAATGGGGATGGCTCCGGAGGTATCGCCAGGCCGAGCGGTGCGGTCCGGCAGCGGTGGAAAGGGTGAGGGCCGCAGTACTCGCCGGATTGAGCGAGGCGAACCGGTTGGCAGCATTGAATGTGGGGGGGTGCTGGCAATTGTGAGACAAATTCTTCAAAGGATACTTCTAACTTGGAAGGATTTCTTTTGATACGATCAGCTTTCCATACTCTCCAGGAGAAAAGCATAGCCCAAAAGATTGAGTATATTTTTCACTCATAGATTTCCAATTCTCTTTCAAATACCGAACTACCTCTGCTGTGTAAATCTCGCCATCTCCAAAGGCAAGAAAAACCGTTTGCTTTTGATAATTCATTTTGACTAAAATTGCCACTACCCTTGATATCGTACGATATTCTCCGTCATTGAGCTCCTTATATTTTTTTTCTGCTTTGTCGTATGTTAGCAAAGGTTTTTGCTGTAAATAAAATTGGGTAACTTGATTACGCAATGGTCCGCCAATCAATATCAGACTACTACTAAAGTTCAGCGCTTCTGCCCCCTCCTCCAAAGGGCTAACTTTAATTATTAATTCGGGTAGTTTTATTTCTTGACCTAAAATTCCGCTAATCCCCTTAATAAGTCTACTGTCTCGAATTTCTTGTAAAGAATATTTTAGTTCCGCAGCTACCTCGTATTCGACCGCGGTAACAACTCCTTTCGTTGCCGTGGCGTTATCCTCATGAGTAGATATATATACTTGAACTTGAGAATTTTGATCGAGCCCAAAAAAATTTTGATATTTCACTAATTCCTTATGATAGAAGTAATATAACAATCCTGCCAAAATTGCGATAAATACAACATCAGAACACAAGTTCACAGCAATGCCTTCCCATAAAGCCATTGCTTTTTCTAATCCACACAAGTACACCAGTACCCAATTCATAAATCCTCCATGCGATGACCAGATGAATTCGAGTCATCCAGATAAAGCATTTTCATTGCCAGGCGAAGTTAACGAAAAGACCCCCATTGCTGGGGGTATCAAATTCAGCCGACGGGTGAGCGTACCCACCACACGGACCGGACGAATGCAGCCCTGCCGACCGCATATTTATCATAGCATGATTATGGTTTACGATGATTAAAATCATATTGATTTAAAGAATCGTTTACTTTGATCCAGGCCCTATAAAACCAATGGGTTTCTGATCAAATTCCCCCAGACAATACTCTAAACCTTTAGGGGTCAGTTTGATACCATCTGACTCGATGAATTCCCAATAAGGGTTGTTTTTTAACTCCTTGCCAAAATCTTCCAGTTTTATCCCAATTTCGGTAAGGATTTCCGAAAGTTGATACGGATAGATAGTGAAATCTTGTGCTGTGGAAATCTTTTTTGCGCGTTCATACAATGCTTCAAGTAGTTTCTTAGCGTTTTCGTTCATAGTTTTTCTCCTAGTAAGTATAGGTGTGAACCAGGTTGCCCAGAGCGTCTCTGAGTGTTGCGGTATCGCCGCCATTATTCCAGATCGCTGATGAATTGCCGTAGTTAAAGCCACAGGTTTCAGGATGGTTTTGATTGGTGTAAATACGGCAGACCTGGCCGGGTTGAATGAGGTAAGCGGGAAAGGTGTAAACGTGGTTGGCTATGTCGCGCAAGGTCCAATTCTGAATTTGAATGGCATATCCGCTGTTGTTGCGGATTTCGACGTATTCATCTGGTTCGCTGGATCCACTGCCATCAAAGAGAATGTTGATAATCTTGATGTCACCAGTGGTGGCGGGCGGCTGCGTGGGGGTGGAGGTGGCTGTCGCCGTTGATGTGGCAGTTGGGCTTGAGGTGGGGGTAGCGCTGGGAATTGGCGTTGGCGTTTCCGTCGGAGTGGGACTTGAGGTTGGTGTTGGGGTCTGTGTTGGCGACGGTGCAGCAGTGGGAGGGTTGAAGATCATTGGCAGGTATGTGTTGAGGGTGATCGCCTGGGCCTGGGCCTTAAATATCCCAATCATGAGAATGGCTGATAGAAGCAGGGGTAGAAAAAATGTATGTCTGCGGCGAGTGCGAAGATTGGTATAACCTGAATTTTTAGGCATGGTTTGCTTGCAGTTTCTTGGTCAGCTTTTCTACCCAGGCCTGCCACTTCTCTTTCTGCTGCAAGTTTGGGTGTTTGGGCCAGACTTTCTTTAGCAAGCTCAAGGTTTTGAGGTAGGAGCGGCAGACGCGGAGAGCATCTTCATAGCGGCCCAGTTTGGTATATAAAATCCGTAGGCGCTCGGCGTGGAGGTAGGGGTAGTGGTGTAAGGCTAAAATTTTTTCGTAGCACTCGATGGCTTCGATAACCTGGCCTTCTTTTTCCAGCGCCTGGGCACGGAGAAAATATTCGCCGATGCGATCACCGATTGCACGGGCGGCTTGATCGTAAGACTCTGCCAGATGGGTGATCTGGTTCGAAACTGAAATCATTTCTTCCAGATATTCAGATCTGTGTAGTTTATTCAGCTCGCGCTGGGCAGCTTTATGGACTTGTGTTCGCAATTTATAAGCTGCATCCGTTAGCATTATCATACGAATGCCATCGGGAAGATCGGGCCGGACCTGGTCTGGTGGTATCAGTTCAGCCTGGATTGTGATTGGCATATTACACCTGCTGCCGAGCGGTGGTAGCCAGGCGCAGGGATCGGAGGAGAACTTCGTTGAGGCCGGCGATGGCAAAGACGAAGCCAGCGGCCAGGCCGGCCAGAGTGCCCAGATCCATCACGGCCAGCTCGGGGCTGTCGGAGCCAATCTGGACGGTGGTGCTAACCATAAGCATGAGCGCCATACCCAGCCAGAGTAATAGATTACGCGTCTGGAGCAGATTCCAGGCGATGGTATCGTTATGGGCCCGGATGGCGTTGCGCACTACCTGGATCAGCAGCCAACCGGCCCAGCCGAGCAGTGCTGCCACTGGGGCAAGGCCAAGTCCGATCAGAGCCATGGCGCCAGGAACACCGAAGCGGCGAAGGGCGGCGTAGATCAGGTTGATGGACAGGCTGCCACCGAAGGAGGCGATGATGCTGCCGGCACGGGTGGGGAGGAAGATGAGGAGGCTGAAGGCGAGCATGGCAACACGCAAAGAGAAGTGGACGGCAAAGGGGGCGGCGCCCAGCCAGGCCCAGGCTAACAGGGTGAGATCATAGGAGAAGGCGGCGGGCGGGGTGCGATAGATCCAGCAGCGGATGGGGGCAGGGAGGCGGATGCCGGTTTCTTCTTCGCGGGTGAAGCGGCGGAAGGCGGCTTGCTGCTGGCTTTTCCAGCGGCGGTATTGTTGGAGGAGGTTTTGTTCGTCTTCGGTCATCAATTTCTATTTCCCGGTTACTTCTATTTTCCAGGGCCCATCGGCAATAATTTCCAAGATTATTGTTTTGCTATTAAGTATCTTGGTTCCTTGATAGGGGGCGATTTCGTTAAAGAGTAGATCTCGATCGGTATTTGTCCAGGCGAATACGATGAAATTACCACGACCTTGCACGTCAACTTTAATCAAATCGGGAGTTCCCGTTATGACAAGAACATCATCACCGTTACCTTCAAAAGTTGACGGAACTTTTTCGATACGGATATTGGATGGCTCTAAAGGAACAATGGTTATTTCCCAAGGGCCAGAAGACTGAATCAACAGACGAGAGGTGTGGTCGTTATCGCCGATATCCAGTAATCGGGTCCCCTGGTATTCGCCAATTGTGTTGACAAGCAGGTCTATTTGTTCACCGGATGCATTGTAGCTTTCAACAATGAAATTGCGACTACCGGTATATTTTATTTTGATGAGCATTGCCCCATCCGGCTTTACGACATCTACAACGCTGTCACCTGAGCCGCTGAGGATGATGGGGGCAATGGTTGGGGTTGGAGTGGGGGTCTTGGTTGGAAGCGGGGTTCTAGTTGGGGTACTAGTCGGAGTGCGAGTCCTGGTAACTGTTGGGGTGAAAGTTACTGTAGGAGTTGGGGTTGGAGTGATAGTAGCTGTAGCTGTGCTTGTTGGCAGTGGTGTTAGTGTTGGTGCAGGTGTAGGACTACTGCAAGCGGCCAATAAGACCGATAAAATCAACGCAAAGATAATATTTTTCATCAGTCCCCTTTCAGGTATTTTCGCTATCTTCAGCCCATTTCCTTAGCGGGGCTGAGTCTTTGGATTTAACTTGGCGGCGCTGGGGGCCGGGGTGTTTTTATGGTTTTCGCTGGAGAAGAGATCGGCGAAGCGCTGGAGATCTTCTTTGCGTTCGGGGCTGGCGTTGCGGTAGCGGTAGAGGAGTTCGAGTTCGTCTTCGGAGAGTTTGTCGTAGGCGGCAGAAACAGGGAGAAGGTCTGCCATTTGTAGCACATAGAGAGGAGAAACGCCGAAGGCCTTAGCCAAGGCAATACAGGTTTCAAAAGATGGCATATTGTGATAGGTGACAATCTCTGAAATAGTTGGGTGGGAAACACCTATTCTCTTTGCGGTTTCTCTTATCCCCAAGTTATGTGCTTCCATTTGCCCGGTAAGCCAATCTATAAATTTTTGAGGCGCTGCTTTTTTTGCCATATAAGAATAATAACCATTATGGTAATAGCTGTGCTTTCCAAAATGGTAGATGCTACTTGACAGTATATACATGATGATATATACTGAGGATGGTAGTTACATCTACCGTTTTGTTAGATTTGTTTTTTGGAGGTAAATATGAGCGAGCAATTGACGAAGGCTTTGCGGGAGTGGGCTGAAAGAAACCAGATCAATCCCACAGAATTTGCGAAGGCAATGGGGTACACGTATGCGCATGCGCACGGGCTGCTGCGGGGGGAGCGGAAGGCGACGATGGAGACGCTGGGGCGGCTGCTTTTGGTGTATGGGGCGGTTGAGGCCGAGTGGATCAGTGCGGCGACTCGAGAGACGTTGGCGCAGAGCAACCTGGCGGTAACGCAGATGTATGTGGAGGGGAACCTGTCCCTCGCTCCCGGCCACTCTCCCGACGGAAGAGGTGGGGAAGAGGCGGAAGATCTGTTGGCGCAGGGGTAAGCGGAGGATATTATGGACGAAGACGGTGTGGGTAAGACGCCGGAGTTGTTTGATACAAGCGAGTTGGTGGTGACGCCAACTGAGGAGGCGCACGCCGTGCGCCCCTACGAGGGGGGAAATAACGAGCTGGCGACAAGGGCGCTGTTTGGGGAGGTGGTGGCGGTGGGGGCAGGGGGAAGCGGGACGCTGGGCCAGCCTTTGGGGGTGGTGGATTTGATGCAGGCCTGGGCGACGGAGTTCGAGAATTGGCTGCAACAGCCGCGACGGAGCAACCCAAAC
>Ga0209318_1001902_pt1 | contig 11539 bp, 11 predicted proteins | sample RifGroE1_FD_183999 | JGI IMG/M metagenome (GOLD analysis project Ga0209318, IMG submission 183999) | Groundwater microbial communities from Rifle, Colorado, USA - Groundwater E1 (SPAdes) (version 2) | ecosystem: Environmental > Aquatic > Deep subsurface > Groundwater | place: Rifle, Colorado...
TACCATAATGTTCATATCTATTATTCATAACTTCATTAATTAATTGTTTTGCTGATTCATAAATTATTGCAGATTCTATGTCACTAATATTATCATTATAGTCTAATTCTACTGTGAAATTTAATTTCATGTATTTATACTCCTTTAATTTTAATAATCTAATTCCTTACTTAATCTATCTGCTTCTTCAAAACTCATTTCTTTCAAATAATTATACTCATCAGTAAATGAAATATCTGCATTCCATTTTTGTCTCAACCATTCTTCTTTTGTCATTGTATTTGTTTCTAAATCATATTCTAAAATATGAGTACAAATTGGGTATCTATCTTCTGCATCATAACTTCCACTCATTCCACTTCTATTTTCATCTCCATTAACTTCATTAAAACTTGTGCAGAAATAATAAATAAATTTTTCTCTTAATTTTTTAGATTCTGATATATATTCAGAAATAATTTGATATGCTTTGTTATTAGAAGGAAAATTACATTCTCCATTTAACAATCCAGTTTCATATCCTAATAATAAATCTTGTATCCAAGTTTCATCATTTTCAATAATATAATCATATTTTTCTTTAGTTACAATGTTTTTATTAAGCATCCAATTGAGAATATCTTTTCCATTAATAAAATTTTCATTAGTATCTATTAAATCTTCTCCTGCTTCACGCATCCATTGAACTATAACAGAATAAACTATTGCTGGATTTTTTAATTGTTCTTCATTTGTAATAATTGTTGATACTTTTCTCATATTATTAATCTCCTTATTTTATTATTCATTAAAACATTTACATTCTATAATTGGTTTATTAAGATTATAAAACATATTTTCAACATCATCATTTTCACACATACACCACTCTCCACAATAGTCATCATAACATTCATGTTTAAAATTTAAGCAACTTCCACATATACTGCCATCATATATTCTATACATTTTATAATTCCTTTCTTTCTATAATTTATCATAACTTTTATCTCTTTCCTTAATTATCTTATACAGATAACTATGTTTATTAATTGTATCCATAATCATTTCTTCTGTAATTTCTATTTCATCACCACATTCTGAACAATATTCATAATTATAATGTAATTCATCTTGCAATTTATCAAACTCTTCCCACTCTTTTTCTGATAATTCATCATTATTTTTATACAATTCAAAATATCTAACATATTTATTTATCTTATCTTCATCTACAATAATATAATCACAACAAATATACATCTTATAATATTTTTCTAATATTTGTTTTGATGCTAAAAATTCTAATATATTACTTAAATTTATTACCTCTTTTGACCAATTTTTAAATATTTTAGTTAATTTAGGTGTATATTCATATAGATAAGAATGAAATCCCCATTCCACTAAGAAGTTATCTAATTTAATCTTATCTTCTTCAGATATAAAGTTCAATTCTTTAATCTCAGGATAATGATGCACACCTAATAATTCTGGATATTCTTGCTTCTTTTTATTATCTATAATTTGATTAATTTCTGCTGTCAAATATCTGAATGAAAAATATGAAGGTAGTATTTTAGTGAATTCAGTTAATTCTTCTCTTGTGAATTGTTTAAATTCATTGATATTAATTTGTTTTAGATATGTATCAAATTCTTTATGTTTATTGATTATTGTTTGTAGATAATTATTCATATTTAATCTCCTTTATATTTATAAATTGGATAATTTAAATCAACATTTATCTGTAATATTGAATATTTTAAATATAATATCCGTAGATGATGTATCATCTTCATCTAAATAATATTCATTAATAAATATTAATAATTCGTACAATTCATGTCTTAATTCTTTAATTTTCATTATTTTCTCCTTTATTTTTATTATTCTCTTTTTGTTTTTTCTTAACTTTCTTAATCTCTAATGCAAGTTTACTATCGCCTTCATCTCCATCCTTCTTATCCTTCTTTAACTTTTTATCACACTGTTTAATATTACCGCAACACCCTACATAACCTTTTACAGTTTTATCTTTACATGTACTTCTTGGAAATTCCATATACATATCATAACTTTCTTTTGCTGTCCAATTCATTTTAACAATTTCAGTGATTAAATTAGGACAATTGTTTTGGTTATGTGTCGATTCTGTATGCTCTATATTTTCTGTAATATTATCATTTTCAATATTTATATTATCTTCTTCGTTATTATGTATGATTTATTCCTTCTTTCTATTTACTATGTATTTATTATTTAATTTCTCTCAAAGGACAATCAGGATGTTTCCAATTTCCTTCATACCATTCCTTTTCATTTACTTTAATATTTTGGTGATATATTGAGATATTACAATTCCATTCTACGAAATTACAAACCCAATTTGTTTCTCCTCTAAAAATTGACATGCTTTACAATTTGATGGTAATTTTGTTAAATTGTTTATATAGATCATTTATTTTAATATTCTCCTTTCTAATTATTTTATATTGCTATTCCATCACATAATTTTTAGTATAATGATATACACCTTTATGCGTATTTAATATTTCTGGTTTACACTTCATTATTGTAACATTTCCCATTGTCGAATCTATATATGAAAAACTAAATGTGATGATATTTTCATATTTATCATAAACACTTTTATCTGTAGTATGATAAAATCTATCAGATAAATGAACTTCATCAAATATACTACATTTTAAGAAATCATTATCCCAATCTTTATAGAATAATACATCTTCCGTAAAGTCATTTAGATTATCTATTTTTGAAGCATTTAATGCGAACTTTTCATCAATTTGAAATATTTTATCGTATATCTCAAATTTACCTGAATTCTCACCTGAACCTAGTGTGTTGATGGATATGTGTATAATGTAGATTAATTTATCTTTTTTTATAAATTTTCTGCTTATTGAATCATATATAAAACCATTTTCTTCTGCTTCTTGCATTAATTGTACTTCTCTTAATCTTATATTTATTAATTCTTTATTATAATCCATAATTTTTAATCTCCTTTATTTATTATTTGGAATATTATGACAAAACCTCGAATTGGACACGATTTCAAACTATATGTAGTATGTTTATGATTTGTTAGATACTATATGTAGTAGGTAAAATTTTATTTTGGGAAGAGATTGTTGTGTTTAAAATTTAGTATGGATTTTATCTCTTCCCTTGGTTATTATTATAATTGTTTATAGCATGAATGTCAATATTTATTTTTATATTTTGTTAATTTTTAAGCAGTATTTAATAATTCAAGTAAAAATGTTTGCTTGTATGATATTCCACTTTTTTTAATTGCTTCATTAATAGCTTTAGCCTGACCGATTAAAGCACATTCTTTTTCTGCTCTTGTTAATAATGTATATACTAATTCTTTTACTCTCATATCTGGAGGTGTTGAATAATCTATTGCACCTACAATTATTTTACTAGAACTACCCTGCATTTTATGAACTGTACTTGCATAACCTAAAACTATATTTTTCTTTAACGTAGAATAATCAAATATTATTCTATCATTTATAATTGGAAAATATATAATTGCTGAATTATCCCATTTTATATCTTCTAATACCCCTATCCATCCATTGAAAACAAATGATTCTTCACCTAATATATTGAATAATTTATAATTATTTTTTATATTCATTACTTTATCCCCTATTCTTAGAACAAAGGATTTTTCTTTATCAATTTTAATATTTAATTCTTTTTTGTTTTCATCTGGAGGATTATATATTTCTTGTATATCTGAATTTAAATTAAATACACATGCATTTCCTCTTTCTTTAATAGGGACTAAAATTTGAATATCCATGATATCATTTATTATTTTATTATTCCAATAGTGTTTAAAATGTTCGACTACATCATTTCTAATATTATCTCTATCACTATGTATAGAAAAATGCATATCTTGTAATTCCCCAATAGTGAACTTACCTGTATAATTATTTTTAAAAAGATATTCTTCATCATTAATACTTCGGGATGCTATAATAATTCCTGATTTTTTTGCTTGTCTATGTATTTCAGTTAATTCTACAACCTTAATATATTCTGATTTATACATATCTTCTGCTAAATTCATACAACCAATAGCACTTAATTGATGCATATCACCTAAAATAATTAATTTAGATCCTGTTTTAATTGCTTCTATTAATGATAAAAATATTTGCCCTCCAACTAATGATATTTCATCAAGAATAATAATATCATATGGCAATTTATTTTTCTTATTAAAAAGAAAACCTTTTCCTGGTTTATATGCTAATAAACGATGGATTGTACTTCCTTCTTGACCTGTAATTTCTTGCATTCTTGCTCCTGCTCTGCCACTTAAAGCACATTGAGCAAAAGAATACTTACCTTCATAACATCTCAATGCTTGCAATGCTCCTGTAAGAATACTACTCTTGCCTGAACCTGGAAGCCCTGTAATAAATACTATTTGATTATCTAAACATTCTTCTATTCCTTCTATTTGTTGCTGAGTAAAATTCCATCCTTGTTTTAATTCTTGATTTTTAACTACTTCTTGCCAATCAATAAATTCAAAATTATTATTAGCATTACCTATTCTTTTTAATTCTTGAGCAACTTTATTTTCTAATTCCCAATATTTTTTCAAATATACTCTTCTTTGTGTTTTCTTTTCATTGTTTTCTACTTCTATTATATTATCTTTTTCTAATTCTTCTATTGCTACACCAATATTTGTATTTATTTTATTTCCTTCTTCATCTTTATATACTTCAAGAATATTATCCATTCCATCAAACTCTTCAAATATATATGCAGTTAATTCACCAGCAGTTATATATGAATTTCCGTTTTCTCCTAATTCATTTAAAAGATAATTTATATATCCTTTTACTCTTTTAGGTGATTTAGCATCCATTCCATTCTTTAATGCAATTTTATCAGCATTTCTAAATCCTATACCTTCAATATCAAAACTTAATTGATAAGGATTTTCTTTTACTATCTTAATTATTTTATTTGGATTGTGATATTTATTAATTAGTTTTTGAATAAAATTTGGACTTAAACCCAAATCATCTAGTTCTAAATATACATTACAGTAATCTTTACTTTTTTCATATCTTTCAATTATTGCATTACTTATATAATCTCCTATACCATGTACCTTTTTCAATGATTCAACATCATGTTCTTGAATTACTTTTAATGGATTTTTTATAACTTTAAACATTTCTTCTATTTGTAATTTTGTAAGAAATGTTTTTAGAAATGCTTTTTGATTTCCTACATTAGACAAATCTAATATTTCCCCAATAAAAATAAGTTGATATTGCTTTCCATGTATAGGATGTTCAGCTTCTTTAGCTAATATAGTATAAGTTTTTGTAATGTCAATTTCTTCATCATACCTTCCAGTAACAGTTATACAATCATTTTTATCAGCAATAGGTTCTCCTTCCAAAACATTAAATATAGACCATTTAACAATACCGTAATTATCATCTCCTCCCTTTCCTAAAATAATTGGGTATCTAGGAAAGAGAGTAAATTCATGCTTTGCTTCCACTTTTATAATGTTATTATTCAAGTTCACTAACATCTATCCTCTCAGTTTGTAATACTAAATCACCTTTATCATCTATATCTTTAACAAGTTGTAATGTATGTCTATATGCTGAATCAATATATTTTTTAGGAATAAATTGATCGTCTCTTCTATATCCTGTTACTAATAATTTACAACCTCTGCTAAACCATGATTTCTCTAATACTGTTTTTTTATTATCTCCTTCAAAAGTATGTGAAATTTGCTTATCATAAAATCCAAATTGTCCTTTATATAGTTTTATTGTAGTAATTCCTGTAGGAGTTAATAAAGTTACTGTATGTTTTGTTTTATTTTTATCTAATACAGTTCCACATATCCTATAGAGTTTAAATCTTGGTCTTTCTTGACCTCTCCACATATACATTTCAGTGACAATTGGTACTCTTGGTAAATCTTCATATGTACTAATTAAATATTTTTCTTTATTTATATGAGATAATTCATGTTCATGATAATAAAAACTTAATGCGTCCATTTCCCACTTTGATATTGTTCCTTTTACTTTTTCATTCCATAAATCTTGAAATCTCTTTTCGTTTACTGCATTTATTAATTCTTTATTATTTAATATTTTTTCTTTGAAATCTTTTATTAACTTATTATATTCTCTATCTAAACTACCTTTTTTAATTAATATATTACCATTTTCATCATATTCATAATCCTTGTCTTCTATCATATTAGTTTCAAAGTGTTGAAAGAAAAATGGTTCTGCAAATTGATTATCAAGTAAGTAATATTTTGTAGAATCACTTTTACCTGTTTGTTTTACAAAGAATCTATTAACATATAAATATTTTCTAAATTTATATAATCTTAATTCAAATTCAAGTTGATTTTTAGTTAGTAAATTTAATTCTTTTAATGTTTCTATGTTGCTCATCTTTAATTCATTTAATGGACTTGAAATTTTCTCAATAAATAATTTCATTATGTTGATTCTATCAATATTTAATAATTCATCAAATGAACCTGATTTTATTAAAGTGATTACAGCACTATCACCAAATTTATTTTCTTCTTCTGCATCTTTATATTTATTCATTTTACTTAAGAAATCATCTAGATTTTCATACGGTCTATTTTCAATTATTGCTTTTGCTATTGAATCACCTATACCACATATTCCCTTTAATCCAAATATTATTTGATTATTTTCAACATCTGGTTTAAATCCGAAACTAGCAGTATTAATATTAGGTAATGCAACTTTAATCCCTTTATATTGAATATCTCCTATTGCTTTTGCTGTCTTGCCATAATTTGTACTTTTATCATGTTCTTCATCATCTGCACCTGCATTAACAGTTAAACATGCAGTATTCCAATATATAGGAGAATAAGTTTGATATAAGTATAATTCTTGCAGTGCTATAAATGTGTATGCTATGCAATGCAATATTGAAAATGCATATCCTTTCTGTCGAGTTACTTGTACGTCCCATATATAATTTAAAGTATTAATATTGATATTATATTCTTTACCTTTTTCATAAAACATTTGTCTTGTTTCTTCAAATACTGATTGGGATTTTTTACCAATGGCTTTTCTTAATTTATGACTTTCTCCTACTGTAAAGTTTGTTAACTCTGGTATTCTAACTAACATCATAATGGCTTCTTGAGTATCTGCAACAAACTTAAAATTCCCTAATATTTTTTCTAATATTTTTTGGTCATTCTTAGGAACTTTGTACTCATCCATTTCTTTATATGCTTCAGATATATTATTTTTAAATCTTACATATGTTTCAGTTGGTGATTCTATTGCTCCTTGTTGTTGTTGCAATCTCATTAATGAGTTTGTTTGTGCTAATTCAATCATAGATTTAGGCTTAACTTTTGATAATGCATCAACAGAAACATCTGTGTCAAACTGGAATAAATCTATAATTTCATTATTCCCTACTAATTCCCATGTTTTTTCTGTATCATATTGTAATGTCATTGGATTTATGTATTTATTATATGTTTCTTTTAATGTTTTCTCTGGTTTTATTATATTATCTTCAATTAGAAAATCAAATGTTTTTCTAATTTTAGTTAATGCTTTTGTAGTAAGCATATCATATTTAATATTTCCATATTCTTCCGAATCATGCAAATCCCATTGACTTGTTCTTACCATTTTAGCACTTCTCATAATAGCATTGTATTTAGTAAAATTATCATTTGTAATAAATATTCCAGCAGCATGTATACTTCTATTAATTATTACATCTTCCACTAGCAATGCAGTATCCAATAATCCTTCATATTTATCTATTTCACTTTTAAATTCTTTAACTGGTGATCTACCTTTATCTTCATTTCCATAATATGTATCTTTTAAAGACCATACAAATCCTCTCTCTACAGGAATTATATTTGAAATCATTTGTGCTGTATCTGTATCTACTTTTAACCCTCTACAACTAGTTTGTATTGCTGCTTTTGATGAAAGTGTAGTATATGTACAACAGTTTATTACATCTCCACCTATAGATGTAAAATAGTCTTTAATAGCATTGAAGATTTGCTCTCTTTTATCACTTTGCGAATCAATGTCAATATCTGCCATCTCACTACGATCCTCAGTAATAAATCTATAAAAAGGCATATCTACTGGCATTTTTAAAGGATTAATTTGTGATATTTCAAGAAGATAACTAATAATACTAGACACAACACTACCTCTTCCGACACCAACAATACTATCTCCTTCATTCCATATAATATCTATTATCTTAGCAATTGTAATAAAATAAGAATGAAGTCTATCTTCAATTTTTTCTGATACCTTCCAAAATTGCTCTATTTCCTCTTCTAATCTCATAAATGTTTCTTCATAATCTTTTTCAGGAATTAATTTTTCTATGCCTTGTTGAATTAAATACATTAAATATCTATCATCTTCATATTTTGAGCGAATAGTTTTTTGAATATATTCTTTATTAGGAAATAACTTACTATTAAATTTTTGCCCCCAATTTTTATCAAATTTAATTTTAGGAATAATTTGCTTTTTATTAAAAGTAAACCTCTCTGCTCTATCACCTATTTTACAAGTATTCTCAATAGCTGTAGCAATTTGTTTTTCTGTCCAATATGGTTTAAAATATTTATATATTTCTTCTTCTCTCATTAAATAAGCAGTTGCATAAAATTTATCTACTTCTCTTTCTTTGGCATTGTCATCACTATTTAAAAAAGAAGCATGAAGAGATAATAATTCTTTGGATAAATAATGAGAATCAGTTGTGATAATGTATGGGATATTATATTCTTCTGATAATTTTAAAATATAATTATTTACTGCCCATTGTTCTATATTGTCTTCTAATGCAGGTTGACATTCTAAATAAAAATTATTATCTCCAAAAGTATCAATTCCCCAATAAATAAATTTCTCAATTTGTTTATCTCTATTTAAATTTTTATTTATCTCTCTATCTAGTATCCAACGATTAATGGAACTTCCCAAACAAGCAGTTGAACCAATAACATGCCCTTTATTGCTACCAATAATTTTTTCTATATCTTCCATTAATGTTACAGTCCTAATTAATCCTTTTTGCATATATGCATTTTCCCATGCTATTGTAGATAATTTTCTTATTTGCTCATTGCCAGTCATATCTAATCCAATCAAAAGAAAATGAGGATAATACATAGTTTCACTATTATAATTTTCTTTTAATTGCTCTGCTTGAATTTGACTAACTAAATATATTTCATTACCTAGTAATACAGGGAAATCTAATTCTTTTTCTAATTTTTTAGCTTTGACGTAAGAACCACATATTTCATGGTCTGTAATACATACACCTTTTAAACCATACTCTTTAGCTGTAACAATTAAATCTTTTAATTTTATACTTGAATCAGCAAATCCTCTACTAGCGTTAGAATAATGAGTATGATCATGCAATGCGTACATAAAAAACCTCCTTTCTTTATACAATTATATTACTATTCTTAAAATATATCATCAATGTCTATATCAATTTTACTTTGTCTTTCTTCAGTATAGAAATACTTAATCTTAACTTGTGGATGTTTAATACCACTCCATTCATTAAAAACAAAACTACCTATTACAGTTAATCTTAATAATTTTAAATTTTCTCCTAACATATTTCTGTTTCTTAGTGACATTTCTGCATATTCACCTTTACTGCAATATTTTTTTATAAATTCAATATCTTTATATGTAAATTTTATAAATATATTATTATCTCCATATCCTATAATATCTTTACCTACTATATCTATATTAGTGATTGCAAATATTGGCTCATTAACTTTATTACCCCATATTTTATATGCATTAGCAACTTCTAAAATATTTTTAGGTGATAATTTATCAGCAGATATTTCATAATCTACATCATGAATAGTTATAATTTCTTCATTTTTAAGTAATTCATTACATTTATCTCTTACTTCTTGAATTCTATCTTGCTTTAATTGAATTCCAAACGCTGAAGGATGTCCGGCGGTCATTTCAAATAATTTAGTATCTTCTAAAAATTTTCTAAAATCTTTAATACTACCTTTTTCATATCCTCTCCCTGAACCGCCAAATATTTCATTGTTTTTCTTTTGTCTTTTTAATATCACAATAGGACGATTATATTTATAAACTAATTTATTAGCAACTAAACCACTAACAGTTTTCTTTTCTAATATATCTGTCCCATCTAATATAATAACTTTATCATTCTCTAATTTTTGTTCAATAATTTGTTTATCAATTTCTTCCATAAATACTCTAACTTGTTTGTCTTGCCTTGCCTTAACATTCCCTGCTACTCTTGCCATTGTTTTTTGTAAACTATGTATTTCAATAGGTGGTTTAGGATCATTTTTATTCTTTCTTCTTGGTTGATATTCTCTGTCTTCTTGCTCTCCTATTAATGCTCTAAATAAATCTTTTTGCTCATCATCTTTTCCGTAACGGCAAATGGCGTTAATCTTTGGAGCAATCGCCCATCCATATGTTGTAATTGTATGTCCTAATTTCATTTCTTCTGCATATTTTTCTGCCATTTCTCTGATAAGCATATTGTGCCTATTTTCTTCTTTTAATCCTTCTAAAGTATAATATCTAGTTTCTAATTCTCTCATGTCACACATATCAGCAATCATTCCCAATGCAACTAAATCTAGATATTTATTTACTATTTTTTTATCTTTTCCGTACATTTCACAATATGCTAAACAGAACATATGCACTACTCCAACACCCGAAATATTTTGATTAGGATATTGACCATCCATACAATTTATTAAAATTATATTTTCACAATCATAAATTTCCTTACAAATTTCATGGTGGTCTAAAATTAAAATAGGTACATTCATATTATTTTTAATTTGTTCATACTCTTTAATACTTTCTTCACTTGAACCAGCATCAGGTACTATTATTAAACTTAAACCTTCAATTTCTTTTACATCTTCATATAATAATCCATGTTCCTTTTTAAAATTAAATTCGCATATAATCTCCGTATCAGGTGCAATATCTTTTATAAATTGATATATATATGCTGCTGAAGTATGACCATCTGCATCAGAATCAACTTTTATAAATATTTTTTTATTAAGATTTTTATGTAATAATTCTATTCCTTCTGACATGTTCTTAAATAAAAATGGATTATATGTATGATTTATATTTACATTTAAAAAACTTTTAACATCTTTAATCCCCACAGCATTTAAAATTGTTTCTAAAAAATCATATTCTTTGTTAAAATCTACTTTATGAATAGTATTCCATAATAACTTTTTCAAATTATTCCTCCTTAATTTATATCATTTGTTGTTATTTCAATTTTATTTTTCATTAAATATTCTAAAACTTCTTTTCCTTGGTCAAATGGAGAATCTTTTTTATTTAATAATTTACTATCAGTGTCCCATAATACATATGTAGTAAAAAATGATGTA
>Ga0209318_1001907_pt1 | contig 11503 bp, 6 predicted proteins | sample RifGroE1_FD_183999 | JGI IMG/M metagenome (GOLD analysis project Ga0209318, IMG submission 183999) | Groundwater microbial communities from Rifle, Colorado, USA - Groundwater E1 (SPAdes) (version 2) | ecosystem: Environmental > Aquatic > Deep subsurface > Groundwater | place: Rifle, Colorado...
TTACTTCCAGCGTGTCGCCTTCTGAAACTTCAAAAGCCTGGGATTGCAAAACTGTCCAGCCTGCCTGCTCGTATGTTGGCAGGGTAATTTTCAGGCCATTACCTTTTGCCTGCATAGTAACTGGTATTACCGATGTAACCGCTACACTCTCCCCGTCGCCATCCATTTCCCAGCCCGAAGGTAAAGTTGCACCGGTAGGAGCTATACTAAAATCACCGTTAAAAAGATGTTCAAGGGTAACATCGGATGCCGCCTGCTCTTTTAGACTTAGGTTGTTAAGGAGATAGGTAACGCCTTGAGTGTAGTCACCATAAGCTAAATATCTAAAATCAATGGATACAGCATTAATAGGAGCCTGCACTATGGTCTGTTTTAATTCGTAGGACGTTCCAAAGGCCACATCATAGAAAACTTCTGTCCCAAGCCCGTCTCTATCCAAGAACTTGATTCCAAGTCTCCCTGTCCCCGCCACGGTTGCCTTTACATACGCAGAAAAACAATACTGCCTCCCACCAACGACAGTTACACCATATTTATTAATGCTTTTCCAGTCGCGGTAAGGGAAGTGAAAATATATAGCTTTGGTGCCTAGTACGGCCACCTCAGTTGAAAATCCCGCCTCGATCTCAGTTGGACCATAGATACTGAATCCGGACGGGAAAGTAGTTCCGTCCTCGAAAGTACCGTTCGGCAGCAGTTCCGGATATACCGGAGGCGTTACTTCTCCTGGCAACTTCGCCCTTATAATAGACGGGTATTGAATCGTGTCATCCAAATAGTAGCCTTGATCCAATTTGGCGTAATACTTATTAGCATGTATGCGATACACTGCTGTAGCGAAATTTGTTTCTACTACTAAATGCATACCAGATATATTCCAGGCCAAAATACCGGTAATCGGTAAATCAATTGACTGTAGTATTTGCCCTAATAAATCGAATACTACGATTTTATTTTGCTGATTGTCGTAAGTAACCAGCTTATCGAAATACATAGCCAATCCACTACAATCAGTTATACCTTCCAGTGCAAATTGGCTTGTAACAACTCCGGCCAAGTCGAATATTTTCACTGTGCCTGCGGCAGTTATCCGGGCAATATGCGTCGCATCTACAAAACAAAAGGCAATAAAACCCACTTCCCCAGGATATGTGGTGCTGGTTAAGTTTTTAACCTCCCCGGCAGTTGTCATGTACCACAGTTCCTCGAAATAAGACAAAGTCACTATGTTTAAGGCAGTAGTGGTAAGAGTTAATTTCCCGGGAGTAAAAATGTCAGACTCGTAAATACCTGCATCCCCAACCACATAAAACTTATCCGCGTGAGGCAAGTAAAGAATAGCCTTTTTGTTTTCAGTGACAGAGTAAACCGCCTGCACTGCCTCGGCCGGGGTACTGGCCGCGTCAAAGACAACTTTTTCGTTTACGTCGTCAACTTCCCATCGTGTGGCCGTATTTATCACGGGTGGGAACCCGGCAGATAGGGCCGCGCCTGTATCATATACAATGTAGCCACCAGTCCTAAGCTGGGCAGCAGTCACTTCTGCAACTAGGTGATTTTGCCCGTCATCCCAAATTAATTTTTTAACCTTTGCCGAACTGTACTCCCAAGGTTGGTCCAGATCCTCGTTTTGAGTCATGTATACTCGGTATCCTGATGCGCCCTCTACCGGCATTATCTCAATTGGTACACGGTTGGTATTACTACCAGCATCTGTAATGGCCCTGATTACATTTGATTGATCGGTTTCACCGTTGGAAGTCAAGGCGGTAACGCAATAATACCTCGTATTACTGGCTGGTATACTGCCTCCTGTTGTTACTAACCACATATCCGGATGCACAACATGAGGGATACGCAAATATTGATCTACATCTTGACCATCAATCTCAAGGCCGGAAATACTATCGGGCCAAGGTGTTAACGTGTATTCCGTGCTACTCAGTTGTGCCATTGCCGCTTTTTTAAGCAGTGTAAACGGTTCGTGCACGGCAGTCGCAACGAAGCCCCCCATTAGCCCATCGGTTAGACGGATAATATTATTAGGGGTATCAAAATTAAATTTAACGTGTTTGGCCTCTGTCGTTTGTCCTATATTAACAGTGCTTGTTGTATCTGCACTCACAGCAGGTACAGTGATGCTTTGCGTAACTGGCACAATGTCGACGATTTTCGACGGAGTAAATACCTGAGAGGTCAATAAAACACCACCAATAAAGCCAGAATCACCGTCAACGTTAGTAATTTCAATGTCGGCCTTCTCGGAAAATTCCGTACCCAAAACGTAGATATCCGTTGCCCTCCATTGGTTCGTTGCTTGGATATCAACAGTTTTCTCCCCGATTATACGCCGATATCTATCAAGCAGAGTTATTTTTACTTTAAATATAGCAACGGTAGAACTCATAGCATATACAGTTATTTTTTGTTTTAACAATCCTATGTCGATGCAAATATTCTTTTGAGCTATAGAGCTATTTCTCTGAAGTAACATAGAATTTGTCCCTAAAGGACTAGTTTCCTCAGTCAAAGTCGCTCCCGACACATCCCAACCTGTCGGTGTTACATCATCGCCGGAGTAGGAAAAATTAGGATTGATAGTGTTATTACCAGGCGGCAATGTTACCGGAGTCATGTTCAATTCTTCCAGAGTAAATTGCCCATACCAGGCCTTACCTGCCGAAAATCCTCTGTGCAGACAGTGTACGAATATGTATTTGACCGGCTCAGAGGGAATGAATGTAGCTTTTTTCATAGTAAAGTCATATGTCCCAGTACCAAACACCAAGCTACCGCCGCCCGCTGCCGGAGTACCAGGAGGGTATCCTATAAAGCTAACACTCACCTTGGGATTGCCGGTACATCCTTCTGCTGCAACATAGGCCGAAACTCTAATAGGCTTTATTTCGGTTTGATTTAGCGGGATGACCTGAGTAATCCCTCCAGATTGAGCTACCAAAGAGTTAGCTATATCAAGCAAAATGCTCCGCCCACCACCAGGAGTTTGCCGGGTATCCCATACGGCACCGGCATTAATAAAGGTACCGAAATTAGGTCCACCCAAAAACCACCAATTGTCCGGCGCAACACTGTTACCCCCTAGAATGCTGCACGTACCGACATAAGCCCGACAGCCGTTAACTGCCGGATCATAAGGGAAGTTTCCGTAACTATCCATAACCTGAAGGATATCGGATGTACTTGTTAGGAGAAGTGGGTTATTTACGAGGTTGGCCATAGCCTTGCCTCCTTAACAATCAATCGCATAGTCAACCGAGTAAGTAATACTATCAGTATCAGCGTGTGTTACAACCACCCGCCAGGTTCGGGGTAAAAGGTCTGCCGCCGCTTCGTTCACTACTGGCGTGGCCCAGGGCATAACCTTGTAAACGTGCGTCCCGGTTCCGATAACCGCAACACTCTCAAGTAGGGTGTAATATACCCCGGAAGCACTTTTACCTTCGATTTTCAGGACAATGGAAGGTGTGTCGGTAATCGAAGTCACATCAAGAATAACGTGTATCCCTCGCCCGTTGTAATTAGTCTGATCTGCCGTTGTCTGTGTCGCTGTTCTGGCTGCACTTGCCAAAAGTGCGCCTTGCGTATTATCGGCTATCGCATCAAGTACTGCAAATAATGTAGTTTGTATTGCAGCTAGCGTAGTTTGTGTTGCAAAATCCTTTGCTATGAGGGTGTCCTGCTTGGCCTCTGTTGCTGGTGCCGCGATTATCTTCGCAAGCACTGCTGCCAGCGTTATCTGAGTAGCAAAATCTTTGGCTATTAACGTGTCCTGCTTGGCCTCTGTTGCGGCTCCGGTTGGCAACACAGAGGCGCTAACCTCAACGGAGTTTGTCGGTGCCAAAATCAACCTTCCGGAGCTATCGAAACTGACTGGTACTGCATAATAATAAGTGCATTTGCAAGCCGTCGATGCCACCGGCGTTGTCAATCCAGAATCGGAATATAACTTAAATTTTCCTGTATTACTGTCTAGGTCCGCAGCAGCTGTCCCAACAAATAAAGCCACACCCGTACCATTATTCCGCGGCAAAATATCAGCAGCAGTTAGCGCCCCGTCACCATCTATATCAAGAAGTGGAGCATGGGCACATTGGAAAAAGCCACTAGCATCCGTTGTCTGTACTTCGTCTATCACCTTAACAGCCGCAAAAAGCACCTGATTTAAAGCATTTGAACCAATTTGAAAAGCACAAACCGGAATATCAACACTGTCTTTTAATAAAGTAAAATCCTCAGCCATTATAACCACCTCTCAGTGTATGTTATTTTTATGTTTGCCTTGCATCCGTTTGGGCTGGTATAAACTATAGTATTATTGCCATTATTGAGTACAGGAAAAGCCCCGTCGTGATATAACAGCGCGTTGGTTCCGTCTAATTGAACTGTCATTCGTTCAGTGTCAATGTAGACTTTTTTGCCTGTGTTTATGGCACCGAGATATGTACAGGCCTCCCCGTTGACAGTCAGTGTGAATCCTTGACTTAGCGAGGATAGGCTAATATTAGGACAAACACCGGCACCAAGGGCAGGGAAAGCCTTATATCCTGTTAAATCGGAGTTCTGCACTTCGATTAACATTGGTGTATTTACCCCGCCGTTGGATACAGTTATAGAATCTCCGTTAGCGATATCCTGCTCAACAACGACAGGTGAAACAGCATAAGCATGAGGCAAGCACCTGAACTGTAAGGTAAACATACCCCATGTAATCGTATGCTCAAATGAAACTTGACTGGATAATTTTGCCCAATAAAAAACTCCTGGTTCATCGTCAAAGATTAACTTTGCCCGCGCAGGAGTGTAAAGCCAAGCGGCTAATTGTCTTACCTTTTGCCTAAGAGTGAGTACAGAAGTATCTTCTATGTAACAGTCTATGCCGTCAATCGTCTTATCTGACAGACTCTCAGGGAAAAGGATTGATCCGTCCAGCCCGGATACCTCTTTGTATTCGTCCCGTGGTGCTGGCAAGAGTGGCCTTTTTCGGGATACGACACTAGTGCCGAAAACGCTACTGTGTATGCCGTTAAAAGTAAATCCATAACCCATTAGCCACGCACCCCTTTCCCCCTATAGGCCGCTCTTGCCACTCCATGAAACTCTTGACCAAGTGCTTTTATATCATTGTCGCTACGGATATAAAAGGGACCGTGTATATTTAGCGTAACGTCGTTCGATGATGAGTTCTGAACATTGCTGTTATTAATTTGACTTGTAGGAAGGCTTGTACTCGCAATTCTAGCAACTAATCTCTCTACACTACTTGTACCACCTAAATCCTGGACTGTTTTAGCTTTCAGAACATACTCACCTGCATGTACATATGCTAACTGGTCATATAGGATAGGCCCACCTTTGGCATAACTGTTATGGACTTCTGGCGAAGCCTCAGTATTAGGATCCCAAATCATCGGCACACCTATGGCTTTTCTTATCTGATCAGCCCATTTATGCGCCGCTCTTGCTCTTTCGACATCACCTGCCGCCCATGCTTCAGCATACACTTGGGCTGCCCTTGCTATTTCAGCCAGAGCTTCTGTTTCATGGTCTGCGTAATATTCTAGCTTTTCCTGCCATGTCATTCCCGCCGTTGCGGATGTTGACTGCGAGGACTGCGAAGATGATATGCTGCTTGGGTTATTTACCATGTTCATAATATCTGAAACACTACTAAAGTCACCTGATTCTAAACCCTTAATTAGTTCTTCGATTAACTCTTTACCAAGTGCGTACCATTCAGGCTTAGTTGCAGCGAGATTAGCAATGGCTTGTAGAGTTTTATCACTTACGAGTTCATTGGCCTGGTTCCAATATTTCTCAAGAAGTTTTAACTTTTCATCAGATTGTTTCTTGAGTGCGTCTATCTCATCCCTTAACGCATCCTCTTTTTCTTTAGCTTCTTCTTCTATAACATCTATCTGATCTTGCAGTGCCTTTTTCTGATCTTCTCTCTTCCAATCATCTTGCTTCTCTTGCCATTCCTTTTGTGCTTCGGCTATTTCCTTGTTAAGTTCAGCAACTCTTTCCTTATGCTCTTTACCAGCATAAAGTGACTCTTTATCACGTTCCTCAGTTAATTCTTTAATCTTTTGGTTATACTCTTCTTCGTCATCAGCGCGACTATCAGCATCTGCTTCTTCGTCAAGGGCCTTTATCTGTGCCTCTAAAACCTTAATCCGACTGTCTGCTTCCTCATTAAGGGTATCAATTAAGTCTTCTTTGGATTGTATGAGTTCTTCGGTTGCTTCATTTTCAGCTTCAATAGCCTTTTTACGTTCATCGTAAGCATCTTTTAGTTTACTGAAATCCTCTTTTAGAGCAGTATTGTAAAACTCTTTAAGAGACTGAGTTGCCGCATTTTGGTTATATTGCGCCTCCCACCAAGCGTTGCTGTAGCCTTTAATTTCAGTCTTTAAGGACTGCATCTCAGGTCTTAGCGCTGATACGGCGGCGTTAAATTCTTTAGTTGATATTTCCCCGGCATCGTGACTGGCAATTATAGCATCCATTTGTTCTTTAAGAATAGCAAGTTGCTTTTTTGCTTCCTCTGCTGCTTCGTGAAGTTCTATCTGCTTTTCGCTATTGATCTGCATTATTTCAGAGTATAAAGATGTTTTTTGAGTGAGTTGGTCAAGTGTTGGTATTTTTGAATCCTGGAGTTGCTGATCTAATATTCTTTCCTTTGTCGTGATAGCCGTTAAATCAGCATCAATAAGTTGCAAAATATCATTGTATGGATCCATAGCGAATTTTGCATCGTTGGCATATTCTCTTAATGGTGCCGTGAAGTCGCTAATATCGGCGGCTGATTCTTTTGGCGTTTTACTACCACTACCACCAGAACCGGAACTGCCACTCGCAGCATGATTTATCCCGTCCGTACTTATCCTGCTAGGCATAGACACCTGCATCAAAGACTTGTTTGCCGCTTTAATATTATTTTCAGCGTCGGATATCTGCTTCTTAAATTTAGCCGAAGCGTTATCTATTGCTTGCTGCTGAAGGTTCCCTATATCGTTATAGTGACTCTCAGCTATCTTTCTGATTTCATTTGAATTATTTTTAGCGTTGTTTTTATACCAATCAGGAAGCCCGGGTATAGCATCAATTACAGAATCGTTTATACTGGCCAAACCTTTTAAGAATCCTGCGCTTGTCCTGTGTACAGTTGCCTGGAAATTAGCGAAATTGCTTAACGCTACGCCTTCCTGTTGCAACATCTGTATTCTCTCATTAGCCCCGACCTTAACCGCTTCCGACATCGCTATTTGACTTCTGATAGTATTTTGCACTGCTACGCGTTCAGCCTCAGTCCTTGCTGAGAAGGCTTCTATCTCTGCTGATATAGCTTGATCTGTAATTCCTGCAACTTCGAGATGCTTCTTACCTTCCTCGTCCAATACAGAAATCATTGCCTGATTAACAGCGCTTAATTTGGATTCTGCTGCTGCTTTCTCGTTAGCTGAGAGCGTTCCAGAGTTAACTGCTTGACTCAATTGCCTATGCTCTTCTGCCATCTTTTGTAAAAATTGTATACGTTCTTGATTGTAACTATCCTGCTGCATAGCTATTTGTGCTTGATCTTGCATTTTGGCGTTCAAGTCGATAGTGGACATTTCAGCTTCACCAGAGGCGTAGGTGTAGGCGATAATACCTGCCACTACTGCCGATAAAGCAATAGCCACTACACCTAAAGGATTTCTAGCCAATGCTGCCGTGAATACGTTTGTGGCTGCCGCTGCTTGGTACGCCGCTGCCGCTTCAGCTGTTAATAGACCGGCTTGATAAGCCGTGTATGTAGAATAAGCTACACTAGCCGCCGTTGCAGTCCTTACAGCGGCAGTAAGCATTGCGTAAACTCCACCTACTGTTTTCATAATCAGACTAAGACCTAAATAAGCCCCGCCAACTGTAACTATTGTTGACGCTGTATTTTTTAACCCGAATATAAACTGTGTCAGACTGTCAATTATACCTTTTAAAGACTCTCTTAAACCGTTATCACCCACACCGGACCACATATCAATCATAGTAGCCTTAAGTGTCTGCGCTTTCCTTGCTAGGGTATCCAACTGCTGCGCTGCCATTGCTGCTGTCTGCCCTTGCGCGTTAAGTTGTAATGCAGAAGTACGGATAATTTCCTCGTAGTTACCAACAACAGCGGCTAATTTGGCCCACTGGAATACGCCACGGGATGATTGTTCAATAGCCTCTGTTAATTCCTCTTGTGAGTATTTAGCCTCGCCTGTAGCTTTTGATATATCAAGAATAATATCGTAAACAGGTCTAAGCTTTCCCTCTGCAGTGTGAGCCTCTACACCGATACCTTTGAGAGAACTTATAACGCTATCATTCGGATTAGCTAAAGTTCCTGTTACCGTCTTAATGAAGTTACCAATATTACCGCCCGGTAAACCGGTTGACCTTAACGCGGTAGTACCAATTGATAATAATTCATTTAATGACATACCTGCCTGCTTCGCTGCCGAGGCACTGCGCTGTAGTATCTGTACCAGATCATCGCCTTTTGCAAAAGCGTTGTGTGTTAACGTGGTAATTTTATCAATAGTTGCCATAGAGAAACTAAGAATTTCATCACGGGTTTTTAAATTTTTACCAAAACTAACAAGAGTTGTTTCTAAGCCTTTTGTTGCATTGTCCAGGCTAACATTATCAATAACATTGAGTAGTGTTATCTGGTCTGTGAGTTCAAGAGTAGTATTCACGTCTTTATACAGTCTGCCTAAACTTCTAGCTGTATTGCTGACTTCCTCTAAGGAAACTCCGTAACGCTCCATGGTTTTTATTAACGATTGGCCTGCCGCATCTAATGCTGTATGGTCTTCGTGAAGCTTCGGTAAAACTGTGCTGAGGTTCTTCAACGCCTGCTCATAACCTACTATGCCGTCTTTAGCAGCGTCAAACGTACCCGCCATTAACGCATGTATCCCCATAAATTTAACATAATGTGCTGCCATTGTTGCCACACTATATCCATGTGCTTGGTTGGCTCCGGTTGCTACTTGTTGCGCTCTGGCGTTTGCTAATGCTGCCTGAGCGTTATTTCTCTGTGCTTGAGTTAATAACATGGTCTGTCTCGCAGCCTGAGTCGCTGCTTGGGCGTTTGCCGTCAAAGCTATAGCGTTTTGCCTTGCTGCCTGTGTAGCCGCAGCAGCATTGGCTCTTGTGGTTGCTGCTGTCGCTGCCGCATTAGCCCTAGCAGCAGTTCCGGCTGCCGTTGCGTTGTCTCTAAGTGCCTGCCCTTGCGCTCTTGTTACTAATAACTGTTGCCTTGCAGTATTTATTAGCGCCCTAGAATCAATTATATGCCTTGTAGCATCGGTTCGCATCGCCTGTGCAACATCCCGTATATATCTGCCACGAGCACCCTGTAAAATTGATTCCTCACGAGCTAGATTTATACGTTGCTTGGATTGGTCTAGCAAAGGAGCATTTGCAGCCTGCTGTGCTTTAGCATCGGTTAATGCTGCCTGTGCTCTTGCCCTCTCCGCATAGGCTAAACGCTGTACAGTATCTGCAGACTGGGCGGCACCACCTGTTGCACCAGTAACGCCTCCTGGTAATCTGACACCGGTTGCCGCCGTCCTTTGTAATCCTAAAATAGCTGTGTTTAACTCTCGTATTCTTGCAAGCATAGACTCCGTTGACATCATGGCTGGATTATAGTCTATGCCTAAACTCGCCATAACTCTTGATATCGTATTCAATGCTTGACCTCCTTTTAAGGGGTCTATATGTAAAAGTGATTACTCTATTTTCTAATTTATAGGGACGTGAGTATTCGCTCACATCCCTGAGAATGCACCACAAAAAGCCTGTAGTTCCGATAGTTTAGGTGGCCTGCCGGGGTTAACTGGTGCCTCATCCTTGATAGGTATTCCTAACTTAATGGCTGTGTACTTCCCTAATTTACGCCTGATTGCGTTAACCTGAGGTATTGTTCTTTCTGTGATTGACTCATAAGACATTGATGTTAACGATAACAACTCTGTAAATATTTCAGCCCAGTCAGTTTCCTCCGTACTATCGCCTGACCGGGCTTGCATCAGCCCGATATATCAAGTACATCCTTCCATAGACGTTTTAAATCAGACAAATCCCAATCATGATCCATTAAATCTTGCAAAGTTACTTCTTTGTCGTTATGCTTAATAACCCTGGGTATCCACTTTTCAACCTTATCTTTCGACTCTTTATCAGAAAGGTTAAAAATCTGGCTGCCGATAGAAATCTGGTCTGCTAAAAATTCATCTACGGATTTAAGTTTCAGAGGTATAACTTGGTACTCTTTGCCTTGCGCTAAAAACAAATTCCCTTGTCCAACCATAACGGACAAGGGAACGTTTGTTGATTTTTCCATATTAACTTATCCCCCTTAGCTAACTACTTAACTTAATTGGTAACGGAAATCTACCGCCTTGTACCCACTACGAGGCTTCATAACTTTAAGAGAGAAGTTCCAAGGTTTAGCTGCTCTCTCTTGGGATGGAGGGGTTAACTTTCCTGCTAATTTACAGGCATCAACAATAACATTGAACGGGATAGTTGCGGCTTCATCCTCAGTAATAGCCTTACCGCTAATGATTGCATAAAGCTTCGGCCTGGTGCTAAAATCCGGCAAACTTACGGATTCAGACGTTGCAGAAGCATACTGGTATGTAGCGAATACCTGCTTACTGGCATCAGCAGAGTTAAAAGTAAGATCTGCGCCACTAACCGTATATTGTCCTGCTGTCGGACCGGATGCTGCAGAAACAAAAGGAGATCCAGTATTATCCGCTACAACGATGACTCCCCCTGCAGCAACGGCATTTTCAAGAGATACCACAAATGCAGAGCTTTCCGGAATGGTGCCTGGTTCATTGGATACCCACATATTTTCTGTAGTTTCAGCAACCTTACTAACGCCCATCAGCGCAGCGTATAGGTTAGGCTGAAAACTTGACAGCGATACGTCTATGTTGCCTTTTTTACCGGAATCGTAATCGCCCATCGGCCAATCTGAATTACCGTCAGGGAGTTCAGTAGATGTGGTTTCAATATCAGGCTTGATAGACTCGATCACACCATTAGCCGCGATGTATTTAGAAGCATCGGTAAGCGATAAAGTCCCATTAGCGTTATACTTAACTAATGTGATATTACCAGCCTTGTTAAAAACAATTGGTCTCAATCAAAACACTCCTTTCAAGAGTTTTTAGTTGTTGAATAAAAACAAAATCGTGAACCGGCACAAAAATAATTTTCTGCCGTTGGCAGTTCTCCAAGCGTACCATCAAGATACAAAATGTGATTTGCTAATGTTTGCTCATGTAAAAGCAAAAACGCCCTCTGTAGGACGTCTAAAGCAAACATATCGCGGGACACTGGAACGTGACAGTTAATTTCCAGAACATCCTCTTTGATGAACTGGTTATTGTTGCGCCTGGTTGGCGCTAAAAAAACACATAACCTGGACTTACCA
>Ga0209318_1001914_pt1 | contig 11474 bp, 10 predicted proteins | sample RifGroE1_FD_183999 | JGI IMG/M metagenome (GOLD analysis project Ga0209318, IMG submission 183999) | Groundwater microbial communities from Rifle, Colorado, USA - Groundwater E1 (SPAdes) (version 2) | ecosystem: Environmental > Aquatic > Deep subsurface > Groundwater | place: Rifle, Colorado...
AGTTGCGGGCAAAGCTGTAGTCAAAGTCAATGTTGTTGTAGTAGCGCCCGCAGCTATTGTCCCAACAGGTCCAAGAGATGGCATGAATGCCGCAGCAGACACAAATTGATTGGAACCAGGGTTAAACATAAATTGATATGCTCCCAAATATAACCAATCATCTGAAAATGTACTGTATGCCCACAAATCCGCGGTATTTGAACCTAAACCCGCAAATAAATATAAATAAGGATTTCTATCAGAATTATTTCTTAAATCAGATATTAAAACAAGTCCTCCTGCTATGCTTGTACCTGTAGCAACTGTTACTGAACTTGGAGCTAACGGTCTCCATTTTGGTAAGTCTATTTTATCTTTAAAATTTAATATCGTAACCATATTGATTCACCATTATATTATACAATTTGTCCTAGTGCCTGTATTAAAAACTATATCCATTTCATCAAATATGTATCCTGCAGATGTGATCCCACCAATATTTATAATATTTGTACCTATAGTAGTAGTTGGTGAAACCGCATCTATAAAAGTCCTCATTCTTGCAGAGGAATCGATTGCTAATGGTATATCTTTCAACATATCTGCCATTAACCTCAATTCCATAAAAGCATCTTCCATTGTAACAAGACTACCGGATAAAGTTGTTACAGTAGAACCAGAAACGTCAACTTGGTCAGTAGCAAAATTTAAATCCCAGTTTCTGTCTCTTGGGTCAATAGGAACTCCTCCAACACACAATTGACCTAAGCTTCTAGCACATCTATCTGTAACATCAACAGTAGAACCAGAAATATTAACTTGATCAGTAGCAAAGTCCAAGTCCCAATTTCTATCTCTTGGATCAATTGGAACTCCTCCAACACACGTCTGTCCCAATAATCTAGCGCATCTATCTGTTATATTAACATCAGGAGTATTTATAATATTGATATTACTACCAGATACATCAACACTATCAGTTAAGAATGTCAAAGCTCGTATTGCTCTTGGATCAATTGGACTACCTGCAACACACAACTGACCCAAAAGACGAGCACAACGATCACTCACGTCTACTGGTAGTGGATCTGCTAGATCTACAGGACTATCTAAGTCTACTTCAGCCATATTATATAATCATCTCCTTTCTTACTACCAAACTAACCAACCACGATATGAACTTGAGCCTGTTTGTGCTAATATTGCCACATTTTCAATTTTTCGTCGTTTAAAAATGAATCTAACTTCTTCTTTATTTTTAACTTCACGAAATCTAGATAAGTTTGATGTGACATCAGTTAAGCTGGGCTGAAGTCCTGCTTTGGTCACATTATGACCAACATATACCGTATTAGGTCCATCGTTCTTAATCGAATAACCGCGTACGGGATGTTCTGGAGTACTTATCGTATTTATGAAGACGAAATCTGTACTCGTAACTGTACCACTTACACTCAACACTTCTCCTTCATCCATTTCTTCTCTTATCTCTTGAAGAATCGCTGCTTGTAACTCAAACGACGCGGCCAGAAGCTTTTGGTTATCTGTTTCTATTTTGATTAATTCTGTAAGACTAGCTGAAATGTCGTCAAGAGATATGGCTGTCAGAGCTTGAGGATTTACTGTCGCACTAGGTTGAAATGTCTTCTCAGACATCAAACCATCCCATATCTTCTCTGTCTTTCGTAATCATTGGTCTTTTTATTGAGCTGTTCCCATCTCTTTTGAAGTCTTTGCTGAACCATATTAGTCAAGTCATCTACATTAATCTTATTGTTAACAATGGGAACAGAATTCTCTATTGGTAATGGTAAATAGGTAGTATGAAATCCATGTTCATTTGGACTAATGCTACCATCTCCTATTCTTGCATCTCTTGATACAGTCAGATTAGAAATCCTTCCATCAAGACCTCTATTAAGTTGCCAAGTCTCAGCATTTTGGTATTGGCTTCCCATAGTTCCAATAGGTAAATTTTGCAACGAACTTTTCAATAACCAAAAAATGAAAAGTCCGCCTATTATTGACCCCATGATACTTGTCCACAATGGACTTGATTGCTTTTCAGGATTTTCATTGAAATCCATATTATCTCCTTGCTTTTCTATTTACTTTCAATATTTACACTTTGACATTGCTATCTACTTTCGTAGTTTCTGCTGGTTTTGCAGTTTCTTGTCTTATCTTCTCTTCTAGCATATTGAGTTCTTGGATTTTCTGATTCTTTAAGTTTACAAGGTATTCTGCTTGTCTCATTAAGTCAAATATATCTGCTTTCAATCCAACTGCTTTATTATTTAATTCTTGTTCACTTGTTGTCATAATTTATATTTCATCTCCTGATTCATGTATTATTCATCTGAATAAATTGTAATTACTCAATTTGGTTCCTTTATTTCCCACGCAACGATTGATGTATCTGCCACATTTGTACTAGTAATCGTAAAACTCGTTGCTGCTACTCTTGCAGATATAAATATTCCTCCCTGTGTTCCTCCATTCGGGTCGTTTGAACTTATAAATATCCTCGAATTTGCTGTTACCAGAGTATTATTTACTGTTATAGTTCCTGCTGCCAGAGTAGCAGTTCCCATTGCAGCATTTGCTCCTTCTACAATCGCTTGTTTAATACCAATGGTTCCAACAACCCAAGTACTATCTGCAACTACACTTGCACCTTTGCCTATAGCTATAGCATTTGCTCTCGCAGCAGCACTTCCATCAGCTCCTGATCCTATAAATACGTTATTAGCTCCAGTATTAGTAAGCCCTGCTTGATATCCTAGTGCTGTTGAATCTGCAGATGTAACGTTGGCTCCCATTGCATCTTTGCCTAACGCAGTATTATTGGCTCCTGTAGTAACTGCGTCTCCAGCAGATGACCCAACTAAAGTATTATTAGCTGCTGTGCTCAATAGTCCTGCTTGATATCCTAGACATGTAATATCAGAACTTGTCGTATTGGAACTAGCTGCTTCTCTTCCAATCATCACATTCCTAGTACCAGACGAATTACTAAATCCGCACCCAAATCCAATAAATATATTATCTGATGCTGTATCAGATACCCCTGCCCCTTGTCCAACAGCTACGCAATTAGAACCCGTAGAAATGGCTCCTAATGCAGAATGTCCTATTGCAGTATTATCCCTTCCAGATGTACATGCGTCTCCTGCAAAACAGCCTACAAACGTGTTTTCTTGTCCAGTATTTAAAAGTCCTGCTAGATAACCTATACATGTATTTTCTGAATTGGTAGTGTTGGCTCCTAATGCATCTTTACCAACAGCTACGTTGCTCGCACCAGACGTGTTAGCATCGCCAGCACCAGAACCAACGAATGTATTGTTTGCCCCAGTACTCAAAAGACCAGCCTGATATCCAACCATTGTACAATCAGAACTTGTCGTATTCGCGCCAAGAGCTTCTTTGCCGACTGCTACGTTTCGAGTACCTGATGTATTTGAATCTCCACATTCTGACCCAATTAATGTATTGTCTGATGCTGTATTATTTAATCCTGCTTGAAATCCAACTATTGTAGAATGCAAACCAGTCAAATTTTCAGAACCAGTATATCTGCCGACAAATACGTTTTCATAACCGCTTGTATTTTTCCGTCCTGAATTTTGTCCAATAAATATATTATAATCTCCAGTATTTACGGCACCTGCACTATCACCCATTATTATACAGTTGCTTCCAGCATATCCAACTCCATTAGCACAGTTAGTTCCTATTACTACATTACTATCTCCTGTGGTATTTCCACTAAATGCATTAAATCCCAATACGGTATTCCGTGTTCCTATAGTATTTGCGTCACCGGCACTTGAACCAACAAACGTATTCGATGCTCCAGTACTCAAAAGTCCAGCCTGATATCCAACCATTGTACAATCAGAGCTTGTCGTATTAGCGCCCAATGCATCTTTACCAACAGCGACGTTACGAGTGCCTGATGTATTGGCGTCTCCAGAAGAATGACCTATAAATGTATTATCTGAAGCAGTGTTTGCAAAACCAGAAAGATAACCAACACAAACGTTCGAACTATTAGTTGAATTACTACCTAATGAAGCTGCTCCAACAGCAGTATTTTGTGTTCCAGTAGTAATCGCGTCACCACAACTTGCACCTATTAAAACATTACTACTGCTGGTACATAAGAGACCGGCATTATAACCTATTGCAACATTTGTCTGACCTCCAATATTACTACTTAATGATTGGAATCCAACAGCTGTATTGTTACTTCCTGATGTGTTAGCATCTCCAGCGCCAGAACCAATAAATGTATTGCCTGCTGCCGTATTCACAAGTCCAGCTTGATATCCAACCATTGTACAATCATCACTTGTAATGTTTGCGCCTAATGCATCTTTACCAACTGCTACATTTCTAGTACCTGTTGTATTGGCATCTCCAGAAACAGATCCAACAAATGTATTGTCGGCTGCTGTATTCACAAGTCCTGCCTGATATCCAATACAAGTCGTATCATTAGCTGTTGCAACAGCTCCGCCAGCACTATAACCAAGAGCAGTATTATTAATACCTGTCGTAACTGCATCCAATGCATATGAACCAAATCCAGTATTGAAACCTGCTCCAGTAGTCAAATTTAATGCGTTATAACCAAAGGCCGAATTGTCGGTTCCAGCAATATTGCTTGCCAGAGCGCCTGTTCCACCTAATGTATTTCTATTTGCATCAGACAATAATGCTGTAACTGGAGAAGCTGGAGTACCATGAGTATGGTCTCCTCTTGAAAATGTTGTCGCTATACCTTGAGTTGCCGCTTGACCAAAAGCAGTTTCAGATACTACTGTTGTGCTTGCGCCAGATATTGTAGTATCATCAGTTACATTTAATGTCTTACTATCTGCAATAGTCAAGGTAGCTGTCGTTATTGGTTGAGTCAAAACAACTTTATTGATACTCGTTGCAAGTGCCGTACTGAGAGTAGGAGATCCTGTAAGAGTTGGACTATTTAATCTAACAAAGTTTCCTGTACCTGTACCAGTATATTCCGAGCTTGTCAAGTGGAAGAATTCATTTGCAACACCACCCTGAAGTCCGGCCAAATCATTGTGTTTTGTTTGTAATGGTGTATGAAAATGTGTATAATGTTCGGTACCGTTATGAACTAGATGAACTGTAACATTTCCCACATGATCAGTTGTTGCAAAATATTTGATCATTAGTTTGTCAGTAATATTAGTTGCAAATGCTGGTTGGACTGTTAAGTGAGAATGTAATTCTACTGTAAGATTATTTATTCCTTCTGTTTGAGATTGGAATAGAAATCTATCAACAGAATATGCAACACCAGCTTCATTAGTGTAAGTTGCTAGACATTCTACTGTCACAACACTTGTGGATGTAAATCCAGTAATTACTAATACTGCATTTGGAGTTATTATACTACCGGTTTGTGTTATATCAGCATTGAAATCTCCAGCTACAAATGGAGTTCCTCCAATAACAGTGGCAGTTCTTGTTGTTCCTGCACCAGTAATTGTAATAGTTCCTGCACCAACAAATACTCTACCCATAGAGAAAATAACGTCAGATGTATCGGCAGCATCACTTACATATGTATATGTATCAAATTCCCATTCACCGCCATCAATTGTTGTCACACCTAATGCCGTATTGTGCATATATTGGTCAATAAGAACAGTACTATTATTGACTGTTGCAGACTCGTCTACTTCTGGGGCACTTGATGGTGATCTTAACAGTGTTTCTAGTGATTTGGTTTGTGGACCAACTCCTGCAGGAATAATCTTTGTACTATCTAAGAAGAATATTACTCCAATTCCAGCTCCTATAACAGCAGGAGCTCCATTTATCCAATCTAATCCATTGAATCTTAATATTTCATCTGCAACTGGAGATGTAATTGTAACATCAGTTAAATCGTCGAGAGCCAGTGCTCCAGTGCCTCCTGTTCCTCCTGATCCTTGAGGTGGATAACAAAACATTTAAATCACATCCATTTAAACCACTTCTCCAGTTTGATCTATTCTTAAGACTTGAATAACTCCGCCTGTAACACTATATCTTATATTCATAGTATCACCGCTGTGTAATATTAATCCAAATATATATAATGAATTTGCCACCAATGCTGTTCCAGAATTGAAGAATACTGTCTGAGTATTTCCTCCATTTATTATTGTCGCAGATAATATACCTGTTACCGATATAGCAACCTCTATTAACATAAGCGCAGGAGGATTTGTTGGAACAACGGCGGATGTAAGAAAATCAGAATTAGCTGCTGGTAAAGTCATATCTTGTACTGTTGACTTCACTATTGTTGTCGTCTCCTCTGGACAACATGTTCTTCTTATATCATATTCTGATACACGATAGCTGAGTCCTAATGTGGGAGAACGTAGTCTAAGTTCATATACATTAATATACGTCTTTATATCACCAGGATATATTATATTCTCAGGAGAAAATGTTTGACCCCCTCCATGACTAACGAGCACATAAAGATAATCAGTACCATCATTAGCTATATTAATGTATGGAGCATTTCTCTGTAGAGCATCATTTATATTTTCTACATTATATACTTGGTCATCTTGATTATTTGGATTACTTGCTCCAGCTAAAGTTATAGTATGACTAACGTCATAATATCGTCTATAAAGCTCTGTTTTAACATCTCCCATAGAAGTATTACGCTCACCTAACATATTATCCTTCCAATCTTGTCCTCTGTCTCTATAATTATTCATTATTAACCATCTCTTTAATTATTTTCCATTTTAACACCATTAATGATCTTTCAGTTATCTTTCAATCTAAATATAGGAAAACCTATTGTAACCGCTGTTGGAGCCGGTGCTTGATTAGGAACAACATCATATGCACTATTAACAGTCATTCCAACATTATTCAAAAAGTTAGTAGACGGAACAGTAGAAGTTGTAACACCAGATACTGGACATGATACTGGAAATGACCAATTTATAGATGCAACTGTTACAGCAAGATTATTTCTAAACGCCATAAAATAAAATCCTCTTGTCAGTGTATATGTATTGACTATGTCATGTGAACCTGCACCTGTTGTAGTAATTGCTCCTACATTCACAAGTTGTACATCAGGAACTCCATCGTTCCATGTAAATATTCTTATATCCATGATACTTCCAACTCCACCAGGACCTGTCACATAGAACAATGTATCGGTATAAATAGTTGTTGTGGCTACAAAAAATGGGACATAATATATGAAACCTCCAATCACGGTAGTTGTATCGTCGTCTCTAACAATCATCCATCCTGGCATTGTATATCTTGGACTTATAGCAGGTTTCAGTTGTCCAGGAAGACTAACTGTAGATGGATCTGTAAATTCTAATGCTGTTTCTCCAGTGTTAACCGCTACTAATTTGTTTGCAGATCCTGTAAAATTAGAAGGAGTATCTGTCAAACCTGTAAATGTAGTTATAGCTAATTGACCCAAGGTTTTTGTACTGGTAGAAGCGTCTCTAAAAAACATTATACCACTTGCAGTACTACCAAATATAAAGGTATTCGGAAATCCTGATCCTGAAAATGCTACTGCACTTCCATTCATTTGAATAGAACCAGACATCGTACCGCCAGCTAATGGCAAAAATGTACCAGTACCAGCACCAACACTATTTTCATCTAACTTATACGAAATGTCGCTTCTTACTAATTTCTTTGTGGCACCAGCAGTAATTAGACCTCCTGCAATAACTATTCCATCTGAAGAATAAGATATTACCCATAACTGTCCTGCTACTCCTATAACTCCCAAATCTGTCCATGATAAGCCAAAATTTACACTTCTCCATATATGAGCATTGAAAGTACTAACAATAACAATACCGTTTCCAAGATAGGAAGACGAAAGTATAATTGATCCTGTTATGTCTCCTAAATCTGTCCAAGTAGCTCCATAATCAACACTTCTGAATATATGATTATCATTTGTACCAAATATTACTATTCCATTTCCAAGATATGAAAAAGTAAATATAGCAGCTCCAGTTGTGGTTATATCTCCAAGATCTGTCCACGTATTACCGTTGTCAATACATCTAAATACATGACCGTCACTTCTTCCTGATAATGCTATACTATTCTCGACATATATAGACGATTCATATCCTTGTCCACCTACGAGATCATCAACACGACGAGTTGCCCATGTTAATCCATAGTCTGTAGATATTCTAATACGTACTGAAGCTATTCCAGGACCTTGGTTATGTGTCGTCAAAATCACTACACCATTTCCAAGATATGAAAATGAACTTATATTACGATTTGTTCCTCCAGAGACGTCACCAATATCAGTCCATATGACACCAAAATCTGTACTTCTCCACTCATGACCATTATCATCACCAAGAACAGCTATACCATTCCCAAGATAACATATATTATGTACAAGAAATGCTCCAGTTATATCTCCTAAATTTGTCCATGTATTTCCATAATCAGTACTTCTCCATACCTCTCCAATAGTTGTACCAAAAAGAGATATACCATTTCCAATATAACAAACTGTTCTTATAAGATCTAATGTAGCATCAGTCGTTATATTAGACCAATTTACACCAATATCTTTTGTGTTTATAGACGACGGGTTCAATACTCCTGCTAATTCTGATTTTGGTAAATATGTCATATGATTATAATCACTCCAAATAATAATAATAATTAAATAATATAATAAACTCCTCCAGAAGCTACCAATGTCACACTCTGATATTGTACATTTAATAGATAATTCGCTGCTCCATCAATAGTCTGTCCACCAACTGAAGGAACTATTTTAACTATACTAGTACTTGAATCAATTCTCTTTATGTTATATACGTGTCCTGTTATAGTTCCTGCTCCAGGCAATGTTATAGTTATATCTCCCAAAGCAGCATTTACTAGAATAATGTTATCTGCTCTAGTCAATGTCAAAGTTATATTGGTAACAAGTACAGATTCATCAGCAAATTCTAGTGCGTTTTCAGCAACATTTACCCTTACTGTCATATGTCCAGCACCAGCGTAAGAAGCCGGAGTATCAGATAAAGCCAGAAATGTACTCACTGGTCCAACACTCTGAGCCACAGTTTCTAATCCATTTTCAGTACCTTTGACACTAACTAATCTATTACCAAGACCAGTATAAGATTGAGGACAATCAACTAGTTGTGTGAACCTTTTTATACCTGTCTGCCTTTGTGCCATTCATCCACCTATTAATTAATTCTGCTCCGCTAATATATCTACAATTTGGTTAGCAATTGAAAATGCTACAAATATTATATTCGTATCTGTAATACTCAAACTAACGCTATCACCAATTCCCAATGTAATTCGGTTATTAGAATCCATTGCATCAGTTCGACTCAGAAACATATCAGTAGTATTATTCTTATCGTTAGTAATGACTACTGCAAATCCATTCGGAATACTTGTTGAATTCAATTGAGTGCTCGCATTTGCAATAGGTATAGTCTGAGATTTTGCAATAAAGTTAGATAAATTGGAAACTCCTGGTATGTTATTATTTGTATTATTGGTTGATGTATTATTTACTATCGTTACATATGGAGTAAATATTTCTCTTTCTGACGCTCTTAATGTATTTCCTGGTCCTGGTCCGCCATTAATAACAGGAGTTAATAAAACAGGAGTAGAACTTCTATATAAAACAGTATAGACATTCCAAACAACTCTCTTTTCACCATTTATCATCTGAAATTCTGGTGAAAAAGATCTTCCATCTATTGATGTCCTAATATACATGTTTCTAGGACCATCATTGACCATATACAGTTTTATGGCATTCTTTCCATGCAACTGATTATTGACATCTAAGAAATTATATCCTGGAGTTATATCAGTAGTAGTTTGATCCTGACTCATTACAGGATTTGTCTGTGTATCTAATTGGTCAAGAGTAACTGAAGTTGTAGTAACCTTAGTTTCAAACCAAGATTCTGTTGAAGATGGATTGTTAAGAGATAGAAAATTGCTTATTTGCTCTAGTATGTTATTATTTCTATCAATAACAGCATTCATCTCTTTCAAATGTTCTGTCAATAATGAACTCTCGGTAGAAGGAGGTTGACCAGAAGGCTTATATCCTACAACTCTACCTTGACTAGCTTCATTAATATCACACACAGACGGTTGGCCTCCATTTTGAAGACTGTTATATTTCCTCCTTCCATATGTATTAACAAAATCGCTGGGCATCATATCGTCTTGAGACATTATTATCTCCCATGTTCATTCTTATCATTCTTATATAATAACGCTATTATTATACCAGCTAATACACCAATTATCAATAAACTATAATCTTTCTTTGGTACTTCTGGAGGAGTAACCGTTTCTCTTATTTCAATAGGTTGAGGATTACAACTAGTTTCAGATCTTATAGCATCCAAATCAATATTGGCACAACACAACTTACTTTCTACAACTTCTATAGTATCCTCAAAGTCTTGATAACCATCCATCTTCATCACAAATTGATGTTGTCCCACAGGAACATTGTTAATCGTAACAGGAGCTCCGTCATAATCCACTCCATCGATTGTAACAGTTGCACCCGGAGGATTGCTCTTGAAACTTAATACTCCCGTCCCAGGAGCTGTATATAAATTCACCATATTATGATAATCTCCTATTATATCTTTTCTTATAATTATAGTTATTTCTTATTTCTTCTCGCCAGATGATTTCAGGAAGCTCAAAACAGCTACACCAGCTATTGCAACACCTGCCCATACCTCTAGTCCTGCTCCACTCTTTTCTAATATCAAGTGGACAGCCTTAGTTCCTCCTGGAATAATGGAAACAATTCCAGATATCTCTTTGTATCCACTAAGAACTATTTTATATTTGTGATCTCCTTCAGTTAAATTGACAATTGTAGCTGGAGTTATACGACCGGTATCTTTTTCATCAATCCAAACTCTTGCTCCACTAGGCTCGCTTGTCATTTCAAGAGTACCTATTGTCGCTATTGGAATCATTTCTACATCCAATGTAGTAGTTTGTCCAGCAGTCACATTAAATTTACCTGTTGCATCTTTGTATCCACTTAATGTTACCTTATATGAATGTTGTCCAGGCGGAATGTCTGTTACTATAGTAAGTCCGCTCGTTGCTAATCCAGTGTCCTTACCATCTATCCATACTTCTGCATCCATAACTGGATGACTCGTAATATTCAAAGAACCCATCGTTGGTGTAACAGGAGTCATTGTTACATATACGCTTGCAGAACCTCCACTAGGAACAGTCACATTTCCATTACTATCATTATATCCAACCAGTTTTAACATCCATTTGTGCGATCCTGCAGGAATATCTGTTACAGTCATAGGAGTCTTTTGGGTTGTTGTTATTCCATCTATAAATATTTCAGCATTGCTTGGAACAGAAACAAATTGTACATCTCCAGTTGTGGGAACTGATGG
>Ga0209318_1001917_pt1 | contig 11458 bp, 27 predicted proteins | sample RifGroE1_FD_183999 | JGI IMG/M metagenome (GOLD analysis project Ga0209318, IMG submission 183999) | Groundwater microbial communities from Rifle, Colorado, USA - Groundwater E1 (SPAdes) (version 2) | ecosystem: Environmental > Aquatic > Deep subsurface > Groundwater | place: Rifle, Colorado...
ACAAAAACTGAATGGAAAAGTATTAAAATTGGTAAACTTGATAACCCCTTATCTATTGAAGAGTTCAAAGGACTTTATGGAATTTCTGACGAAGAGTATTATAAGGCAGAAAGGCAAGGATCTTGTTTAAATGAATATGGAAATTTAGAGATTACTTTTAACGATGATGAAAACGATATGCTTACAGTAGAAATTTATCGCGAACAAATTACCCATATTTATACTAATTAATTTAATTGACAATAGTATTGGCTGAAGGTTGCACACCAATAATTCTATAACAATTTGGCGTGTGACATTGAACCAAAATATTGTTGAAAGAGGGAATATGTCATGTTAACAATCAAAAAACTTCAAGATGCCAAAAAGGAATTATTAAAACGTGGTGGAGCAATTTATGTTGTGTACTCTGCTGAAAAGGTTGAAGTTTGGGTTAATTCTGGAGGTTACAGTGCGGTGTCAATGGGAACTAATGTAATTCAAATTCTTGACGAAGGACAAATTAAATATGATAATGTGTTCTATCAAAGTAAAAATCAAGAGATGAGTTTGCAGGAATTTTGTGATATGGTAAATAATGAATATTTTCAAGATGAAATTAAAATGGAAGATGCTACGCTTATTAAGTCTTATAATATTGGTGGAAAAACTACAGAACTACGTTTCACTCCAAAAGCCAATACTCAAACATGGCCCGGATATGACGATTCATTATCTTTGCGTTACACTGGTTATTGGTATGGGACTTATGATCATCATGAACATATCGGAAAGACTAAGAAGGAAGCACTGGAATATCTTGCAGGAAACTATGGGATTTAGTTTATTGAATTGAATTTGAATTCAATGCACCATGAATCTACAATCTCTATAACAATCATGGGGTATCGGTTCGAGGTAAAATTAATTTGAAAGTGGGAATTAAAATGTCTAATGATAAAACTCCTAAAAAATGGAATGATGAAAATTACCTTGTAAAATTATATGATGTAACATGGGAAGTTCCTAGAATTGAAGTTTATTTAAATGACAATTGCATTACTATTATCCACAATCCTAGTGAGTTAGTAGAAAACCAAAACGGAGATTCAAGATTCTATTATATCTTACCTGAGATTGTGGAACGAGTAGTTAGTAAATTTTTAGACGAGTTAAAACCTAGTAAACAATAATTTTAATTGAAAAGGAGTTTTAAAAATGCATCAAATGGAGCAAGTAAAATTAGCTAACAAATTAATGGAAGGGGAGAAAGAATTCAATAAGTCATTACCTTGCAAAGAAATAACTATGACCGCAGAGCAAGCCAAAATTTATATCAGTAAATATGTCATTCCTCAATGCAACAAAGGAAATGAAGCAATTCTAAGAGAGTTAATATTTTCATTGTCTAATGTTGATTGGAGCAAAGCAGGGAACATTATTATCCATGAACATCCTGAATTGATTCAGGAACGAATTGACAGGGATTTAATAAGCAAATAGGGCAATCAAAGCCCTTTTAAAACCTCCAAACTAGCAATAACAGCATAACATCATAATTGCAGAGCTTGGAGAGTTTAAAAGACTTTGATTAAATTTTGAAGCAAATGAAAGGTGGAATACATATTATGAGCAAAACTGTAAGTCAAGTTAAAGAATGGTTCACAACATTAGAGGTTAATGCAGAAATTAAATTCAACGGAAAAACACTTTCTATCAATGGAACTAATTTTAGAATACCTAGAACTGAAAATCTTGATACTAGAATTAATTTTGATGCAAAGGTCGATTCTTTCATACGGAGTCTATTCCCTGAAAGTATGGAAATTGAGTTGACTGAGAAATATGCTCAACTTTCCAACGAGTTAAAATTGCAACAAATTAGCATTGACTTTTCACGAATTAATTACAGTTCATACTGCTCTAGAAATATCAAGCGTAGCATAGAAGATGCTAAAAAATTACTAGAATTTGTTTCTACTTATCCTGAATTTTATTCAATCATCGAAAAATATTCTGCTTATAGGAGTCTGATTGAAATGGGATGGGATGATATTATTGAATAAAATATTAAGGTGAGTTCTTAGAATCTTAAAATAAAATAAAAGGAGGTAATAATAATGGCAGGAGTTAACTTAAAACTACTCAAAGAATTCAGAACTTTTTGTGAAGCATATCCTCAAGTGCCATTTACAATGGATGCGTTCGATAAATTTATTGCTCATATTTCTAAGTAATCTTACATACACTAAAGCAAACCAATACCATAAAATAAAATTAATGAAAGAAGGTTAATCAAATGCAAAGACCTAAAAATATCAAAAACTTAACCCATTCTGCTTCCATGCTTAACTCCCTATACTTAGGCAAAGAAATTGTTTACACTGGCACAGGACATTCCCTAAGACCTTACAGGGGAGAAATTATTAATATTGCATATTATTCAGACTTAGATCCTATTCCATATGCAGAAATTAAATTAAAATTATGGAATAACCGGACAGTAACTAAAATTCTCCCATTGTCAGAAATTATTCTAGTATCTTCTTTGAAGAAAACTAAAACTAAAAAATCTAAGGTTGCAGCATAATTTGTATTACTTATGGATACATGGTATAATACTTAAAATGCAAATATAATTATTGCAAATTGTATTATACCATGTAAAAATTAAGGGATACAAATTGGTAAGTAAATATCTCATTTTCTCTATAACAATGAAGGTTAGGAGGTTAGAGCCATAATGTCAAACATAAATATACTAAAATCTAATCATGATATTATTCTTAGGGAAGCAAGTCAAAAAGGATTTAATTATACTGGAGATAATTTATTCACATTTATTCAATGGAAATCAAAAGGTTATATGATTACAAGAGGTCAGAAGGCTTTCATTATGCTTTATCTCTGGAATCAAGGCGAGAACAGAAGGAAGGTACTAACTGGACTCTTTACATCAGATCAAGTACAGAAAAGTCGATGTAATCAATTAGTTGTGGTATAATCTGTATAACACGGACGTTACAGAGATTCTGGATCATTTTGTAAATTAATTAATTGGAGGTTTTAAAATGAATGAAGAAATTGACATCCAAATTAGTTTTACTCCTCATCCTTGGGATAATCAAAAAGAGCCTTATTTCTGGATTATTCTAAAAGGTAATGATTCTAAACATAATGCAGGATGTGGATGGGCAGAAAGTCCTCAGAAAGCATGGAAGAAAGCTAACGAATATTATGAGAAGCATGTTAAAAATGTAATGTCATAGAACTATTATTTCATGCAGAATACCATAACCGCAAACCCTTATAATAGTAGGGTTTCAGGGGTTGACGATTTAGAAAATGAAAGAAGGTAATTTAATGTTAAAAACAAAAATTTCCATAACAAAATGGATTAGAGAAAATTTTATTAATGGAGAACTCCTTGCTGAGTTTATAGAATTTACGAATTTGCATGAGTTTATTTTAGAAGGAAGAACATTAAAACCAGAATATATGGAAAAATACGAGACTTGGAGAGAAAAGTATTTATCAGTTTTTAACAGCATTAAAGACTACCCTGAAATAGAAATAGTCGAACGGTTTGGAAATGAAACTCATAAGACAATGAGAACACCTTTGAATTATATGTGGTATATGTATGCAAATGATGCTAAAAAGAGAAATAAACTGTTTAAAACAGCTTAAAAAGCAAGGGTTAATAGAGTGAAAATAATTTATTTGTTTTTATTCTTAGAGTACATTATAATAATTAGTGTATTCTATAGAGTGAAAACTCTAAAATTATAAAAAGAGGAGGGTAGAAAGAAACTTAAATAGTGATAAATAAAAAGGAGAGATTAAATAATTTGGCAAGTCTAAAACAATTAGAAGCGATAGAAAGATTAAAAAAGGCTAAACTAGAACGTGAACATAAATTAGTTGATGGAATAGATTATAAATTCTGTAGTATACATCACACCCATTTCCCAGGTGAAGACATATGGTTTCCTGCTACAACAGAATATTTTTATTACCATAGTAAAAATAAGTCAGACTATTTATACCCTTATTGTAAAAGATGTGCAAGTAAAAAAGGAGTACAACAATGGAGAGACGATCCGATTAAACATAGGGAAGCACATAGAAGATATGAAAAAACTAAAAAATTTAAAATATGGATGCGAAAAAACCAAATGGAATCTGTTGATTATATGGTTCAATATAGAAAAGATAACCCTGAAAAAATGAGAGGATATACAAAAAATCATAGAATTCATGATATTACTGAGGCAGAATGGAGAAGATGTTTAAAGATATTTGATTATAGGTGTGCATACTGTGGAATAACTCAAGAGGAAAGTTTAAGAATACATAAACAAAAATTGCATAAAGATCATGTAGATTATGAAGGTTATAATGACTTAAGAAATGCTGTGCCAGCATGTAGGAGTTGTAATAGTAAAAAACATCAATATAATATGGAAACATGGTTCAAGGAAGAAGAATATTTTAATGAAGAAAGTTTGTCTTTTATTTATTGGTGGATAATTGAAGGATATAAGGATTATATAGAAGATAAACCTCCTTACAGAATAATTAAAGAAAAGAACAAAGATAATGATAAATTCCATTGGAATTTATGGACAGTAAATGAATATAGAAATACCATTGAAATAGTTATTACAAAGAATAAAAAGAAAGAAATAACAATAGAAATAGAGAGAGGGATTTTAAATGAAATATTAACACTTGAAGTAGCAAAATAATATTAGTTATAAACCTAGACTATTTGTAAAGACTATGATAGTCTAGGTTTATCTTTAAGTTAGCAGGGTTTATAACAATCATGCTAGGTGGTATAACAAATAACAGGAGGATGATAAAAATGTCTAAAATAACTTATAAGGACAAATTAACTATAACTCTTGATAAAAATGATATGGTTCAATCAATTGAATGCACTCTTCCTATTTTGGGAGAAGGTATGGACAGAATAGTATACGAGTTATCAAATGAAAGAGTATTAAAAGTTGCTAAGTCAATCAGAGCGTCTTGTATTAATTGGGATGAAATTACAATTTTCGAAAATATAAAAGGAAAGGAATGTATTGTTCATTTCCCAATTGTTTATGAGTATGAAGAAAGTTATGGGTTCTGGTATGTATGCGAAAGGATTACTATGTCTTCTCAAGCTATGACGGAGGTTTTAAAGTTCGTTCCTTGTTTAGACTGCTCAGATAATGCAGGTTATAACAAAGAGGGTAAATTAACTATTGTAGATGCAGACAGATTAAATTGGACTTGGTTTGTTAGAAGTGAAAATCCATATGCTAAGAATGAATAAGTCCTATCAAAAGTAAAGTTTATTGTATTTAAGAAAGGGGTGAACAATATGAATTTAGAATTAACTCAGAAAGAAAATGAAGTTCTTTATAACTTTTTAGGTAGTCTTAATTATTATGAGATTATGGCTATATTGTGCAAGTCTTATCCTGAGAAAGAATTAGAAGAGGTAAGTGCTATCTTGACTAAGATTACAAGAAAAGTAGAAATCTAATCTATTTAAAGAAAGGAATGATTTATTATGGCATCTAGACAAATAGCAGAAATCAAAGCATATGAATATGACACTAAAGAAGAAATGGAAAGAGAAATTTATGCCTTACGTGATTCTAAAGAATGGAAAGTGCAAAATACTTATGAATTGAATGAAAAATGGAGAGCAGAATATTTTAAGATTAATCTGTGATGTAATTTAAGTTCATATTCGCCATAACAGAGAGTATATAACAGCAAGGGGTATGGCGTTGTGGGCTTATATTATAGCATCGGTTGCTAAAATAAATATTAGGAGGAAATTATTATGAAAATACCAAAAGACAATCAATTCACTTATAAAATAAGTGACGGAATGATTAAAGGATATTTTAACATTTATCAAGGTAGAGGTGGTAAGATATGTTTAAGTATGGGTGAAGCAGTAACTCCTTTATCCAAGGAACAAATTCAAGAATTACACATAGATTGCTATTCTCTTATTGATTTTGATCATGAATTATATATGAAAGCTTATTTGTAACTTAAAATGTTATTTTTATGTGGGGATAGAAAGGAGAATAAAAATGAAAATCAAACATTCTTGTTGGTGTTGCCTCCTGCTTAATGCGGATAAAGTTGAATCTAAATTCTGTGTCAAAGGTCACAAACTTAAATTTATCTTCAATATTAATGAATGCTCAGACTGGGATGGTTAACCACAAAATATCAATAACAGAACTGCCATAACAAATCGACCATTATTTTGGCAGTGAATTATAGAATTTTTATTTATTTTAGCATTGTATTGACTTACTTTGTATTTTATTGTATACTGATAATACGGTAGAAAGGAGGTGAAAATAAAAATGACAGTAATTGACCAAAGCAACTTATTCAATCTGATTTCTCAATATAATAAAATTGATTCTACCACTATAAAGAGAAATATAATTAGATTGATTGATGATTCTCAGTACCATAAAAACATACCCGTATTAGCCAGAAGACTTGACGTAAATGTAAATACCGTATACGGATGGAGACAACCACAGCGAAAATTAAATGTTGGATTTGAAGCAGCATTAAAATTATCTCATGCTTTAGGAGTTAGTATAACAGAATTAATGAAATAAAAAATCAAATTAGAAAGAAGGATAAAATACATAATGAGAAGAAAAGTAACATCCTCAAGAGCAGAACATAAAAATGCAATAGTGAAAATGGTAAAGGAAAAGAGAATGATTTTAATTGCAGATTTAGCTAGAGTAATGAATAATAAAAATATCAAGAGTGCTGTAGAAACTTTAGTGAAAGATGGTAAAATTAAAAGACAAAAGATAAAAGTGAGAGGGCAGGTTGGCAATATGACTAATCAATGGTTAGTTTACGAAAATACAGTTACGCAAAATGAAATTTTAGATTTTGAAAGAGAAACTATAAATCGAACTTTCCAATCCCCATTAGTGGAAAATCATTGTTACAAAAGTCCTGAAGCACCAATTGAACAAACATTAAAAATTAATAATTTAACTGAGAGTGCAAGCAAAATGATAGAATACTTTCATAAATCGGATTCTAAAATTTTAGAAAACGACCAAACACCTTTAACCATCATAACCAACGAAGTTATACCAATATACAGCAACAACAATAAAAGAATGGTTAATGCTAGAGAATTACATGATTTCTTACAAGTAAAATCAAAATTTGCAGATTGGGTAAAAAATAAAATTAGGAAATATGACTTTAAGGAAAATGAAGAATTTATAACGGTTTCTAATATTTTAGAAAACGGTGGTAAAAGTATAGAATACTACTTCAATGTAAATATGGCTAAGGAATTAGCAATGGTGGAAAATAATGAACGTGGAAAATATATACGAAAATACTTTATCGAAACTGAAGAGGCATATGCCAATCAAAATTCTCTTCAGCAAATAAATAACATACAATCTCTTGATGACATATATAACTTTATGAAAGTGTTTGCCACTGGTGTTACAAATTTAAATGATAGAGTTAAATCACTGGAGGGTACAATTGAGTCTATGAAGAAAGCAATCATGGCATAAGGTAAATTAAAATATAGAACAGGACTCTACATCCTGAATATATTTATAAATATTATGTTACTGGTATTGCAATACAAGTAAAAGTATTATATAATAAATTAAGAAATAAAATTAATTTAAGGAGTGATACATATGTTATTGGACACAAACGAAAAACTTTTTAGTCATATTGAAGAGGAAGCATTTATTAATATGATGAAAATTGGTGATCCGGAATGGACTTATATTGCTTGTCATGATCCTAAAGGAACAGGTTATAGTTTTATTGAAATTTATGATGAGAATGGAGATTTTGTTTCTAAGGTATAATCCCCAAGAAAGACATAAATGATTATATTATGAAAGGATTGATATTCAATGGAAGAATTAACTGATAAAGAAAAAGAGGTAATTTATAATCTCATTGGTGAAATGAACTACTATGAAATCATGAATATATTATGCAGAACGTATGAACTAGAAGAATTAGAAGAACATAGAAATATTCTTCTAAAGTGCTTAAAAAAGTTAAAAAGGGAGGAAGATTAAAATGAGAAAAGTTGATCCAATGACAGCTTTAAATGCAATATTCTTTGAAAATAAAACGGTATACGTAGAACATGATACAAATCGACTTAACTATTCAAGGGAACTTAAATTAGGTAAGAGTATTGCAATGATGTCTGAGATACCTGTAACGGTTTTGATTCATGGCAATTGGTTTATTATAGATTAGAATCAAAGACAGATTTCCTAGTATTGTAAGAAAGAAAGGAAGATTAAAATGGAAAATTACACTCCTGAAAAACACGGAATAGTTACAGCAATTAGACTTTTCTATGAAAATGACAGACAATCAATGGCAGAATTAGCTTTTTGTTTTGGTGGTGCAGATATTATTGAGTGGACAAATATTTCTCAAAGAGAAAAATATAGCAAAGGAATCAATGGTTATACATTTTTCTTTGATGAAAGACAGATTGGTAATTTTGAAAGTTTTAAAAAATAATTAAATTTTGAGAGGATGGATTAAAATGAAAATGATAAAAGAATTAGAATATGAGGACACTTGTAAAAAGTTCAATATTCCAGAAAATATAGCAGTATTTGACTATCAAAATTTAAAATATAAGACTGCTATTCCAGCAATTCGATTGCAAGGTAATAAAATAAAACTTATTGAAGTATTTAAGGATCAAAAGGAATTTGATGATCGTTTGAGTTTATATCAAAGTAATTCTATTTCTGGTTTTTATAAAAATGGTTTATGTCAATTTAAAACAATTGGTGAAACTATACAATCTTTTAAGATAGAATTTTTATCATATCAACCTTGGATAGATACCAATAACAACCATTAAATAATATCTAAAATGAAAGGATGATATAATGAGTTATAAAAATATTTCTAGAAAATGTTCAGTGTGCCAAGGTTGCGGTGATTGTGACTATGAATATGAAATCGAAGAACTTGGAGAAATATCAGGAGATTATAATCCTTTAATGGCTCTTTTAATGGAAAAGAGAACAGGAGAGCAAAAACAACGAGACACAATTAAAATGATTAAGGAAATTTATGACAAATACTAGGAAATATAACATTTAAATGATTAAGGAGGAAGAATTTAATGAATACTAAAGTTTTAAATTTGGAATGTATTTTTTATAAAAAATTAACAATTAATGTCACACATAAAGAATGTGACAAAATGAGTTGTTATGGTTGCGAATTTCTGAATGACTTAAATAATTAACATAAAAACAGTCTTTTAAGTCATTATAAATAAGGAAGGAATGAAATAGACATGAAACAATACTTATTAATTATTAATATTATTCTAAAAAGTGGTAAAGAGAGAAAATATACAAACTTTACACCACAAGCATTAACAAAGGAAGATGCAGAACAAGGAGCAGAACAACTTAAGGAGTTAATTGGAAATATTTATAAAGATGAAATCGTAGGAACAATATCTCTTAAAGTTTCATCAGGTAAAGATGTATTAATTAATACGGCAGAAATTGCTTTAGTTGAATTTGAAATAGTTGAATGTTAATTAATAGACTTTCTAAGAGGATGTAAGCCACATACAACAGGTTTATATCCTGCTATGGTAAATATAATTAAGGGGGTTACATATGAATCAAGATACACTAAGAAGGTTCGGAGATATATTAAAAATCTATAGTGAACAATTTGAATTAACATTTGAAGAGAAAAATATCCAAGATCAATTAGAATATGGAATAACTTTTATGGAAGATTATCCTTTAAGGATAAAACAAGTAGTCGATGAATTATTAAATTATAAAGAATAAAAGGAGGTTGCATAATGAAACAAGTACATCGAATTGCTAAAGTTGGAGAACAAGTAATGTTAAGTGATTATCAAAAATGGAATATGAGGGCAGTAGAAGCAATGGGTAATACAATATTTATTGTTACTGGAATGTTAGATTCTTGTAGACTAAATACACAAGAAGGAAAACCATTATATCATTCTTGGTATGTTGTCTTAGAAAGTGAATAAGTGATACTTCGAAACTGGTATTTGTTGGGAATAGGAAAGAGGAGGAAGGTATAATAATGATTAAGAAAGAAATTATTTTGAATGATGGCAGAAAATATATTGTAGGATTTGAAGAGGTCGGAGATAGTTTTAAATGCGTCAAGTGTCATATCTTAAAGAAAACATTATTTTTCCACAATAGTATTTATTCTAAACTACATGGTAAAGAACTATTTCCAAATTATCATAATATTGCAATGTGGACTATTTTTGATTATGAAAAAGAGTGTGATCAAGCCAAAGAACTTTTAGAAGCTAATTGGTCATAGAATAAAACTAGTGTTTTAAATGCTTAAAATTTAAGAATGAAAGAAGGAAAATAAAATGTTAGAAATTCAAAAATTAGAATCAAGCATATCCTCAAAATTCGGAGATCGTGTTCACCTAAATTTAAATGATTACGCTGAACCAACTAGCATTAAATGTAAAATAGCAAATATCGGAGAAGAAATTATTCCAGATATGTTTTCTTATGATGGAAGTCCCTATTTTCCTTATGAAACTTTTATGAAATATTCTAATGGAAATCACTATGCTAGGGTCTATGTTGAGGTAGAATATAAATCTAAAGAACTCGAATTGAATGAATCTATTTTTAATACTGCAAATGGCATAAACAGTTATATCACAAATTTAGAAACTTTACATCGTATTATGGATATTAGATATATCGCCAAAAGTAAGAAAAATATAAAATTAAATGAATTCGTATGGAAAAGTACTTTAAAATTTGATCAATTTGGGCAGACAATGTTTTTATCTAAACAAGAATTTATTGAAGATACTCCTTCTGAAGTTAAAAATGGAACTGTTAGTTCAGTTACATTTGGTCGTTATTGTAAAATATGGTCTGGAACTTTTAAAAATATACCAGATCAATATGATATTTGCCCTGAGTGTGGAAACAAATGGACTATAGACAATATTGTTGATTATGTAACTATAGAACAAAAAGATTATAAACAAATACCATATCATAAAGATTGCTTAAAAATTCACAACAATGATAAACAATTGAAAGAGTTTCAAGATATTTTCAGTAAGGTATATAACTTAAATGAATTAAAATTCAATGCGATTCCAAATGAATATTGTTCATGTGAAAAATGTGCATCTTGGTTTATTGTGTTTACCCCAGACGGAGACATAAAAATTGGATGGAGAAAAAGGGTTATCAATATTGAATGGATGGATAGTTATAAAAAGTTTAAGGAGACTTTTGTTTCTGAAGAGACAACTACATTTATTGGATATGTTCAAAGAGGTATTCACGCATGGGGTGTAGAAAAGGCAAAGGAATATTTAAAAAGAGCAAAAGAATCTATAGTTTAAATA
>Ga0209318_1001920_pt1 | contig 11435 bp, 21 predicted proteins | sample RifGroE1_FD_183999 | JGI IMG/M metagenome (GOLD analysis project Ga0209318, IMG submission 183999) | Groundwater microbial communities from Rifle, Colorado, USA - Groundwater E1 (SPAdes) (version 2) | ecosystem: Environmental > Aquatic > Deep subsurface > Groundwater | place: Rifle, Colorado...
GAACCTTGGGCGGTATAATCTCTTCGGTTGCCTTGGTAGCTGGCTGGCTTACTGGTTTTTCAGAGGCATGAGGATCCGGCTTCTTTTGTTTCTCGACGGGAGGCTCAACCACCTTCTCTTCAACCTTGACCTCGGGTTTCTTTTCGCCAAACTTCTTGTTGATATTCTCGGCACCACTGGCCGCCATCTCGAAAAATTCAGCAGGGGCCGCAACGCCATCGCGGATTGACCGGAAAATGCGCTGCAGCATGACCACATCGGCCGGGACAATGGACCTGATGGAGCGCTGCAGGTATGCCTCGATGTGAGCCTGGGTGACTCCGAGTTTGGCAAATCCATCGAGGATCTGTTTGATCTTCTCGTCGATGTTGCCAATGCTCTGCACCAGGGTGGCCTTGCAGGCTTCTTCCGCCATCTCGACTATGTCGCCCGGGATGATTTCCAGGAGGCAAGCCCTGACCCGGCGCTGGGCGTGAGACGCAACGTGCTCGTACTTGTCCCGCTCTGCGGTGATGGCCGCGCCGCCATTCTTCTTGTCCCGCCAGTGCTTGATCTGAAAGGTGCGGGACACCTTGACATTGGTTTCAAAATCATAAGCGAAGGCCTCGATCTCGCTGTAGTCGGCCCCCCTGCCAATCTCCCGGAAACCATAGTTGAGGTTGCCCCAATATCTTGCCAGGACTTCAGCCAGGCGAATGCTCGGACCGGTGACCACCTCGCCACCACGCTTGAAGGAGTAACTGGCCCCCTCGGCCAGGACCTGCCGCTTACAGGCGCTGAGGATTTTCTTCTCGGCCAGCATCTCATTTCTCGGATTGGCCTTAGCCAGGACGATAGAGGCCTGAACCTCTGCCACTGCCCTGGACTGCTCGATACCTACGATGCCGCCGAAATTCTGCACAGCGGGCACAAGATCATCGTTGTTCTGGATCATGTCGTTCATAATTTCCCCTTTGATTATTACTTTTTCTTCGGCAGCCGGTCAGCGACCGCCGCGATGGTTCTGGCGAGAAGGTCAACCTCTCTACCGTATCGGTCTTCGAATAATGATTTGTTCTGGTGAACAGAATCATCCTGCTCGGTGTGCAGCCTTGGCGCGAGCGGTATGGCAAGGAAGTCTGACACCTTGCCGTACCCGTTGTTGAAACATTTTGGATGGTGCGGGACCGCTGGCTCGCCGGTGACGATGCAGCCCATGCCGCAGATCAGCTTGATGTATTTTGCCCCGGTTATCATTCCGCCTCCTGGTTTTGAGACTCCTGCAAAAGCACCTCTTCTGTCACGCCGATCACCGCCGCGAGTATTGGCCATGACCGATCGAACACCCGACAGGCCTCCATGTGCTGGAGATCGGCATAACCGAAAGAGCGATATTCAAAATGCACCCCACCCTGCCGATCCACGACGACCACATCCTCTTTGATAAAATGCAAGGCAACCTTGAGAGAAAACTTGGCCCTGGCCAGGGTGTTCCAGTTCGGGTTGTCGGTGTTCTCAGAAACCGTGCGAAGGCAGCCGTGCAGCATCTTGAGCTGGAGATATGACCGCTCTTTTTTGACACCGGAGACTTTGTGCCTGGTGACTTGGTTCTCTTTGAACTCAGACCACGCGGCAACATCCTCCATGGTGAGAGGCACCGCCATGCCCTTACGTTTCTGAAATGCAATCTCTTTCATGTGTTTAGAATGATGCGGAGGGGTCGTTCAATTCCTGGGCCTCTTCTTCTCGCTTCGCCCAGGCAGGCAGCTCGGTATCAACCACCTTGTCATCGTTGTATGACGGCCAGCTGTTGGCCTTCTTGTGGATGGAAAATCTACGCAGGTTGCGCCGGAAACTCTGCAGGCCAATCTCCCTGTCCTGCTCGGACGCCCGATAGACGGCGATAGAATATGGAGGTTCTTTCTCCACACAGATGAAAACGAAGTCGTTGATGCGGGGGCCGGCGCCGAGCATATTGAAGACCTCGGGATACATGCCGGCCTGCATGTAATAGGTGTACGAAAACATATCCCGAAAAAACTTGGACGGGCTGGCGTCGGTGGTACTCTTCAGGTCGCAGATGATATCCTCGGTCACCCAGTCAGGCCGAACCTTGACCAGCTCCCCGGTCTCGGGATCGGTGGCAAACACCGAGGCCTCGGCGTATCCCTCGCTGATCAGGTTGCCGGCGATGGGGTGCTTCCTCACCCGCTCGGCCATGGCCATCACCGTGTCATAATCATCCTTGCCAAGGATAGTCCTGTCGCTGTTGGCGGCGACAAATGCCTTCCAGATGTTGGTGTTCTTGTTGACATCCGGGCCCACCACGTAATGGGCATCGAATTTATTGGGCTCCAGGGTGGCGGTGTGGAATGCGCTGCCGATGGCGTACTGGGGTTTTGAGGGCTCGCGATTGCCGAGGACATAGCGCCAGTAATACTTCTCCGGGTTAGCGGCGAACAGTGCCAGTCCGGACTTTGAAATGCCCGCGGAACGATGATATGCCTCATTCTCCATGTCGTAGTAGATGCCAGGTGTGACTAATTCCATTGTGCTTGTCCTTTTTTTTGGTTAGAATTCAGCTTCAAGTCTTGTTTTTTGTCAGGTGGCTGGCCGGTTCGTGGTGGAACTGGTCAGCCTTTTTTATGCACTTTCTCCTCCGAAGAGTCCTAGCTGCCTAGGGAAAAGCTTTATCTGCCGGGGGTCATGCGCCTTCGGCTTTTTCTTTCTTTGCTCTCTTGCCCTGGTCAACCTTGCCCATGGCGGCAGTGATGCCTTTCTCAGGGCCCTTTCCCTTTCCCGCAGTTCCTTTTGTTTCTGGCGAAGCTGTTCTTTCGAGACGCCCGTCCGTCCGATCCAACCGACCTGGGCGAAGTCAAATGCCATCTGCACTCCCATCGCTCTCCCTCCTTACCGCCCGCTCGGCCATTGCCAGCAGGCTGCCATTTTTCACCATCTGTGAGTCGCCGCGAAGGACCAGCCATCCATGCAGCGCCGCTTCGTTAAGTTTGATACAGTCATTCCTGAATCCCTCTGGCCTTACGTGTTTTCCGCGCAGGATTCCCGTTCCGCCGTCGATTTCGACCGCCACCTTAAGGTCAATCCAACAGAAATCGAAGCGCCACTTCCGAACCGGATGAAAGACATATTCCGTGACATGAGGAGGCATGCCGGTCGCCCGCAGCTGCAGCGCGAAGATAGCCTCGAGGTCTGGGGGTGGAGCGGGGGTCCTCATCGCTTGCGCCCCTTCTTGATCTGGGCGAGACTCGGAAAGCTCGTGGCGTCGCCGCGTCGCTTGGCATCGTGGGGCAGCTTGGCGGCCAGGGCCTCACGCTCAAGCAGCAGGTCCTTGATGGCCCTATCGTAGCCGGCAATTGCCCGCCTGATCACCATGACCTCGATCTCTATGGACTGCCCAGTCTCGCTCATTTTGAGCAACCCCAGACGAGCCCAAAGATTATTCCAGCCCAAAGCAGCACAGTTACCACCGCCGCGCACAGGGGAGCGCGGGAGAGAAGGAACTCAATCGCCATTTCCTGCATCCGGCCGATGAAAACGACTCTGTTTTTCTTTTTGAGATAGGTGGTCATTTTAGGGCCTCCGTTGTCTTCGGGTTGTGGTTCAATTCCTCGATAATGCCGTCTGTTTTGTCCTCAATCCTGAAGACCGTTACCATCGTGAGGAAAACCAGGATATACAGCGTCCACCGCTCGACCTTCCCGCAGTTGGTTCTTAGCCAGGATTTGTCATCTTCAGAGAGCATCATTTCGTTTCATCAACTCCGTAACCGCTGACGGTTTCGGTTGTCGTGAGAGCATGTTTCAGGCTCACCGCGCCGACCGCCGCCGCGAATATACCGATGGCCGCGATGATGGCGACGATGACGCCGAGCAAATGAGCTTTGTTGCTGTCGGTGAGTTTCATATCTTCGCCTCAGTGCTGAACCAGCCGATCATATCAACGAGAATCTTCCGCTCGTTTGGAGATACGCCTGATCCATCTGTCGCAGCCATGTCCAGTGCTTTCCAGACCGCCGCGGCTTCATCTTCGGTCTGCATGGTCATGGTGATAGGTCTGAATTCCGGGTCTTGTTCTAGCAACATGGCTTCTCCTTCCAACCCAAGCAATCTGACTTGAGTGATGATTTTTCCGTTAAATCCAGCTCGTACACCGGGCAGTACCGCTCCTCGTCCTGCCATCCGCAACTGGCGCAGGCTTTCCGTTCAGGATTCCACCAACAGCGTCTTTCATGGGAGGACATGGACGACTTGTGCCGGGAAACCTTCCCACAGCCGTGTTCGCAGAGATACGCTTTTATTTCGACAGGCACTGTTAACCCCCTATTGGATATTCATCTGACGATTTGATTTCTTGAAACCGCTGACATGCTGTTGCGGTTTGCCGGCAAAGATCACGCCAAGATGGGCAAGACCCTTTGTTGTCACCATCACCTGCTCGCCTATTTTCATGGCCTAGCCTCCACGGTCAGCGCCTGGTTGATAGTTTCGACTTTCGTCTGCATTCCGATGATGACCGGCTGCAGGAGATATGCCGCCGTTAGGATGATGGCGACCGACCAGAGAAGTAGGGGTATGTATTTCATGGCTGCTCCTAATTGATGCTCGCCCGGCTGTCAGATCGTCCAGACATGGGCAACATGAGCGCAGGTGAAATTACAGTCGTTACGCCAACGCTGGCCGCGTAATCCTCAAGGCGTTTCTTGGCTACTCGGAAGATGTCCTTGTAAAACAAGTCGCGGCCCATCCCCTCTATGATGATTTCCGTGACAAGATCCTCGGCAACTGCAAGGCGCCTGAGTTGCTTGGTGTTGAGTAGGTCGCGGAATGATCCAGGGAATTGGTCGGCCATGACGAACAGGGCCTTGTATGTGGCGTTGGTGAAATGCTTGTAATAGAAATGGCCCTTGGTCGAACCTTGGGATTTTGCGTATTCGATGAATGACGAAACGGCGTCGGTCTCTTCGCGGCGGGAGAGTTTGCCTTCCTTGCGGTCTTCAATCCATCTCGGCTGAGATTTGGAGATGATGATCTTCTCCATTTTGGAAAAGGCATCTTCGTAAAGGATCTTCCATTCAAGGGCCTTCTTGCCGGTGAATCCCATGGCAAGAATCGAAAACCCGCTGCGCGTCATTTCAAACATCGGGCGCTTTTGGTTCTGCTCATCACGGTATGACCCGCCCGCAAAATTGCGGACACCAAATTCATCAGAGTCCGCCAAAATATTCCTGACCTTCTTCAAAACATCGTCGTGCCGCTTTCCAAATTTCTCGGCAACGTCCAGGGAGTTTGTTATCAGCACGCCACGTTTTTCCCTGATATAGACTTCCGGTAATTGTGCTTTCATCTCATACCCTCCTTCCCCTGCTCGCTAGACAATATCTTTCCCTCGCGTTGCTGTCTGAAAAATAACCGTAATTTTGACGATAACGCAGATCTAGGACCGGAAGCCCAGTCTTTGACCGAAATGCCAGTCAGTTTCGATAGCGTTTCATAATTCTCCAAGGAAATCTTGAACTTTGCAGACTTCGCCCTTGTAACCGTCATCGGGCACAACCCGGCGGCGGCGGCAAGCTGATTCTGCGATGTTATCCATTTTTTGCCCTTATTTCCCACGATACGCCCTCCTGAATAGTAACTATTATGGGGTGTTGCGCTTATCATTATCGGACAAGCTACAATAACAAAAACATTAACGCAATACTATTTTTCATCACTGTTTACGTTAATGTTTGCATCACTGTTGACGAATGTTTGCATGGTTGTGTTTTGAAACAGGAATTTGAAAAAGAAAAAAAATCATTTGACATCTATCAAATGCTAATCGTAAGATTAATTTAGTGCAGAAAATGAGGTTTACTTTATTGTCGTTTTATATATACTTACACTGCCGGGAACTCCGACCAATGAACGCTGCCAATCAACCAAAAGATATTGAGATGACAAAACAAGAGCACGAGGACTGGATCGCCGGGGTCCGCAGGTATATTGCCGATAATGGACTTATCCAGAAAGAGGTTGCCGTCGCGGCAGGAAAAAGCCCGGTTAACTTTTCAAAGGTTCTTAACCACCACAGCGGCAGCTCCCCGAAATACAGGAAATCGATCTGTGATGTGTTGGGCCTCTCAGAGTTTGAAGCGATACGGCTTGGGGAATCAGAAAGGTCGCCGCAAGTCACGCGCCTTGAACCTGCACTCCCCAAGCCCAGCCCCATCGACTTCCTGCCAGCCGACGAGGTGGTGCAGCTCCTGGCGGTGGCAAACTCATCGCTGGCAACGGTATCGTCAAACTTCCTCAAGATGGATGTCAGGCTGAAATATTGGGTTCAACTGTTTGAAAGCCTGCCTATCCCCGTTGTTGTCGTGCGTGATGGAATCGTTTACTCGCAGAACAGGAAGAGTCGGGCAATGTGGGATGGCGTGGGGAAAACTCTGTGCGAAGGGTGCCAGGACCAGGCGTGCAAAGAGTTCGGCTGCGATATCAAGGATGCACTCGACAAAGGGAGGGATATCGAGAAGTACAAGCTGATCGTCGGTGATTATTACAAGGTGCAAACATCTCATTTCACGGCAAATTCTCACGAATACAACATTATAGTCATAACCCCGATAAATGAATGCTATGCCGTAAGCGAGAAACTGGAGAAGATCAATAAAGAGCGGGCATTTATTGCATCAAACGCTTATGAGCCGCCGGAATATTATGCCGGGGCCGACAGGATCGTTTCTTATGTAAATGATGCCTTCCTGAAAATGTTTGAGGTCGAGCGCAAGGACATCCTGACGACCGACGACTTCCATATATTGGTCAGTAAGCGGTTGTTCTCTCATCACCGTGTTGTCAAGGCCGCCGACGAGGCCCGCGAGTTACATCAACCGACAGAAGTGCAGGCCAAACTTTCAAACAACAAAACTGTCACTTTCATTTTCCGACCGCATGTGGAGGATAATGAACTGGTCGGTGTCATGGTCACTGTATTGACGCCGGAAATGTACGAGCTTTTCAACAATCAAAGTGGAGAATCACCATGAAAAAGAGAATCGCTATTGTCCTGGCCGTCCTGCTTCTTGCCGCAACCTCCCTTTATGCCTCTGGTGACTTTGGCCAGTGCGCGGGCGATTGCGCCTCCGAGGAAGGCATCTGCATGGCCAATTGCCAAGGAGACGGGGAGTGCATGAATAACTGTGCGGCCGCCCATGGCAGGTGCATGTCCAGGTGCAATTGAAACGCCCGATACCTGAAATATTCGCGGCCAGGCTCGAAAAGTGGCTTGACGCTGAACCCCACGGCCGGCAGCGGGAGATCGCCGAGGCCGTGGGCATATCCCCGTCCAGGCTGAATAATATCATCAAGGGGCGGCGCGGCGGCGATGAGGATCTCCGTCGAGCGATCTGCAAGTTTATCAAGGTGGACTATGAGGAGTTCCTGTTTGGCCCCGGTAACTATCTAGTCACCGGCGATGAGGTCGAGCTGCAGGAGTTTATCGGCCTCTATCGCCAGTACGGCACACCAGCGTTCCTGCGCGCCTGCACCAGGAGACTGATGGAGATCAAGGAGGTCGTGGAGGAATGAGCGTACATCAAACCCCAGACGGCCGCTGGTTTGTCCGCTTCCAGAAAGGCAAGCTACCAGACCAACCCAACAAGACCCGGGAATACTTTGGGCGCGGACCTGATGCTGAAAACAGGGCCCATGTCAGAAATCAGGAACTCGGTCTTGGAAAAATCACAGCCGGATCCGGCAAAGTGTTCGGGGACCTGGCTATCTACTACCTGGAAAGCAGGCGGGAGAAGATTGAAGACAGGTCGATTGATACCGCCTATTCCCATGCAGTGACACACCTGATTCCTTTCTTTGCCGATACCGACGTGATGGCGATCACTGAAGAGATGCTGGATGGCTATGTGTCAAACCGCAAACGGGCCGAGTGGAGAGACGGGGCCGGCCAAGGCGCGGTGCGTGTCGGGGTGTCCAGGTCGACAATCAAACGGGAGTTGACGACCTTCATGGCGATCTTCAATTTTGCCGTCAAGAGGAAAGTGGTTCTCTATAATCCTGTAGCTCACTACGACGTGCCGAAAAGCGATGATGCTGTCATTGCACCGGCCACACAGGAAGAGATAGGCGCCATCCTCAAGGTATCACCGCCGCACCTGCAGAGGTTCATCTTGCTATCCTGGTTCACCGCCGTCCGCCCTGGTTACACAGAGTTACTGACGCTTCGATGGGACCAGGTTGACTTTTCCGGAAAAACAGTGTTTATCCGGTCGGCCAAAAAGGGCGGCCTGGTTTCCCGGAAAATCCCGATGCACCAGGACCTCGAGGTCTACCTGCTGGAATGGTACGAGCAGGACCGATCCATGGAGCAGATGTCGGGGTATATCATCCATTATCACGGAGAGCCAATCAAGAAGATCGGCAAGTCGTGGACTGCGGCGAAAGAACGTGCAAGGGTCCTGCGGCGACTACCAGCCTACTCGATCCGACACGCGGCGATCACGCAGATGCTGGAAAGTGGTGCGGACCTGAAGTCGGTTTCACTGATCGCCGGCCACGCCAGCCCGGCCATGACCATGCGGCGATATCAGCACTCATCTACGAGGCTTCAGGAGGTGGCAATTTCAGGCCTGGTAACAGTTGGTAACAGCCAAGATGGTACAAAATGACCGCAAACGTAGACAGGGCTTGATAAAGTGCCACCTTCACACGGTGGAAGTTTATCGCTGTAAACTACTGGAAATATAAATAAATAAAACAATGGCCCTGGTAACTGTTACCAGGGCCATTGTTGTTATTGTGGAGAGAGGTTGACAATGCTACCATGTTGTGATATTTTTATGTTTAATCGTAGTTAAACTATCACATTTACATAGGTGCAATATGAGAAGGACAGTGAATTTAAGCAAAAGACATGACAAGATTCTCACGGATCAATCTCATATTTTGGGAGTATCCTTGACCGAAACAGTACAGAGGGCGCTTGAGGCCCTAGAGGAAAAAGAGGCGAAGAGGGCAAAGGATTTGCTGAAATGAGCGTCCACCAACTCAAAGACGGCCGATGGCTGGTCAAGCACTACGTAGGCAAAACCGCTGAAGATAAGCCCATCGCCAAGCGGGAATACTTTGGGAGAGGGAAAGAAGCAGAACAAATGGCTCGCTTTAGAAATGCCGAGTTAGGGCTAGGTAAAGGCGCTAGTGCTGTATCGCAACGCGAATTGCTTCTTGAGTCCGCAAAATATCAAATGTTATTAAAGAATGTTTCTGCAGCCGCATGTGGCATTGAGGTGGAGATACAAGCGGAACTATTATATTTATTAAAATTAGCCGCTAGGGGCGAAGAACAAATCAAAGAGCAAGTTTATACACCTTGTGGTTTTATAGATATACTGACGCCTGAAGAACTTATTGAAATTAAAGTAATATATGAATGGAAGGCTGGTGTGGGGCAATTGCTAAGTTACTTAACGTCTTATCCAGACAGAAAAGGAAGACTACACCTTTTTGAAAGAAAATTCTCTTCATATAGTACAAAGAGTTCAATAGCAACAATATCGAAGATTTGCGAGGCATTAAAATTTCATAAAATTAACGTCTCATTTCAAGATAGAAAAACCTATTATGAAATGGCCACATTGCATGATAATGTTGTTCCGATTTTCAGGTGTTGCCCTTTTGAATAAAAAATATTATGTTTATCGCTGTAAACTACTGGAAATATAAATAAATAAAACAATGGCCCTGGTAACAGTTACCAGGGCCATTTCTCTTTCGTTGCATCACATCGGCCCCGCCACAAGCCGCAGCACCGCCGCCAGTTCGACAATCAGCACGACGAGCAGGGTGTTGATAATGTGGGTTATGCCCCCACCACCCGATCATCTCGGGCCTGCTGCTCGGCGCTTCCATCCACCGACCGGACAATCATCCCACGCGGCCCGATCCGAATCTTCGCTGTCGGCACCAGCGTAGCCAGATCAACGCTGGCGTTATTGGTGAACTCGGGTATGGCTTGGAACTCCGCGCCGAGTGGGGCCTGAAAGTTGCCAACTGGGAAGACTGTGCCGGTGAATTGGCCGTCTATGCCGAGGGGGCCGGGGAATTGAATAGGTGATCGTATCATGCTGATGCCTCCCCAGATAAAAGTCTTAATGGGTAAATCCTGTTCCCATCCGGCACAGCACTATGATATTCATCGTCGGCGGAATACCACAAAATGTTCAGGCTGGTATCAATACATATTCCCTCTCCCTGCCCACCCGGCGCAGGGTTGTCATAAACAGCAATGGTCGATCCGTCCATATTAGCGTGGATAATTGATTGAGTACCATTCTGCGTTATCCATAATGTGTTATCATCTGGGTTATACGCGCAGCCGTCTGTTCCTCCAGAATCAGTGGCACCCGCTATTGTGATTGTTTCAAGATGCAAACCATCGGAGCATCGTATTTTACGTATTAAATTGGACGAGATAACTCCATAAAGCAGCGTGTCATCAGACGCGATATAAGCGAGAGACGAGGAAATATTCAGCCCTGTTTTTGTTATAGTTTGCAATAACTCCCCGGACTTAGAATATCTTCTTAGCGCAGCCCCAGAGCTTGTCCAGATGGTGTCATCAGAGGTGTCGTAAGCCACTCCTTGCAAACCGGCCCCAACTGCGCCAATGGTGAATACTGCCAATTTGTTACCATATTTGGACAGTTTCCAGACTTTGTTGCTAAAATCAGCCGACCACAGACAATCATCGTTTGGATCATAAGTGAGACCAGTGTTTGTGAAACCATCGGGCACCTCAAAGTCCACAAATTCTATATCTGATATTTGTTTTCTCACATAATTCACGCTCAGCGAGTTTCCGGCTTTATCAGTTGTAAACCTCATTTCTGTTGGTATTGTTCCATTTGCGATAAAATCGAGTTGATACGTACCCACGGCATTTTTATACTTATCTGGATTCGTAGTTGTTACAGATGATACGCCGACTGAATTACTGATATAATTTACGACATTAAAACTTGTCCTATACGACGCACTTGTGGTCAACAGTGCTGGTATTGCCACCTTCTGGAGAGTTGCAGTAGTACAAGTGTAGACCCCATCTAACTCAGTGAAATTGTTAAGAACAACAGCACTAGAATCCCAAATATCATGAGGGTCAAACGATACCCCTCCGCTATAAAATTGGTCTATTAATCTTGACTCTGTGGCATCGCTAACGGGGCTATCGTACACTAACATTCCACCATCGAAAATAAACGTCTGTTTACCGGTGTTATAGTACAAGCTACGCAAATCCACATGCGCTTCATCTGCCCACAGAGACACAGAAGACAGGGAGTGGCCTGTTGGCGCATAAACAACGATATCAGGGTAGGTTGTGCCTGACACTACTACAAGATTATCTCCAATAGTGGCAATGAGTTCACCTCCAATAACCCC
>Ga0209318_1001921_pt1 | contig 11426 bp, 6 predicted proteins | sample RifGroE1_FD_183999 | JGI IMG/M metagenome (GOLD analysis project Ga0209318, IMG submission 183999) | Groundwater microbial communities from Rifle, Colorado, USA - Groundwater E1 (SPAdes) (version 2) | ecosystem: Environmental > Aquatic > Deep subsurface > Groundwater | place: Rifle, Colorado...
GCCGGCAATCTCATGAAGAACGAAGGAACCGCCCTGTTTGCCGCCATACAAGAACTTTATGGCCTGCAGAATGCAGTCGTTGATTACCTAAACGATAGGCACAAAGCCGGAACCCAAACAGATTTTGAAAAAAAATTGGAAGTGCAGATGGCTGCTTCCGATGTCCACGAGTTGGTTGCATGGGGATTGACCAGCAAGGAGTTCCAGCAGATGCTTGCGGAGATTCCTGTAGGTAACGGGAAAACAGGTTTCAGCAAATTCATTGATACCTTGCTATCGTTATTCGGCATAGACAAGAACAAGCACAACGCCCTCAGTGAGTTGGTAAAAATCACCGAATCCATTCTCGATAGCCAGGGCCTTGCCCCAATCACTCGTTTTTCCAAGTCCATTGGCACCACCACCGGCCGAACCGTGGCGCAGTTGGAAGAAGAGCTGCGCGGCACCATCGGCGAAGAGGCCTTTTCCTCTCTCGTGGAATACGGATCAGTTGATTTTGTCGGCACCCAGGAAGAAGCCTTGGAGGTCATCGACCGGCTGACATCTCCGGAGATACTCCACTCCGAAGACGGCCGCACCATCCAAGGCTTCACCGATGGCACCAAGTCATGGCTCGTTGCCGATGGCATTCAGAGGGGCCGGGCCGGCGATGTCCTCAACCATGAGGTTGGTGTTCACCTCCGCAAGCTGATGCTCAAGGACAAGGAGTATCAAGCGATTGAGCGCTCCTTGCCGAAGCGGCAGCGGGAATCCGGCAGGACCGGCCGGGCGATCCGCGCCGCAATGGCAAGGGTGCCGAAGAGCACGAAGTCTGAGCACTACTGGTCAGAGGTCATGGCCTACATGGTCGAGGACGCTCCGGAGTCGGGAGTTGTTCGCCGGATCATGGCAGCGGCCAAGAAGATCCTGATCAGGGTGTTCGGCAACCGGTTCGTCAATTACCTGTCCGTCGATGACCTGCGGGCTATGGCCATCAGCGCGGTGAAGCGCGGAGGAGATATTCAGGCTGGCAACATGGCCGAGCCGATGTTCTCCGAGAAAGTCCTGCAGGCCATCTCTTCGGCCGCAACTTCCTTGAACCAGATCCCGGCTCTTTTCAAGAAAAACTTCCTCAAGCAGGGGACCGTCAATGTCGATATCGGCGGCGGGAAGTATGACGCCGGGACGGAATACCTGAAAGAGCAGGGAGTAAAGAACCTGGTCTACGATCCTTTCAACAGATCGGCCGAGCATAACCAGGCAGTCGCCAAGGAGTTGTCGGCCAATAGGACCGACACGGCAACCGTCAATAACGTGCTGAACGTCATCAAGGAGAAGGCCGTTCGGTTGGCAGTCATCCGGCAGGCGGCCAAGGCCATCAAAGAGGATGGTACCGCCTACTTCCAGGTTCACGAGGGCGACGGCGACGGCAACAGCCGGGTTACGAAGGTAGTCAACGGCGCTCCGGCCTCTTGGCAGAATCACCAAAAGACCGCCTGGTATGAGGATGAAGTGCGTCAGTATTTCGGCGAGGTGACGAGGAAGGGTAATGTCCTCATCGCCAGCAACCCGGTCAAGGATTCCTCCATGGAAGAGTGGAGCGACGGCGCCGGGAATCCGCTTTTCTCCTTTGCCGGCAAGAATGCCGCAACGGCCGACACCGGCAGGTTGGCAATGGCCCAGGAGATGAAAGCCGCCGGCAAACCCCGCGAAGACATCTGGAAGGAAACCGGTTGGTGGGAGATCGTCGAAAATCAGTGGGCGTTCGAAATAGACGACAGTCTTTCCTCCGTTGAAATGGTCGATGGCAAACTGACCGACGCAGTGAAGCATCGCACCTTATTCAAAGAGTACCCATTCCTCAACGACATCAATATCCGTTTCCGCGACCTTGGCCCCAACATGCGCGGGATGTTCAGGCCCAAAGAGAACACTATCTATGTCAACTCCAAAATGGGTGCTGAACAACAGCGTAGTAACATTCACCATGAGATCCAACACGCCATCCAACGACACGAGGGCTTTGCCAGCGGGACAAGTCATACCGCAGCCAACAGCGACAATTATTTCCTGCAGACAGGAGAGGTAGAGTCGAGGTTGGTATCTTATCGCCGGAATTTGACGCCTGCAGCACGAAAAGCACAGCCTCCGTGGATCAGCATGGAGAGGATGTTGAAGCGAGAGGGCAGACTGAAAGAAGGGCAGGACGTTCGCGACGTTCTCTTGAAGCGCCCGACCAGTCCGGACGCCCTCATGTTCAGCTACCAGGAAGCCCGCAACACCACCATCCTGAATGCCCAGGTAGACGGCGAGGTATCGAACGCGAGCCTTTCCTACGGCGAAAAGCTGGTTGCCGAGATCATGCGGAAGCTGGCGGCCGTGTCTTCGCCGGCCGTGGCCAATAAACGGTTCAAGGGCAAAGCGGTTGATGAAGCGATCGAGGCATTCCAGGAAGCCAGGAAGGTTATCAACGATCCGCTTTCGTCGGCGGCCGCGAAGCAACAATTCGCCGCGGTGTTCGTCAACAAACTCCCGCCGGTCCCCCGGGCGAAGCTCCTGAATAAACTTTCTCAGATCAGCCGGGTAAAAAATCCGGAGAGACAGCAGAAGCGCCTCAGAAACTTTTTGACCGGCGGCAACAAGGCTTTGGCCGAATTCCTCAAGGAGCAGATGGTCGACAAGTTGGAGAAAGCCGTTGCCCCATTGAAGATGAAGAAGGATAGGGTCAGGCGCGGCCGGGGGGCAGAGTTTGAGCGCGATCTGAAATATATCCGCACCGTGGCTTTCAAGATCGGTACTGGCCCAGGTACCGGCGTGGAGGTGCAGCTCGAACAGGACCGTCTTGCCCAGCAGCGCCTTATCCTCGAGGACCAACTGCAGGAAGCCAAGACGGCAGAAGAGCGGGCCCGGCTGGAAGAGAAACTGGCCGACACGGAATCCTTCCTCAATCTTCTTTCCATTTTCGGCGGCATCGAGGCGCAATCCTTTGATGAGGTTGTCCGGGCATACCGGGCGATGGCGGATTTCCTCGAAGAGGGCCGGGCGCCGTGGCGTGAGCAACTTGAAACCTGGAAGGAGCGCAACAAGGCGAACAAGAAACAGTTACTTCAGGTGGTAACCGGCGAAGATGAGCCTAAGCCGGAAACGCTGGCCGAGAAGAGCCGGCGGGAAGCCCGGGAGAAGAGTTTCACCGGCCGGGTGAGGGAAGCCCTTTCAGCGACATCGAATTCCATTCAGTCATGGGAATTGCTGATGGATAAGATCAGCCGGAAGTCCGGGGCAAAGACGTTGCAGTCATGGGCAGTGAAGCACTTTGGTAGCATCGTCCACAAGGCCACCCGGGACTACGAGCGCATGCAGATGAAATGGCATGAGAAGATCATGGAGAAGGCGGTCGAGATTTTTGGTGTCAAGGATAACGCCAAGCTCGCCAAGGAGTTTGCCAAACTGGGGCAGCAGGTGGACGGCAAGGTGTTCGTCGGAGCGGGAGAGAGCCGGCAGCCATTGACCATCTCCCCCCTGCAGGCCGCCTACTGGTATCAGATCAGCCGGGATATCGATAATCCGGCTGTGGCCGAGACCTTTGAGGGAATGGGCATCAACGACGAGACCATGGACCAGATCGAAGAGTTGATGGGGGAGAATCTGAAGAAGTGGGCAGACTACCTCGTCTCCGAGTTTTATCAGGAATTCCATACCGACACCAATGAGGTCTACCGGCAGGTTTACGGCATCGACCTGGACAAGACCGCGAACTATGTGCCATGGCGCCGGGAGGTGACCGGCAAGGCGGCCGACAAGGAGAAAGAAGGGATGTTGGCCGGCATGGAGTCCGGAAGCATCAAGAAGGGATCCCTGCGGGCCAGGGTAAAAAACACCAAGCCCTTCAAGATGATGAACCTCAACGATATCCTGGTTGGCCATATCGCCGACATGAACCACTTCAAGGCGTGGGCAATTCCTACCCGGGAAATCAACGGCACCTTCAATTCTCCGACCGTGCAGAAGTTCATCCGCCAGCACTATGGCGCGTCGACCATGCGGACCATCAGGCGGTTCCAGGATCGATTCGTGCGATCGGACCGCGAGATTGCTGATGACCTCCACTTCCTCGACAAAGTCCGCGGCAATGTCACCCGGGCAATGGTAGGCTTGAACCCTGTCGTCTTCCTGAAACAGCTTACCGCACTGCCATCTTACATGGCAGATATCCCAATGGACGCTTGGTTTAAGCACACCGGCTACGCCCTGCGTCACCCGGTGATGGTAGCGCGGATTCTCGGCAGGTCGACCATGATCAAAGCCAGGTATCAGCAGGGATTCGAGCGGGACGTAGCCACGGCGATGAAACTCGGCGGCAACAATGTCGTTGCCCGACACCGCCGGCTGACCGACTCGGTGATGGTCCTGGTTCAGCTGGGGGATAAGGTATCTGTCTTGATGGGTGGGTATGCGGTCTACAAGCACCACCTGGACAAACTCAAGGCGGCCGGCATGTCTCACCGAGAAGCCGACAAGCAGGCACTGGAAGAATTCGAGATGGCGACCGAGCGCTCCCAGCAGTCGGGCGCGGCCAAGGATCTTGGCTGGTTCCAATCGGGAACGCCGATAATGAAACTGTTCACCATGTTCATGACGGCACCGGCATCATATAGCCGACAGATTTTCACGGCGGTCAGGAACATGAAAGCAGACCCCAAGGATTCTGCCAAGAGGCTGTTCGTCTTCGGCGTTCTTATGCCGGTCATATTCCAGGCCATCGCCGACGCCCTGATGATCTTCGGCGGCGATGATGACGACGAGGAGAGATTCTGGAAGAACCAGGCAAAGGCTTTGGCTCTCGGACCATTCCAGGGCCTGCCGATTATCCGAACGATGATCGAGGGGTACGCCCAGGCCATCAACGGCCAGGGATATTTCCAGGATGAATTCACCCCAGTTGCCGAGGCATTCAGCACCAGCAAAGAGACTATCAGCGATTTCTTCAAGTTCCTGAAGGGAGGAACGGAGCAGAAAGGCGAGGATGAATACCTCGAAGAGTCGTTGCTCGGCCTGGTCCATACCTTCGGATACATGACGGGAGTCCCAACGAAACCGCTGCAACGGACCTACTCAGGTGTCTACGATGCGGCTACCGGAGAGACTGAACATCCGATACGAAGAGTGATTGGATATTCGAAATATGTTGTCGGTGAGAATGAATAGGAATCGCCTATGAATGAAATAGTCTTTTCTTATGTTAAAGAATCGGATAAAAGTATGGAAAAAGAAGAGTATCCGGTTGTCGATGTTTCCGAATAGTCAATAGGAGAAAACGATATGAAATCTATTCTGGACAATTTAAGCAGGGTTTCCGCCAGTTTCTTCCCAACCGGAGACACCGATATAAAGATCAAGGCTGGTGGCCAGAAAGGTTTTTCCGGGATGGTCTGGCTTGAGTCGCAAATTCCAGGCGAAACCTCATGGGAAAGAGTTCCCGATACCCTCACGAGACAACCTAATCAGTTTTCAATTATCGTGAATGACCTTACGATAAGGTATCGTTTCGCCAGTAATATTGAAGTGGGTAGCGTCATAGCCTACGCGGGTGGAGTAACCCAGATTGACGATGATGTTTTGCTTAATAATGAAGCGACCACATTTGGCGGCGATGCCGATGTGAACTGGTAAAAGACAGAATTCCTTAAAGGAGGAAGTTGTTATGAAACGGTTTTTCGCATTATTCACCACTCTGTTTTTCCTTTTTGTTTTCACCGCTCATGCCGCCGTTGAACTGGATGGAGATGCAAACGGCCTGGTCGATGTAAGCAAAGGCGGTCTCAACGCCCTGCCGACCGCCGACACCCAGCTCTTGCAGGCTACCGGAGTCGGTACATTTGGGTGGGCCTCTGTCATTGACGACACCAAGGGTAATGGCCATACCGAATACCTGTGGAGCGCCGACAAGGTATTCGACCAATTGGCGTTGAAACAGGGATTGGATGCTGACCTTACCACTTGGGCAGGGGTTACACCTTCTGCCAATGGACAATCTCTCGTTTCTGCAGCCAACTATGCGGCTATGAAAGCCTTGCTCGATCTCGAGGCTGGGACAGATTTTAACGCATACGATGCGGATCTTGCCGATTTGGCAGACGGTTCTCTCACCGCCTCCAAGGTTGCAGGCTCGAAAGTGGCGACAGCTTCTAAAGCAGCTGATTACACCATCGGCACAGACTCTGCAGATGAAGTATACGGCGGAACCGTCTATGTCAGTGGGGCTGCAACCATCACAGCGCCTGTCGTCGCCGCGGGCATGAACTTCACTGTCGTTACCATCGGGGCTGTTGCCGTGAGTCTGGATGTCAATGCGGCCGACAGGATGTATCTCAATGGAACAGCCTTGGCAGATGGTGATAAAGCAACGAACAACTCGACAACCGGCGACACTCTTCAGTGCCAGTATGAGAGTGCTGATGGGTGGTATTGCCGATCTGTCGCGGGCACCTGGATTGACGGAAACTGATTTCTCAGAATAACCGGGTAGTGGTTTCTATTGCCGCTACCCGGGTCATAACCTCCGGCGGTGAATCCGTATGAACAAGGTAGTTCCTACCGTTCGACAAACGAAGCGCTCCATGGTTCGGACAAATGAAACCGGACCCTCCCGTTTTTCCATCCCCAGAGAAGGCCTTCTTGGGTTCTGGGATATTCGAAATGGCCTGATTGGTACTATCGGCTTATCAACCATCTCCGGCACCTGGCCGAACTGTATTGTCCAGGCAATTCCCGGTGGTCCATTGGAAAATTTCGGACCATTTGCAGGTGCTGCCCAGGTAAATTTCCAGAATGTTCCAGAGGTAGTCAATAATCAGTTCTTTTGGGGAGATAGAGGTTACGCCTTTTACTCCACGGAGCAAGACATCGTGCCGGTCAAACGTATTCTTACTTACTTGAATAGTGATGCAGAGATAACATACCTGTACGTAGACGGAGAAATTTTACAAGTTGACGGCTCACAAGTAGCCGTGATCGCATAGGAGAACCACATGGCAATTATAAATACTCTCGCAGCACCGCTCTCGAAAAAGGGAGCTAAAATTTACAGTCAGGACGCCCTCGGTAATCCTGGTTGGATATATGCAGATATCGATGACACGGCACTCACTATTGGATCTCCCGGTGAGATTGGCTTCGGTGTTGGTGTCTGTCCCCCTGATATCCGCCCATCGGCATTTACTCCAATGACCGGCTACGCTGATCCAGCCTCACCGAACTATGGAAACTACCAGTACAGCGATGGTTCAGTAATGGTTTGGGTGCCGAAATTCTACTACCGGATCAACAATGCCTCCAATCCGACATACTCGACCCATACCCCTAATGATATTGATATTAGGGGCACAGATGTTTATGCAACGAGAGCAGCCGCAGAAGCTGCTGGGTATGCCCTTCATCGAGCCTTTATCGATGGTGGCGTTGAGCAGCCTGGATTTTTTATAGACAAGTACCAAGGGAGTAAAAATGCCAAAGGTACTGGCTTTATCATGTCCTCAATCCGGTATGGTTTGCCTTTATCGGCTGATGCAGCACACAATCCCGTAGGTGAACTTACTGCGACGACTGGGAGCAATATCTTAGCATCATTTGTTACTGCTCCTAAAGCTCGGGATGGGGAAAATGGACTCGTCAATACATCATCCATTTTCCACTGTTTTTCCGTTTTCCAGTCGTCTGCACTCGCTATGCTTTCCCTCGCTCACGGGCAAGCATCGACAGGGACTGCTAACTGTGCATGGTGGTCGGCAACAACCACAAATTTCCCAAAAGGGGACAACAATAATGCACTGAAAGACGCCAATGATGTGACGGTGATTTATCAATCAGACGGCTATTCTAACTGTGGAAAAACCGGCTCAGGCTCGTCGTTTGCCAAAACCACCCACAACGGCCAGGAGTGCGGAATAGCTGACCTTAACGGAAATATGTGGGAAGCGCTGATTGGCATGACCTGTATCGGCACTAGTAAAAATATTTCCGGAGTAACGCTAGCCAATCCATGCGTGGTGACTGTTGCATCTCACGGATACGCCACAGGACAGATCAAACAAATCACTGGAATTGTTGGCACCACTCAGCTCAATGACAAGATGTTTACGATTACCGTCATTGATGCAAATACATTCAGCTTGGATGAAGTTAACTCAACAGCCTATACGCCATATACCTCCGGCGGCTCTGTTTCTGAAGGAACGTTTTACGCAGCAAAGGAGTCAACTCGGATGCGTGATTTTACATCTGGGAACACCCTTGTAACTGATCATTGGGGAGCTACTGGAATAACAGCTCTAATGGAGCCTATTACCGCCCCATTCGTTGCAGCTTCTGGTGGGTCAGCCTGTGCGCAGTTTTTTGGCAATGGGGTAAATCAGGTGTTATCTGGAGCTGCTTCAGGAGACGGATATAAATTAGCCTCAATCGGATTCCCAAAAGATTCCTCAGGAGTTTCAACAGGAGGAACTGATTTATTTGGCAAAGATTATTTTTATCAATATTTCAGAAATGAGTCATGTCTCTTGGGCTGTGGTTCCTGGGTCAATGGTACGTCTGCTGGTTTGTGGAGCCGCTACCTCAACCTTGCCCGGAGCAACGCCAACAACAGCAGTGGTTGTCGTGCCGCCTGTTACTTGCTTGGGTAGTCGAGCGTAAGCGAGACAGATAATATGACTAAGAAATACAGCAGAGACGGGGTAATAGCTCATAAATATATTGAGATGATGAGGCTGTTAAACATCTATCTAAATCATTTTCCTAAGCATGAGAGACACGCTCTATGTGCTACAATAAGATCTACATCGTACGAATTATGGAACTTAATGGCAGAAGTCCATAAAAGGCATTATAAGAAAACAACTCTTACTTCGCTTGATATTAAGCATGAGCAGCTAAGGATGTTAATTTACCTCGCTTATGAAATGGGATATTTCAGATTTCATATTGGATCTAAAATAGAGAACGAAGCCGAGAATGTGGAAAGCCATCGATTTTTGACTATAAGTAAATGCATTAACGAACTAGGCAAATTAATAGGTGCCTGGATTTCTAATTGCAAAGAAAAAGGCGAGTGGTAACACGAGTAGGGCAATTAACAATATGTCTCTTGGGCTGTGGTAACTGGAACAATGGTACGAATGCTGGTCTGTGGAACCGCAACCTCAACAATGCCCGGAACAACGCCAACAACAACAGTGGTTGTCGTGCCGACTCTATTCAAAACCACCTTGGACTCATAATTGGGTATGGATACAGGGATTAATTGTCCTGGCGTAAGCCAAAATAAGGAGAACATCAGCAATTTGAGTAACGAAAGTGAAAATCTTGCTGATTAATTTATGAAAAGATACGGAAATTTGTTTGATAAAACCTTTTCAGAGGCGGCTTTATATAGAGCCTACCTATCTGCAAGCAAAGGCAAGAAGAAAACCAAATCATACTTACAATTTAGCTCAAATCTTGGTAGCGAATTATTCTCACTTAGAGAAGAGTTATTGAATGGTACTTATAAGCTAAAACCATACAGAGAATTGCAGATAAAGACACCAAAGCCAAGGGACATACTGGCACCCCATTTCAGAGATGTGGTTGTCCAACACGCAGTATATGCTACGATTTACCCTATATTTAATCGATCATTCATCAACACCTCATATGCATGTCGTAAGGGTAAGGGAACACATGCTGCAAGCGATTATGCTTACCATTCAATGAGGGAAACCGACAATGATCTTTTTACTCTCCATCTCGATGTGAGAAAGTATTTTTCTTCGATTGATCGCAGTGTTTTAATCTCACTGTTGGAGAATAAGATCAAGGACAAGAGATTGCTTATAGTCATGAAGCTGTTTTGCACCAGTACTTCAAGTGAAGTTGGAATACCCTTAGGCAATTTGCTATCGCAATTATATGCTCTCATTTATTTGAATCCAGTTGATCATTTTATCAAACGTATTCTAAAGATAAATAAATACGTACGGTATGTTGATGATATGATTTTAATAGGAATGGCCAAAACCAAAGCAATTGAAGCACAAAGCAAGATTACATATTTCCTTAGATCAAAACTACATCTAAGTCTATCGAAATGGTCTTTAAAGAAAGTGAAATACGGAATCAATTTCGTTGGGTTCAGAACATGGAATTCTCATAGGCTCATAAGAAAGTACAGTCTACATAAATTCAGAAAAGCTGTCATGAAGAATAAAGATGAAACTGCATGGTCGATCATTGCCCATGCACAAAGGACAAGCAGTACCAAAATAATGAGATCAATTATCGTTAGAAACAATGAAATGGTTGATCGTCTGCCACAATCACACAAACGGAGGTTAAACATATGTTGCCCATAGAAGAATTTGAGATTTACGGAAAGCACCTCACTGGAACAGAGACTGAACTTGAGCTTGAACAACTCATGCGGAATCGGTTCCTAAAACTCAAAATGCGGGATAGACTCAGAGCAGAGATTGGAGATACTGAGGACAATATCACCGATGTAATGAGGGGTGTACTGCTTTGTTACGCTGTGTCTGCTGGCATTGTCAGTGATCCTGTGGTTATTTCCCGACTCAACAATTACGTCACACAGATGATTGCGGGATACGGTGGAGCATTGGTAATCATGGATGTACTGGAATATGATGCGGGGTCAATTTTTAATCACGTCAAAAACAGATACTTCGTAGCCAAAGAGGGGGTCAAGAATGCCAAAACGAGAGAAGAGATCATGCAGGTCGATCTTGACTGATAAGAAACTATCAGCAGTCTTTTTCTGACTGTTTTTTTGAGGTGAGTAAAACAACAAAAGGAGGAGTGGAGACAATGAGGGCATTTCATGTGGTGGCATTACTTGCTGGTTTATCGTTGATGTTTCTCGGCGGATGTGCAGTTCGGCAGGGTGGAACTCGGACGGTAAGTTTCGGGCCTGATGGAATAACGGCCACGAGTGAGACGGTCGAACTCAGTGACCAGGAACTCGCCGACATCGAGCGGGAGAAGACCAGGCAGGTGTGCTTTGAGGCGAAGAAGGTCGAGGACTCAGAGGTCAGACAGATGGCCAAGGATATGAATGCGCCCTGGATCCTGCCCATGATACAACAGACCGAGGCGCTGAACAATGCCCTCTCCCTGATGAGGACCGGCAAGAACTTTGACCCATGCCCCAGTTCGACCAATTCCCAGGATGTGGAGATCGCCGACGCCGAGATGTATACCAAGATATGGAATAGAGGTTTTCAATTCGGGGAGACTTTGGTCGCTTGGGGTAGCGGGTACCTCATAGCGGATAGCATCGTCGGCGGGTTTGCTGGCATGGCAAAGAGCCAGGGGTATTCCTTCTTCAATGGCGGTGACGGGGATTTCTCAATTAGCGACAGTTTCAAGCAGGCCAACTTCGGGGCGGGCGCCCAGGT
>Ga0209318_1001922_pt1 | contig 11420 bp, 11 predicted proteins | sample RifGroE1_FD_183999 | JGI IMG/M metagenome (GOLD analysis project Ga0209318, IMG submission 183999) | Groundwater microbial communities from Rifle, Colorado, USA - Groundwater E1 (SPAdes) (version 2) | ecosystem: Environmental > Aquatic > Deep subsurface > Groundwater | place: Rifle, Colorado...
GGGCAAGACTCCGGACCAGATCGAAGAGATCCTCCGGAAAGCTGTTTAATCAACCTATTTCTTTTGGAGAAGAGCTATGACCACGATTCCTTACGGTTCCCCGCAGGCGGTACAGATCCAGTCCGCTGGGCTGTTTGCTGCGAATATGCAGCGCCCCACCATCATCAACCGGCTTACCGGTAAACTGCCGCAGCAGTCCGACGCCGAGAGCAATCTTCGTTTCCAGAGTTCCAACGAGATGCCCATCGTTCGGTGCATGGACCTGATGAAGAACGCCGGCGATGAAGTTACCTTCGACCTGATCAACCCCTTGGGCGGTAAGCCAATCATGGGCGAGGCGGTCGCCGAAGGCCGCGGCCAGGCGATGACCTTCAGCCAGGACTCGCTCCGGATCAATCAGTGCCGGTACCCGATCTCCGCCGGCGGTTCCATGACCCAGCAGCGGACTCCGCACCAGCTCCGGTCCCTGGCCCGCGCCCTTGGCAAGAACTACATGGACCGCCTGCAGGACCAGCTCTGTATCGTTCACATGGCAGGCGCGCGCGGGTTCGCCAATGATATCGAGTGGGCCGTGCCCCTGGCGTCCGATGCCGATTTTGCGAGCATCTGCGTGAACACGGTCAAGGCCCCGACCTACAACCGGCATTTCATGTCCACCGGGTCCGGCCTGGAGCATATCAACCTGAACGGCGGCGATGTTGACTTCGCCACCACCGATATCATGAACATCGACCTGGTAGACGCGCTGCGGACAAAGCTGGATGGCATGCCGCTTCCTCCTCCGCCCGTTCGGTTCCCGGACGACCAGATGGCCACCGACGCCCCGATGCGCGTTCTGGGCGTTTCCAGCGAACAGTACACCTCGATCGTCAAGTCCACCAACTTCCGGACCTGGCAGGCGAACGCCATGGCCCGCGCCTCCATGGCCAAGAACAACCCCTTGTTCATGGGCGAGGCCGGCTTGTGGAACGGTATCCTGATCGTGAAGATGCCGAAACCGATCCGGTTCTATTCGACCAACGCCATGCTGTACTGTGCCAGCGCGACCTCGACCACCGAGTCGTCCGGTACGGTTCCGGCCGCTTTCTCCACGACCCATGCCGTTGACCGGGCGATCCTGCTCGGCGGCCAGGCCCTGGCGGAAGCATACGGCAAGGCTCGGCAGACCGGCAACCCGTTCTTCTGGAGCGAGAAAGAACTGGATCACGGCGACAAGCTGGAAGTCCTGATCGGCATGGTTGGCGGGAAATCGAAGACCCGCTTCCTGATCAACCACGGGACACAGGAAGAATACACCGACTTCGGTATCATGGCGATTGACTCTGCCGTTGAGCTGGGCGTTTAAGTAGCTGTTCTCTTGAAATAAGCACGAGGCGACCGGAGGGGACCGGGAACCAAACAAATAAAATTCCATGGAGGAATTGAGATGGCGACCATTACCGCAAGCAATGTGAACAACAAATTCAATTTCGGCGGGGTGCCCTATGGCAACCTGTCCGCGGTTGGCCCTTTTAACCTGACGACTGATGCCTCTGGTGTCTTCACCGCCAGCAACGACGCCACTGCCGTTGTCCAGAATGACGTGGTTCGTCTTGGCGTTCTGAAGGCCGGCATGAAATTGTACGATTACCTGTCGTACATCTCCGACGCTTTCACCGCGAACGTGACCGCGAAGGTCGGCTTCGCCTATGTCGACGGTGTCGACAGCACCGCAGTCCCGCAGGACGACGACTTCTTCGCCACCGCTTTGGCGATGGACAGCGCCGTGACCGCCCGCAAGACGACCGCTACCAAGCCTGTCACCCTCCCGAAGGATGCATACCTGATTCTGACCATCGCCGGCGCCGACTGTGCGGCCGTTGGTGTCCAGGATATCTACGTTCTCGCCGAGATGGGCGGCCAGCCGTAAACTGAACGATAACCCCGGCGCCACCACGGCGCCGGGTATCCCAAAGGAGGATAAAGTGAAATCAGCAGATATTGCAAAGATTGTGAATGTCGCGATTCAGGCGACCAGATTGGACGACGAGAACCCGGCGATTATCGCGTGGGACGATCTCTCCGAGGAAACCCGCGGCCGGTACGAGACCGGGGTCAACTTTCATCTGGCTAACCCCGAAGCGACGGCGGCCGACGGCCACAAGAATTGGCTTGAACGAACGGTAGGCGTTCCAGACAAGACCCGGGAGGAGTTCGATTCGCTTTCCGCCAAAGAGAAGACGGAGCGGGTCCTGTTCATGGCCATCGTCAAGGAATGTTCCAAGGTCCAGCCGGAGATCAAAGTGGTCAAGATCGCCGCCCCCGCCCCGCAACTGGTTCAGGCCTCGAAGCTCCCCGTGAAGTATATCGGCCACCGCGCCCAGTACCGGGATGGCATCTATGGGACCGGCATCATCTGGAAACAGGGCGAGGTGATTCTGGTCGATGAGCCGAGCGCCAGGAAGATGCTCAAGCATGCCGATGTCTGGACCCTCGCCGCCCAGGAAGAGCAGGCCAAGGAGGCTCCGGAAAAACCGAAGGAGAAGGAGGATGAGACTGAAGAGAGTGTTCAGGCCGCAAAGGACTCAGTCGCAAGAATGGGCAAAGCGGCCATGTTGCAGTACGCGGAAACGAACTTCGCCGGGGTCAAGATCAACCAGAACATCGGGATCGAAAAGCTCCGGGAGAAAGTCTACGGGCTCATTGACCGATTCGGCGTTGCGAAATGAACCTCGTCGAACTGATAAGCCAGTTCCGGATTCTGGCCAGGGACACGGTAGCTCCGTATCTTTGGAGCGATGCGGAGCTGGTTATCTGGTTCGCGGAAGCGGAAGAGGAGGCGATAGCCAGAAAGCGGCTCATTCGGGACTCCCGCACCCGGGCTATCGCCGCCCCATCCAATCTGGCACTGCTGGAGACGACGGGGTCGCTGGCGACTGACACCTACTCCTACATGGTCACAGCGATCAACGCTTCTGGGGAAACAGAACTCAGCGACCTGGAGACGATTGTCGTTGGCGCAAGCGCCGGTGTCGTCTTGTCATGGGACGCTGTCCCCTATGCTACCGGATACCGTATTTATGGCCGGTCCGGGACGGACGATGAACTCATAGCAGAAGTAGCCGTTCCCATCGTTACCTATACCGACACCGGGGCTCGCACTCCTGACGGCGCCCAGCCGACAGAGAATACCACTTACGACCTGACGAATATTCCGCTCGTTGCCGACGAATCGTATGTCCATCTCCATGAATGTATCCTCGAAGTGACAAAGGCCTCGAACACCGACGGCACGACAAAGGTCGATATGTACATCACCACCAGGGAAGAGCTTAACCGGCTTTTCCCCGGCGGGTGGGAAGATCTCGATGCGGCGCAGCCGAGGTATCTTGTCGTCGAGGATACCCATGGGTTTGTCGTCCCGACTCCAGACCAGGCGTACACGATGAACATTGCCGTCGTCCGCGCCCAGGTCAACCCCATGAGCAGCATTGTCGCCCCCATCTCTGAGCCGGAGATCAACAGGCGGCATCACATGAAACTTATCGAGTGGGCGCTGCACAAGGCGTATGCCAAGAAGGATGCTGATACCTACGACGAAAAGCGGTCCGGATCCCATCTCCGTAGTTTCGAGAAATACTTCGGCTATAGCCCCGGCGCCGGCAGGAGATTGTCAGCCAATGCGAGTGCGCCCCACAAGGTAAGGAGCCATTGGCGATGAAAATAGGCCCGTTCCCGAGGGGGATGAATAACAAGGCGGAAGACCATGATCTCCCGAAGGGATGCGCCAGAAATCTCGTCAACGTGGACATCCCTCCATCTGGACGGCCACGAAGCAGAGGCGGCTACGACAAAGTCTATTCTGGCATGAACTGCCGCGGCGGGTTTGATTGCCCGTCCGGGATATTCTTTGTCGAGGGCGCACAACTGAAGCGGTTCAATGCGAACGATACCGCGACCGTCCTTTTCTCCGGCGTCTATGGCGATACCCTGACATTCGAGTACGAGAACGGGATCGTCTATTTCTCCGACGGGTCGATCGCCAAGAAGATTCTCGCCGACCATTCGGTCGTGACCTGGGGCATGGATCCGCCGCCGGCATTTACCCTAGTTGGCGTGGCCGGTTCGTTCGGCAGCGGCGTCTATACAGCGGCTATGACCTATGTCGATGCCAACGGTGTTGAATCCGGGGCCTCTGAAATATCTTCGTTCACTGCCCCTGACGATTCGACAGGGATCAAGTTCATTTTCTCGAACGCCTCGGACGACCCGCAGGCAGTCGGGATGAACCTCTACTTGAGCATGCCGAATGGTTCCACCCTGTTTCTCATCGGGACCGTAGCCCTCGGGACCGAGACCTACAGCGTCCTCTCCGGCCAGTACGACGATGCCCGCTATCTGGAATTGGAGATGATGGACCGGCCGCCGGCCGGAAGGATCATCCGCCACTTCTCCGGCCGGAAGTTTATCGCCCTCGCCTCCGGGCTCGTTATCTGGACAGAAGAGTTTGATTACGATCATGTCCGGTATGCCGATAATTACCTCCAGCTTCCCGAAGCTGCTGACGTTATGGAGCCGGTAGACGACGGAATCTATTTCGCCTACGGCAATACCACGAAATTCTTTGCCGGCCGCGACCCGAAGGCGTTCATTGTCCACGACGTGTTTGATTACGGCGGGGTCCTTGGTACTGGGCACAAGATCGAGAATAGCGAACAGGTGGCATGGTTCTCGACCAGGGGCGCGATCATCGCCGGGCCTGGCGGGTCCGCTAGGAACATTCAAGAGAAAAACGTCGCACCGGACATCGGCCAGAGCGGCGCGATGATCCTGCGCGAAGAAAATGGAATCAGGCAACTTCTTGCCAGCCTGAAGGACTCGACAACTTCAACACTGGCATGCATGAGTTTTATGGAAGCAGAGGTCATCAGGAGAGGTGAATGATGGAAATTTTCGAGAAGCACAAGGTCGGCTTTGTCTATCTTTTCGAGTGTTTCGACAAGAACGGCAAGTTGAAGTGGCGGGAGAAGATCGGGAACATCATTCCGGATGTTGGGCTCGACTATCTGCTTGAGGCGGCCCTGGCCGGCGCGACCAGATATGCAGCATGGCATATCGGCATTTCCGAGACTGCCTATGCCCCGCTGGCTGGCGATGATATGGCCACCTTGCTTGCCGCAGCTCCGGAGTGCAAGAAGTACAGCGGAACCACCAGGAAAGCATTGACTGCCGACTCTGTGGCGAGCGGCCTCTGGTCAAACGCCGGGACTCCAGCGGAATTCACCTTTACCTCGTCCGCATCGGTCAAGGTTGGGTTCATCTCCTCAAGCAATGTCTGGGACAATACCACCGGCCTGCTGGTATCGGCCGTTCAGTTCCCGTCACCGAGATCGGTCGTGACTACGGATGTCCTCCGGGTCATTGCCGGGATCCAACTTATTTCCGCATAGGGGGTCATCATGTCCTTGTCTAACTTTTCAGAGAACCTTCTTCTCGACTGGCTTCTCACCGCAGGGGCGGCGACCAGGCCGACAACCTGGTTTCTCGCCCTGCATACCGGCGACCCGGGCGAGACCGGAGCGAACGAGATCGCCGCAACCGACTATGCCCGTCAGGCAATCGCCATGGGCGCCGCTGCTTCCGGGGCTTCGATCAGCACTGATTCCCAGGCGTTCACGACAACCGATGTCGGGGAGATTACGATCAACTATGTGACGATCTGGGATGATGACGGGACTCCGGCCGGAAACTGCCTGTTCAGTGGGGCAATGACCGTGCCGCGCCAGTTCAGCCAGGCCAAGCCGCTCACATTTGCCGCGGGCGATATCGTCTGCGCTCTCGATTAAGGAGGAAATCATGGCTTTCAAAATAAGCACCGGCTCACGAAATGCGATGCTCGCCGCGCTCAAGACCGCGTTGGATGGAGGGACGATCACCATCTACGACGACACGGCCGCGGAGCCGGCCAGCGCGAATGATGCCGTCCCTGGCGCGAGCGTCGCCCTGGTCGAAATTACCGAATCCGGTGACGGGGTAACTGGCCTGACCTTTGATGCTCCTGCGTCGGGACTCATGACAAAAGCAGCAGCCGAGGCGTGGCTCGGGACCAACATTGCCAGCGGGACGGCCTCCTGGTATCGATTTGTTTCGCCTACTGACGGCGGGGCGTCGAGCACGACTGATGTCCGCCTGCAAGGTTCGGTCGGAATACTCCTGGCCGACCTTCTGGTTGCGGACGCCTCGCTGATAATCACCGAAGAGCAGCGGATTGATTACTATGCTGTAGGCCTGCCGGCGGCAGCGTAAGAATGGCTCAGTCCAGAGGTATAGCGTGACCGAACTTCTCACCACCGAAATAGTTTCTGAGTTCGACCGGCGGTTCTTCGCCATCCCCTTCGGCAACTCTGACTTCCAGAACCGCAAGTTCGTTATGGAGGCGCAGTACACCCCGGAGCGGGCGTATCGCGCTCTCGGACTCCGACTGGCTGACCGGCTCCAGGCTCTGAACGAGGCCCGGTTCAGTCTTCAACGGCGAGAAGTGGACATCGAGGAACTGCAGGAAAAGCTTGCTGGTGACCTTCCGAAGTTCGAGCGCCGCCGGTTAGAGATCGACCTCGCCGAGAAGCAGTCCAACGCCAACTATACTGCCAAGATGGTCAACGATGCCCTAGTGGAAGTGGACACCTTGTGGACCGAGGCGCAGAAATTTCCGGAGTTTACCCGTGAGCAGTTCGAGTCCGCAGAGCAACAGCACTTCGAGATTCGGCTCAAGCGGCAGGTGCATGGGCTAACCGGGGCGGCCGACTCTCTTGACCTGATCACTGCGCACAACGGAGAGTTTGCCAAGATGCTGGAGTTTACCAAAACTAAGTTGATTGGGGGTTGAGAGTGGCTATCTGTGTCTGGAACAATCATGTACTGCAGGACGAAGACCCTTGCATTCTTGCTTCCGAGGGGATGGCTGCTGGTTGGGGGGCCGGGACAGATATAGGTGGAACGCTTGGAGCAATAGAGGGGATAGCTTTTTCGACTGAGGCCTCAGTATTCGCGGCCTCCACATTGACTTCGCCGCGGAGCATGGGCTGTGGGGTAACTGATGAGGCCGGAAGGGCTGGGTTTATACTTGGAGGGGCTGATAGCGGAGCATCCCCGGTTGCAACCGTGTCACGGTTTCTGTTCGACGGAGAATCGTGCTCTGACATTGCCGCAACGATAAGTACCCCATTATACAGTATGTGCGGGGTTCAGTCACTTACAGAAGGGTATGGAATGGGCGGCTGCACCAATGCGGTGAGCTCTACGTCAGTGATCAACAAGCTCACTTTCTCAGCACTCACCGCCGGAGCGGTAGCCGCTACGTTGGTGGCCGCCAGGCACAAAGCGGTAAATGCTGGACTGGTAGACCCCGCCGGGATTGGGTATTGTTGCGGTGGGTACACGTCGTACCCGACAAGGTCAAATGAGGTAGACGGGATAATCTTTGGAACAGACACGGCTGTAAACCCAGCCGCAGCCCTTAGCAGTACGCTGGCGGAAAGTATGGGGGCGAGTTCAGCAACTGCTGGGTATGTCATGGGCGGAGAATCAACCTCGTTTAATTCGTACATACGAAAGTTTGATTTTGCTGCGGAAACATTTTCTCTTTTGGCAGGAGTGTTGAGTGCAACAGTCAGCCGAGGGTGCGGAGTAAACTCCTTGACGGTCGGGTATACCCTTGGGGGGAATTCCAGTTCATTCGTGACTACAGATTCTATTGATGGTGTAGACTTTGCCTCTGATACCGGCAATAATCCATCGGCGGTGCTTTCAACCGCGAAAAGACACCAAGCGTCTCTGTCGAATAAAGTATAAAGTCAAGCTGATTGAGCCATGACATGGGAATTACTCCTGATGGAGACCGAAGCAAGAAATGGCTCTGGCTGGCGCGGAAAAAACTTGCGCAGTGTCGCGAGATCGGTCTTCAGTCGAAGTCCATAAAATACAATGGGTTCACCATTTCCGTGAAAGACCTTGACGGAATCGACGGGGGAAGGGTTCGGGCGCCGATGGGCGCCGTTATTTTATGCACCGGATCTGTTGACGGGCTTTTCGATCAGAAAACAAGGTTGATGACCGCCGACAACTGGGAAGGGGCGTTTATCCTGAATGGGTATCTCAATGTTGCAGAGTACCAATCAGCCGGCGTCGCAACCGTATTCTTCAAGGACTGGACTGACCAGGACATGATCGACGCCGGCGTTTCAATAGTCCCCGCGGAATTTTATACCATCGCCGACTATTATCCGCCGACCGTTCTGGTCGATACCTACCGGGAGACCATGCCCTTCCCTGTTGTCATGCCGTTCAAGGGCGGAGAGGCATACTGGGCCTGCCACTGTGGTATGTTTTGGAACGATGTCAATCTTGACGATTATCCGGACAATTCAGAAACGAACCACAAGTTCGAGGCGGTCCTCAACTATTACGCCGGCAACGGGGCGCAACTCGGCGGCAGGGTCTCGCTTTTCCAGGCGGTCAACTGGTCTGATGCGTCAATGCACTGCTTCCAGATGATCCCGGCCAGCGGGGTCTCGTTCGTCTCCTTCCAGAAATTTCTCAGCTACTTCACGTCCGGGGGCAAAAGGAAGATCGCCGATTATTACCAGATCGGAACGGAGACCACCTTGAACCCTCCACTCGGCGGCTGGCGGAACTGGCTCCTTGAGGACATGGATGTGGATCTCCCTGCGGACCTCCAGGTCGATATCAACGGCGCCAATACCTCCGTGAAGCCGGTCGGTTCGTATTCGTTTGCCCTGGCCAAAGATGATCACCCGACGATTCTTCATTGCGTGGACTTGACCAACACCTTCCCATGGCATGATGGCGGGTTCGACGAGGAGGTTTATTTCGGCAGCGGCGACGAGAACTGGCGGCTCTTCTACATTTTCAACACATGGCCAGAAACAGGGGCGGCAAATGTCTTTACCGTAAATGCCAGCAACTTCATCACCCTCCTGGACACTCTGCAGGGCGGGGATATAATTGACGGGGTCGGAGTTATTGACTGGGATCTGGCCAGGCTGATGATGTACCAGTTCTTTCCCTACCCGAACCATAACTATTTTGCCCCGGTCGATTCGGTCATGTTCCACGATGGCGACGGGAATGTCTACACCTGGACAAGGACTTACGGAGCAGTCAAGTTCGCGCCCACCGGTATGAGTTCGGTCGCGCTCAATATCCCGGCCGCTGCTGCGGGAACTGAATTTGTCCGCCCAACAATTTCCTATTGCGGGATTGTTTCCGGATCACAAATGTTCGTCTGCGTCAGCGAAAACATTCAGGCCCCGGCCCGGGTTGTCTCCGTGCATTACGGGTCACCTCTCCCAGGAGGATCGGGATGGACGGAACTCCAGGTGGCCCCGGCCGACACGCACCTTGTCTATGCCAGGCCGGTAAAGGTCGGGCTGAATGGTGCAGCCGCGCTTGAAGTCATAATGATAGGGGTACTTGAGGACGAAATAACCCCGGGGTATAATTTCGCATTTCTTGATTATGTGGCAGGCGTCGGGGAGTGGAAAAGCCTCGGGCGGCTCCCCGTTACTGCGGGCGATTATTACACCTGGTCGGCCGGATTCTTCGGGGAAGGCCCGCTTGTCAACGCCCTGCAGGAATTTCTGCACCCGCCCCCAGTTCTGCCACAGATGCCCGCAGGACCAGACCTCTACGCGGACTATGATCAGCCATGACGACTCTGACAAAAACGATTGAAGAAATTTACATTCCTGCGGTCCCCGGTGATCCTGGATTTCCCGGCAGCCCTTATGTCCCCGCGTACTGTGCGGAAGTAACAGGCACGGTATGCGGTATGGTTTGGTATGCTGGAGATGACGGTAGTGGTCTGGTTATCCCTGATATGGGTGGAGGGTATGGCGGCCCTCCCTCAGGTGGTTTTTTCCAGTGGGAGTGTTGGGAAGAAAGCAGTGTCGTCTGCTACCCAGAACAGCCGGAGGTTCCTTCAATCCCTCCTACCCCACCGACCCCTGAAATTAGAATCAGGAACCTCAACATAGGATGGAACTCGCACTCCAGGTCTTTTGAAGATATCGAGACCGAAAACTATATCGTCCTCACCTTTGGGACAGGGACGACCGGGGCGCTTGTCGTTCTCGGGAAAGATCATCGTGATTCAGAGATGCCTTCGCAGTTCTCGCACGGCATAGCGGTCGATGTTTCCGGGATCAAGGTCTATGAAAATGGCGTCCTCAAGCAGACCCTCGAAGCCGTGCAGAGTTCTCTTTCAGAGGTCAGGATATATCGGCGAGATTGGTTCGAGATAATCTATCACGTCATCCAGGCTGACGGCGATGACGTGATTGTGCGAAGCGCGGCCCCCATCACCTGGAAATATGGACGGCTTTACGCCTATTCCTGGCTTTACACCGGAGGCGACAAGGTTCTTACCATGGACATCGTTTCCGGGGAGATCGTAGACGGAGCATCCAGGATGGATGGAACATCCTCCATGTCCGGTTACGCGGGACAGACGGTAACTATGGAGGGCACAGGATCCCTCGTTACCTGGGGAATTTCCATGCTCGGGGCCGGGACATTATCCGTCCCGAATATGCCAGGCGCTTCCCGAATGGAGGGGACAAGCGATGGGTACTTCTACGCGAAACCGATATGCTCAGGAAACGCGAGCATAGGGGCGCTCGACGGAAAGGGCGGCGAGAAGATCCCGGGCTACGGGGCCTCCTTGTCCTATATGGAACCGCTGTACTCTTCAGCCTACGGCGGGATGTTCGTTCCAGCAGATCCGGTCACCGGCTATGTGATCATGAACGCCTTAGTCAGCGCGGCACACATGGTGACGACGCACATGATGACAGGAGCCGCGGACATTGGGGCTGTTGTTTCCCTCGGCGGCGATTTCCTCTATGGAGAAGCGCGTGATCAGCAAATCCAGCCGCTGACCAATATCGCCACCGATGCCGCATCTCCTTACCTGTTGATGATCGAGCCGATAATTGTCTATGACGATATTTATGGAATAGGCGCCCTGCTCATAGAGTTCACCAGTTCCGGAGCGATCTCAAGCGTGTTGACCGGTACGGTTGAGATGCTGCAGGAAATTATATCGGGGGGCACCGCGTCCGGGGCGTTCACCGTCACCGGCGACTTCAACGTCACTTCCCTCTCCACGGCATCAGCATTAACTAGGGGACGTGCTCTTGTCGGGACCAGGAGCGGCGCCGAGGAGGGGGAAACGGGCCTCCGGGTCTGGTGCGTCAACCTTAATGTTGATTCGGACGGTCAACCAGTCGGCGCGTCCGGGCAATACGAGCAATTCGGGTTCATTAGGTTCTTCAAAAGGGACGGGTACACTTACGGTATCGCCGACGATGGCATTTACAAGCTGACCGGGACCACGAACGACGGGGGAGATATTTCAACTA
>Ga0209318_1001924_pt1 | contig 11414 bp, 13 predicted proteins | sample RifGroE1_FD_183999 | JGI IMG/M metagenome (GOLD analysis project Ga0209318, IMG submission 183999) | Groundwater microbial communities from Rifle, Colorado, USA - Groundwater E1 (SPAdes) (version 2) | ecosystem: Environmental > Aquatic > Deep subsurface > Groundwater | place: Rifle, Colorado...
TCAAAACGTTAAATTCGAGCATGGAATGAGCATTTGCTTAGGGATTGATATGTTTGAAAAGGCCTGCAATGGGAAGGTCATGGATACTATGATCATGCTTAAGGCTTTAGCTCTTCCAGAAACTATGGTTCAGCGCGGGGAGGACTGGGACGTTCAACTAGGCCTTAAGCCTGCAACAAAGGCTCTTCTAGCCGATGCAAATGGCTGGGTCCATGGGTTACTCCATATCGACCAGATCAAGAGCTTTGAGGAGACTGTAGGAAGAATCGAGTGGGAAGAACCGATACCTGGTGAGTTCTATAAATCTGGTGCTAAGAAAGGTCTTCCGAAAACAAAGAAGATGAGCAGGAGCAGAACCTTCAATGAGTTACCTGTCGATCAAGAGACAATTGACTACGGTTGTTCTGACAGTGACTGGGCACTTGGGCTCTACTACAAGCTTCTTCCTATGTGCCATTCAGAAGGCGTTTATGATGTCATTGTTGAGCTCGATGTCCCTCGGATGATGGTCCTTGCAGAGTATGAACTGTCTGGGTGGAAAATAAATCCCGAAAACCTCAAGAAGCTCGGGTACATCGCAGACAAAGCCTTAGCTGAGCTGGCACCACTGCTACAAGAAGGCCTTATAGAGGTTACTAAAGGGTACACTGACATTGATGCTGAAGGTAATGTCTTAGTCCCTGTAGGAACGTACCCTATGGGAAAATGGCGAAAGGATCCCGTTTCTTTAACAATTAAGAATGCCAGGCCTTTTAGCTGGGGGAGTACTCAGCACATGCAGTGGTTATTCTTCCATGTTCTTCAGGTACCCTTTGGTGATGTAGAGCGTTCTAAGACTACAGGACTTCCCAGTATGGGAGAGGTTAGCTTAGATAGTCTTCTTGAAACCTATACCAGTAGCGGTGGAAATAAGTTTATGGATGTCCTTAAGGAGAAACGTAAGTATGACAAAATTAAGAGCACTTACGTTGGCAAGTGGAATGAAGACACGCAGGAGTACACAAGTGGTATGCTCCAGTTTTGTCGGGAGGACACTCAAAAGGTTCACACGAATCTTAGACTAGTTAGTACTTGGAGACTCGCAAGTAAGAAACCAAACTTGCAGAACTGCTTTGACAAAAAAACTAGAATTTTAACTACTGAGGGTTGGAAGTACTTTTATGACCTTAAGAAAGGAGTAGATAAAGTAGCTCAGTATAGCCCTAGTAATGGTAATATCACATTTGTAATACCTACCAGCTACATTGAGCATCAAGCGGAAAATCTAGTCCATATTACAAATCAACATGTAGATTTAATGGCTACTGAGGATCACAGATGTCTATTAAAAAATCGTAGATCAGGTAGCTGGAAAGTTTTTAGTGCGAAGGACTACAGAGATGATATGCACCAGTATCACGCTGGTAGATACGCCTTTGGTGATACTTATCTTACTAAAGGTGAAGTTGACTTTATATGCATGACCCAAGCTGATGGGTATTATCATGATGGTGGTATAAACTTTGGATTTATTAAAGAGCGAAAGATTGACCGTTTTCTTGCTCTAACAAAGTCCTTAAAAATACCGTACACTGAGCATCACATGACTAAGGATGGGTTACGGAGTTTTAGAGTTCTTGCAGGTGACTGGGTATCTTTTGTTAAAGAGCACCTAGGTGAGGAAAAAGTCTTTGGAAGTTGGGTTCTTGATCTAATGAAACCAAGTGTCTTGGATTTGCTAGAATCTATATACTTCTGGGATGGTTGCTTCACGAGAGATAACCACTATAGCTCTAATGTTCGTTCGAATGTGGAGTGGATTCAGATTCTCCATACGTTAACAGAAACTAGGGCAAACTTGCGTGTGTATCAAGGTACAGCCAATCCCAACTACCAGATCGATAAGACAGGTCGTGCGTATAGTGGAACAGCAAACATATCAAAGGAGATAGTTTCTTACAATGACACTGTTTACTGTGTAACTGTTCCTAACTCCTATGTTGTTGTAGAGCGCAATGGTAAAGTCATGATTACTGGTAACTGCCCAAGACCTGAGAACGACCCTATGGGTATACGTGGGGTGTTTGAGGCTCCAACGTATGACTTAACTATAGACTACGGATTGTTTAACCCACTTACTAAACCTGTGCACTTTATTTTCAAGGATAATCTTTCAGGTATTACAGTATGGGTAGGCGCGGATTATGCTCAAATTGAGCTAAAAGTACTTGCTGTCTACACTGGTGAAGAGTCTATGATTAGGACCCTAGTTAACGGTGGAGATATTCACTCAAGTACAGCCATTGATGTCTTTAACTTAAACTGTACTGAAGCACAGGTAAAAGAACTCTATAAGCCTTTTAGGTATCAGGCCAAGGCTGTTAACTTCGGTTTGGTTTATGGACTAACAGAGTATGGGTTAGCTAAAGATCCTAAGATGAAAATGACTGTCCAACAAGCTAAGGTATTTGTTGAGCAGTACATGCAGAGATACCCTGGGGTCAGAGCCTACATGCATGAAATGATCACCTTTGCCCGTAAGCATGGGTATGTAGAAACAATGTTTAAGCATAGAAGAGCTCTCCCGCGCATTAATCACCCAAACAAGTGGGTGCGTCAGTCTGAGGAGAACAAGGCAATTAACACCCCTGTGCAAGGAACTGCTGCAGATATTATGGGGCTGGCCATGGTCAACGTTCGAAAAGATGCACCTAAGTGGTTAAAACCTGTTATACAAATCCATGATGAGCTCATGTGTGAATGCCCGATTGAGTACGCAGTTGAGGGATCTATTATCCTTAAGGAGATTATGGAGCGGGAGATCGAAGGCTTCTCTGAGATCATGCCTCTACTGGCTGAGCCTTCAGTAGGTAAGATCTGGCGTCATGCTTTAGACATCAAATGGGATGGTAAAGGAACACCCTATGTAAAGCCCAAGAGAGAGCGAAAAGAGCTATCGGATGTAACGTTTGATGATATTGATTATATGATGCCACTGTATCAGATGGCCGGAATCGAGGTAAGGTGCTAATGGATGGTGCAGTATGGGAACGACTAGCTAATACCAAAGGATCCTTCCTTTATAAAGCGCTTGCCAAGGCAAGAAATGACGTAGTAGAGCAAAGGAACATGCAGAAATATTTTAAAGATCAAAAGAAGTTAGAGGAGGAAAAAGCTATGGTAGAGAAAAGGGAGAACCCAAAAGTCGGGGAGATATGGACAAACACTGAGGGAAAGGTGGTTAGGGTGATATGTGCACCTCAAGTAGCGGTAGAATGTGTATCTTGTCTTGATGTAGAGTATAATACTCTAACTGTGCCCCTTAAGGTATTTATGCTAAATTATGCAATGGTGCATCAAGTTCATTGGGATAGGGCAATAGCAACTAAAGGGGAGACAAGTACCCTGTTAGAAAAAAGAGAGAATCCAAAAGTAGGGGAGGTATGGCAAAGGCACGATGGGTCAATATTTAAGATTATTCATGCACCATCAAATGCAATCAGCTGTGTACACTATCTTGACGTAGAAGGTAAAATTTCCATGGTATCCTCTAAGGTATTTATGGGCGTAGTGTTTGGGTTTGATCAGATTGCAGGTGTACCTAACTTTAAAAAAGTTCCACAGGTGTATTGGGACCGTGCAATGGCATGCTGTTCAGTGGCATGCTGTGAAATGGCACGCTTAACACCAGCAGAAGGTAGTCTTAAAATGGCACTAACTGAAAATGTGCTAAGTAAGTCAGAGGGTGCAGAAAAGTGTATAGTCAAAGCTGGTGAAATATACAGGCACCATGGGGGTAGTATTTACAGGATAAAAGCTGTGGATAAAGACTCTGAGGATCCTAGAATATTACGTGTGTCCTATGAAGATGCTACTGGTGATGGGCATAGCAGAACACTTAGGAAGTTTGTTGAGCACATATACAAGCGTGATTATAGGGGACCGCGCTTCACCCTTGTTGATTATACAGAATGGGAGAAGGCATGTAATGAAGTTGAGAGGTTAAAGAAAGCAGAGGAACTAAAACAGAAGGAAGATCAAATTAATAAAGTTCTTCAGGATATCAAAGTTGATCTTATGGAGTCTGCTGACTGGAGAGTTAGGTGTACTGAAAGGCAGGATGTTGCTTCTTGGATCAACACTCAAAAAACCTATACCATTATAATTGAAAAATCTAGAGAGGGCGTAGGCCATGGCAGTACTACCGAAGCGTAATCTAGTACCAGCATCAGCAGCGCGTAAAAAGGCGATCCCAAAATTAATGGAATCGCCCGTGCTACCTGTGATAGAATCTAAGGAACCTGTTCTTCCGAAGCTTATACAAGGGCTTAAGCCATGGCAGAGTTCTCCTAATACGTCTACGGAACTCATTAGTTGTTGTTCTAGCCATAAGTTATGTGTAGCCTACGGGGACTGTGTAGAACAAGCATTTCATGTTAACTATGCGAAAGTATGTAGTCTCTATAAACGCATACGAAAGGGGAAGTTAGATGGCTAATTCATTTAGTAAAGAGTTGACTCTTAACGAGTGGCTAAAGCACTGGGGATGGCAGTGGGTTGAGGGCAGAGAGCAGCTATTTAAAGGAGCTATGGGGATTTTAACGGCTGCGGATATAGTAGCTGACCTTAGCCACCAGGGGGCAATAACTTATGCCAAATCCTAAAGAACTTACCCCTGAGGACATGAACGACTTTTTTATCCTTCTGAAGACCATGGAAGCACATTACACCTACTGGACTGGGGTAATGCCTAAGAAGTTGATCATTAGTTTTGATATCCTAAGGAGACTATCCAAAGTAACTGGTTTCTACCAAAGGCCTGAGCTTAAGGCCGAGGTCACAGCGTTTTCACCTATTGTCCGGTATTTTAGACTAACCGTTGGGGTAGTCACAATCCAAGAGGATTATGAAGAGTTGTTCTTCCATTTTGAATAAAATTTAAAGGAGCTGGCGCATCTACTATGAGTAAAACTGATGATCTATTTATTACCATGTGTAAGGGTATTTTGAGTAATGGCATATCTTCTGAAGGTGAAGTTGTAAGGCCTAAGTGGTCTGATGGTGTTTTAGCACATACTATTAAACAGTTTGCTGTGGTTAATCGATACGATCTGTCAGAGGAATTCCCGATTAGTACCTTAAGGCCTACTAACCTAGAGGCTGCTATTGACGAAATTCTCTGGATATGGCAGAAGAAGTCTAATAATATCAATGACTTAAACAGCCATGTGTGGGATAGTTGGGCTGATAAAGACGGATCAATAGGAAAGGCCTATGGGTATCAGCTAAGAGTTCTTCATAGGTACCGCGAGGGGTACTTTGATCAAGTTGACAGGGTATTATATGACTTAGAGCATACACCATATAGCCGGAGAATTATGGCAAGTATGTATAACCACGCAGACTTGTGTGAAATGAACCTACACCCTTGTGCTCATAGCCTGACTTTCAATGTTACTGGTAGAAAGCTTAATGCAGTTCTGAACCAGCGGTCACAGGATGTCCTAGTAGCTAATAACTGGAATGTGGTGCAGTACGCAATTCTTGTACACATGTTAGCCCAAGCAAGCAGACTAGAGGTTGGGGAGTTGGTACATGTCATTGTGGATGCCCATCTATACGATAGGCACATTCCTTTGATTAAAGAGCTGATTAGTAGACCGTCTTACCCAGCACCAAAGCTAATTGTTAACCCAAACATTGAAAATTTCTATGATTTTACAGTTGATGACTTTACACTTATGAACTATGTGCATGGTCCTCAAATTAAGAGCATACCTGTTGCTGTTTAAAAGTAAAAAGCCCCGTAGGGATTAGGAAGGAGACTAATATGGGTAAGAAACCTGTTGTTCTTATAAATGGAACTGGAGGGTCTGGAAAAGATGCATTTATTGAGCTCTGTAATGATGTAGTTCCATGCCTTAATATTTCAGCAGTGGATAAGGTTAAAGAGGCTGGTGCTATCTTGGGTTGGAACGGGGCTAAAACTGAGAGGGATCGTAAGTTTCTCTCAGACCTAAAAATGTTATCCATCTTATACTCTGATCATCCATACCAGTATATCACCGAGCAGATTGAACTATTTCAGGATGACGAATGGTATGATATTATGTTCTTCCATTGTAGAGAGCCTGAAGAGATCCAGCGTTTTAAGGGCCTTGGATATACTACTCTCTTGATTACTAATCCTAATGTAGAGATCATAAAGAGCAATGAATCTGATGCAAATGTCCTTAATTTTACCTATGACTATACTATAGCTAACGAAGGGACACTTGGGGACCTCAGAAGTAAAGCTCATGCGTTTGTCCGTTTACTAATAAAAAGTGCTGAATAGTTCAGCGGGACAACGCCAAGCCATTCAGCTTCAAGGAAATATGAAAAGAGCTGGTATTTAGTGTCCTAACGAGAGAGCCAGGGGGAACTCAGGTCGGACAAAACTTACGGTATAATCTAGATACTCGTATACGTAGGTACGCTAACGGTCAGAGTAGCCCCTAAGGTTGGAAAACTGAGCTTTAGCTCTAGCTACATCAAGCGACTCAAGATGCCCACGTCTGATTTAACGATTCACCCTACATCGAGTTATTAAACTAACCTGACTTAATTACAGTGTATGCAGGTACAAGACTAGTATGCCACTGGATAGCTTAGTATATACACAAAAATACGATATAGCTAACATATTAAGCTATTCGACATGATTCGTCAATGCTTAAAAGCTCTAAAAGAGGGGTTGGTGATATAAACTTATGTCAACTAAGCCAGCCATAGTAACGATTCTTGCCTTTGACCCCGGTACAGCTAACTTAGGGTACGCTACTTTATACTGTGACTCAAGAACTTCAGAAGCTCGAATAGGTGAATATTATGGAGTTTTTAGAACAAGTAAGTTGAATAATGGAACAGAGGTTCTTATTCGTGATCGTATAGATGCTTTGGGAGCCAGTATTAGAGTACTTATCAGAGATGTTAAACCTGATTTTATTGCTATGGAGGACTTTGTAGAACAAGGTAAATTCGTAGGGAAGACCTACAAAGAGATGAGTTATTTAACTGAGCATCTACGCCTTGTATGCAGAGAGATGGGCTACGAAGTAACTATTTATCCTAATGGTATATGGAAGAAGAAAACCCTGAATGCAACCAATGCTAGTAAACTGCAGGTGCAGCATTATATCCGGTGCAAAGTTCTCGGAGTAGAATGCCTTCAGAAGCAACCAGACCATGTATGGGATAGCGTAGGTATTGGATACTGCAGGTGGTTAGATTATCTAAAGGAGTTCAGGGGGGTTGCCTTACGTGTGAAGTAATCATACCTAGAAGATGCCCACTATTTGACCCAGAGGTTCCTACTGCTACGGAAAACTGTGGATCCTGTGTTTGGTGGTGTATGAGTGAGGGGCGGTGCATTGTGCAAGAAGACGTTGTTAAACTCATGGCACAGGCTGAACATGAGCGAAAGCTTAAAGAAAAGGGAGGGCTTAAGTATGAACAACTCAGTTGGTGGGGAGACGACCAAACAAGCTAATGATATACTATGCCCCGCTTGTGGTATGAAATTAGTTCATCAAGGTGGATGCCCTTGGTGCCCGCACTGCTTCTGGAGTCAATGTGGATGACGAAAAGGGCAGGTGAATTTAAGTATCCACACGAAGTTGTTAAGCAAGACATAGTTAATGCAGTGTCTGAACTATATCAACTACACGGTGCAGGAAATCAGATGACCCTAGATAGCATCCGTTCTTATATGGTGTATAAGCTACCGAAGTCAACCCTAAAACCTCTGGTAGTTGCATGTGTCAACGAGGGTTTAATCCACAGATTTAGCCTGCATAGAAATAGCCCTAAGGCAAGGCCTATATACTCGTATAAGCCTACTAAATATTAAGGAGCTGGATTAAAAATGTTTCATGAAAAGGATTTTGTTTACTCTACAGGGGAATCAGCTGCAAGTTTCTATCCCGGGAGTGTATATGCTGTTGCACCATGTCTCCCAAAAGTAGTTATTGAAAAGCTAAGGCCTGATATTATTACACCTACGTATGCTTCTGAAGGCGACTCTGGTCTGGACGTCTATGCCCCAGAGACACTTGCTGTCCTTCCCAGTTCCCCTTCTCATATAGGCCTTGGTTTTCGGGTTTGTATACCGAAGCACCCGCTACACGATTTTGGGTATCGTTGGGAGCTTCAGGTCAGACCCCGGAGTGGTAGCTCAGCGCATACTATGCTAGAGGTTGTTCTAGGGTCAGTTGATAACTTCTATAGGGGAGAAGTTGCAGTTATTATCCATAATACAGCTGCACTTCAGTACAGCCAAGGTGTAGAAGACAAAGTACTCTATACAGTGTCAGATTATCCAAAGACCTTAAGGGGGGTGCAAGACCCTAATATTGGTTCTGATAGAGTCTTTCCTGAGGGGACCTATATCATTCGAAAAGGTGAGCGATTCGCTCAACTAGTCTTTAACGAAGTTATCCGGCCACTAGAGATTATCGAAGGCAAAGTTGATGATACAGATACAGACCGGGGGTCTGGTGGATTTGGGTCAACGGGGGTATAGAAGATGACACTTGATGAATTTAAGGACTTAGCTCAGATGCAGGATGACTACTTGCACAGTCGTGGATGTAACAAGCCCAAGGAAATGATCGTTAGTCAATCACTGCATAAAAGGCTTAATCTAGGGCCTACCATAGCCCTTAACCATGCAGGTGAAATACCACTTATTGAGGATCCCAGTATTCCTTTGTTCATGTTTCGCGGGTTTGTATATGACTCCAAGAAAGATACTAGTTCAATTGTGGTCCTAAAGACTAGAGCCTTGGGACCTTCAGAAAGTGTGTTTACCCCTGAGGAAGTCATTGGTATTGCAATCCAGGTGCCTAGTATAAAAGTTGAAGACACTGCACCTAGGATGGGAAACCCTGTTCCTATGCCTAGGGTTCCTCTGAGCCAGCGTAAGCGCACAGCTCGTTAGTCTCAAAGTCTCAAAGTCTTGTGAAGTGCATAGTATGCTTGTAAAAAAGAAAGTTGGTGTTTTACATGGGAGGTGGTGCTCAGAAGGCTAAGATGGAGCAGTGGGGGTTACTTGATCTACTTGTATACATGATTGTAGGTTTTCTAATTCCAATAGTTGGCCTTTGCGTAGGTATCTATGGGATATGTCATAGAGGTAAAAGGTGCGATGGGTTGCTTATCCTTTGTGCAGGTTTAGCTGGAGTTATTTATATGCCAAGACTCCTACTACTAGCATTCTTTGTTGGTGGGGCACTGCTTTAAGGCAGTGTCTTTTATTTGAATTAAGTTGTTCAAAGTTGTATAAAGTTGTTGTGATTGGGCACACTACGTAGTATAATAGAGTATGGGATCAAAAAAGAATTTAAGGAGCTGGTATTTGTGTTATTACATGCGATGAACTCATTTCAGGTAGCAAGTCGAGAGTACAAAGAAGCTAAGAAAGGTCAGTATGCCGATAAGACAGGACCTAAGAACTTCTTCAGGGCTTCGGAACTAGGTAGCGGTGATCGAAAGATAATCTACAGTTTCTTTAAGCATCAGCTACCCGCTAAAGGCAGATCTGCTAAGAGTCTTAGGCAGCTAGAGAATGGGGACCTGGTACACGAGAAATGGCAGACAGCATGGGAGGATATGGGCGTCTTAATATCCATGGAACAGCGTCTTTCCTCAAGAGACGATACTGATGGCTTAGCTAAGTACCCATGGGAGTGGGCAGGGCACTATGACGGATTACTGGACATGAATGTCCTAAGAGCCCATGCACTGGGGAAAACAACGGTTAACATGGTCAAGAAGCTCAATGAGGCTGGGGAAGAGACGGACGAGTTTGAGATGGAAGTGTCTATTGATGACGACTTTGCTGAGGAAATAGGGATTTTTAAAGTAGACGCTGAGGGTAACTCAACCTATGAAGAAATAACCATGGTGGCCGACATTAAGACCATGAACCCTTTCGGATTTAAGTCTCTCAAAGGTGGTAAGCTTTCAGAAATCACCGGATACATTGACCAGTTGTCCTTTTACATGTACATGTTAAATACCCCGTATGGATCTATCTTCGTAGAGTGTAAAGGGTCCAATGACCTCTGCGAAATCCAAATTGTTTGGGCTGACCTGCATGAAGGTCAAGAGTATGTCTTTGATCCTGATCTTCATGGGGAGATTGAAGCTGGTAATGGAGTTCACCGGGTTGTCATCAATAATGACCGATTCTTCGGAAGCGATAAGGAAGTTGGCCTAGTACCGAGACTTGATAAGCTGTGGAATACTAAAGAGATGCTGCTTAAGATCGAGTCCGGTGAACTTGATAATCCTATGCAAGAGGTTATGCCTCCAAGATGTTCCACTGACCCGAGTAAGTTCCCCTGCTCTTGGGGAGAAGGCAAAGAAAAGTGTGAGTTCTTCGATCACTGCTGGAATGACATTCATCAGGGTTGCGCTACTAAACCAGAGGAAGGGTGCCCAGAAGAGCTGGTGTGGGAAATAGACTACCAGTTTGTGGATAACACGATGGGTAAGGTTAAGATTGACAGCCGTAAGGTTCCTGCTGGTATTAGCATAGAGGCTTTTAAGTCCTTGGTTAAGCTAGGAGCCTTAGATCCCTCACAGTTTGCAATTAGGGAAATTAATGAAGTAGAGGGTGAACCTACAGATAGTGCAGACCAAATTGACCATATGTTCGGAGCAGGCGGGGAACTAAACTTAGCACCTCCAGCAGAGGCTTCAGAAACCGTTGAGTATACCAATGCCGAGGGAAAGAAGGCCATCCAGTGTACTAAGTGCCATAAAGAAACAACCTACCAGAAGCTTGGTACAGGGAACACAAAAAAGTGCAGCTTTTGTAACCACATAAACAAAGTCAATCGGTAAGTAAATACAGGGGACCTTCTATGGGGGTCCCTTAAGTCTAAGGAAGTGGTGTTAATGTTAATTTTAGAAAGGTGCCGATACTGTAAATTTGATCACGTAGATCTTACCTACGTAGGATTTAGAAGAAACCATGCAGCTAACCGTGTCTTGCCCTATTGTTCACGATGTAACCGTAGGTTGTACTTAATAAGCCACAAGCCAAGGCATACAGTTTAGGATGGTGGCTATATGAAGCAAAGGATAGATGCAGATCACATTGTAATTTCGGTTGAAGTGATCATAATAGCTATCTGGTTAGTGATTGTATCCCTGCATAACAACCTACCGGGTGTTAGGTGCCCTAGTATGCTTTTCGAATGTAACTTTCCCCAAGACTACCGAAGAGTCATAGTACCAACTAAACCAGAGCCTCAGAAGTCCCGTGGGAGTGACTTAGACCTTTTATGTGATTTTGAAGTCACATGGTATAACAACGATGGCATAACCTATACAACAGCTAGTGGAGGACAGACCATAGCTGGCCGGACAGTAGGAGTTGATCCGAG
>Ga0209318_1001931_pt1 | contig 11392 bp, 18 predicted proteins | sample RifGroE1_FD_183999 | JGI IMG/M metagenome (GOLD analysis project Ga0209318, IMG submission 183999) | Groundwater microbial communities from Rifle, Colorado, USA - Groundwater E1 (SPAdes) (version 2) | ecosystem: Environmental > Aquatic > Deep subsurface > Groundwater | place: Rifle, Colorado...
TTGAGCAGGTAATGAAGCATTGTGGTTGAAATAAGTTTTACCATTTGGCTAATAAAAGTTGAAATTGTGGGCAAAAAAATATCCATAATGCAAGGATATCTCCGGGTGTTTCCTTCTCTATCTGTGGCTTATATTGCCAGAGCTTTTATCAACCGTCAACAACTTTTTTCACCTTTTGTTATTTTTAGCTATTTTCACCTTGTATCAGTTCACAATTTGTGATAATGTTTGTTTGTAAGTTAAGATAAACCTCTACAATGGTTGCAGATATGAACCAGAAAACATTCGGTATCGACTTGTGCAGGGCGAGAGAATCCAAGGGAATGGGCGGCAGCGGCCTAGCTGATAAGATAGGCGTGTCAGCAAATTCTATTCACAAATGGGAAAACGGACTAAGTTTCCCTCGTCCGGACAAATGGAAAGCGATAGAATTTGAGACCGGGATAAAGCCACAGGACTATGATTCAAAGAAGCCATACTATGCGAAGAGGACTGTGGCCTCGGAGGTAGTTTCCTCAACCCTGGAAATGGCGAATCATAACCTGGCCACAAACGAAGCGGTCGAAATGCTCAATGAAGTTTTGGCATCACCCACAATCTACAAGGCGGCGCTGATAGCCAGCGTCCGCGCATTTCATAAGGCAACCTTGGGAGAGTTCAGGATGGGAAAGATGGAAGAAGAGATGGCGGAACTGAAAAAAAACCAGTTTAAAATGATGGAAATGATGGAAGAGTTCTTCAGAGGAGGTGGCTCAAAAAGAGAGATTCCGGCTACTGGTCAATAGAAAATCTCCTGATGTTACCGAAACACCGGCCGCGGATAAAGGCAAGAGCTTTATGGATGGTCACGAAAAATTTTATGTTATCGAGGGAGGCATGAAAAAACTAATAATCATCGCATGTCTGTTGCTATCCGGTTGCGCGGCAACATGGACACAGGAAGGCGCAGGCCCATACCCGGACAATTACAAAGAGGTAGTCGCCAACCACATCAAGCAGACCTATTTCGACCCCTACAGCCTTAAAGACGTACAGATATCAGAGCCCACCCCAGGGGTATTGGCAATGGCGCAAGGGTATAATGTTTGCCTTCAAGCTAATGCCAAAAACCGGATGGGCGGATACACGGGATTGAAGCGCAACTCCTATCTTATCAACAACCAGCGGGTTATATTCACGATAAATGACGACCTCCGGTGTTATAACAATGCGCCGTATAATGTGCTTTACCCCTGGCCAGAAATGGAAGGGAAATGAGCGTCCACCAACTAAAAGATGGCAGGTGGCAGGTTCAGCACTCCCGAGGCAAAGACCCCGACCGGCCGTCAGCAACGAAGAAATACTTCGGGCGCGGCCCGGCAGCAGAGCAGGCGGCGATTTCCTTCAATGCCAGCCTCGGACTGGGTGTCAGGTCGTTGCAGCGATCCCCGACGCTTACAGAGTTGTCGAATGAGTACATCGGCGCCAAACGCCACACCCTCGCAAAATCCACCTATGAGGGCTTACTCTACCGTCTACCGAACACCATACTGCCGATCATTGGCCACCTACCAGCCCATGAGATAACAGCCTCCGTCCTCGACAGGTACATCTCAACCAGAGTTGCAACGGTCAAGATGACCACAATCCATGCCGAGTTGACCGTCATCCGGGCGATCCTCAAATGGTCTGTAAAAAGACGGCTGATTACCTCGTATCCAGCGGATAATTTCACGTTTCCACGGAGAGATGATGCCATACTCCAACCTCCCACGAAAGCCGAATTTGAGGCTATCCTGGCCTGTGCGTCTCCGCACATACGCCGCGCCATGCTCATCTCCTATCACTGCGGACTGAGGCCCGGAAGAGTCGAACTCCTTGGGTTGACCTACAATGACATTGACTTCGCTGGAAAGACCCTCATGGTAACGTCTGCTGAAAAAGGTGGTTTGCCTGTGAGGATGGTGCCCCTTAATTCAACGATTCTTGCCTGCCTTGCCCAATGGTATGCCGAGGATGAAAAGGCCGGTGTGCGTCATTTGGTGCATTACAGGGGTAAGCCAATTTTAAAGATTCAGCACGGATGGAACGCTGCGAAAAAGCGGGCGGGGATCACGCGGAGGATTCGGCCTTACGATATCCGGCATCGGTCCATCACGGATATGCTCGAGGCAGGCGCGGACCTTAAGTCGGTTTCGGAGATTGCCGGCCATGCCTCGCCTGACATGACGATGAGGATTTACCAGCATGTTTCGTCGGGGATGAAGAGAAAGGCTGTTGATTCGTTGGGGTAAAAACAAAAGGAGAAATGGAATGAACATATCAGAGGCATTGTGTGACGCGTGTGCAAACCTACCAACAGGGTATGCGGTAATTTTGAGAATGGAGAAAGGGGTTGCGAGTGTTGAACTTGAAACACCTGATGGCATTCAAAACGTGCCTGAATGTGAAATTATCAGCGAGTGGATCAAAGAGGCTGTGTTGCAGGCAGAGGTTGACGATCAAGAGGAATAATCAGCGCTCCGCCAATGCATTGGGGTAGCTCCAACCCAAGCCCCAAATAATACATGAATAATTCAGGCAAGTTACCCGTTGAAGATTCCGTGCCATAGACGCTGGACTGTACAGCTTAACTTGCCTGAATCGTTCAATTTATCGGCTGATTTTTTGGGGTAGGAGTTGAACCTACCCCAAATCACCTTACACCCCGCAATACCTCTCAGACCGCAACCTCCAATGAGCATTTCCACACGTTCGCAACCTCGACCCCATCTACTGTGGTTGGTTGCCAGATCATGATACTCCAAGATAGCTATCCGCTTGCGCCTGATCCGCCGCGCTCAAATCCTCCCCGTAAATCAGCATCCCTCGCCGCCCTATCCGTGTCCGTGCCGTTGCCGAGAGCGTACTCAAATCCACAGCAGCCTCCCCGGTCCACTCGCCGATCCCCTGGAACTCCGGGCCGAGGGGAGCCTTGATGGTGACTGCTGGGTAGGTGGTGCCTGCTGTTACTGTGGCGTCTATGCCTAGGGGGCCGGGAGTGGTTAGTGGTGATCGTATCATATATTGCTCCTACGGTATTGTGACTCCATGCACCGTTGACATTTCAGTCTGCATCCAACTATGCACATTGGCTATATCGGTGGAATCAAGTGCATCGCCATACATCAGAAACGCCGAGATAACTCCTGAGTACCGACTTGTGGACTGCGCCCTACCGATATAAAAACCATGTGTCAATATCTGGTAAGCACCAGAGTCAACTACACCACCTGAATACCCCTGTGTTGCGCCCTTGTACGCGGTAGAGTTCGCTCCATTGAATATTGTTGAGAACATCTCAGGGGAACCAATTGTTGATGTTGTCCCGGTATCTGTTTGGTTTGTCCCTGCATATAAAATGTGCTGTAAAGATGGGTTCATTTGCACGATATTTCGGTATTGAGTTGATGCCTCGTACCCATCTATCAATGTTGGGGACCCGGCATACCCTGCCGCAAGAGTGTGAGCAAAAATATAGGAGACAGGCTGAGTAATGTTATAAAATGTACTAAGCTGCTGCATGTATTTTGTTCCGTCAAAAGTCAAACCCTTTGTTGGGGTGCTGCCATCCCAGGTAGGATCAATCCCACCCCCAAGATTTAAGGTTATAGATTGTCCCTTATTGGCAATATCGTAAACGCTTGTTCCTGACCCTTCGGTCATTGGGTAATATGCCAAAAGGCTCGCCCATTTAGTGTCTGCTGGCATGGCGTGATATGTGCCATCTGGGTAATAAATATTTAATATTGCATTTGGTGCGATTGTTGCCGCTTGAGCGATAGTTGCAACCGGATGGGTAGAGTCTAGCCCAGTATTTGTATCAACTCCAGCCAGGTAGTTTAGATAAACATTTGTTATGAGAGCAGCATTATTAGTAACCGCTTCGTCGGCAAATGTAGCTAGTTCATTTGCCGAAAGATCAGTGATGCCTTGTGTTGGCTGCGTGTATGCAACTGTCCCTGTCTCACCGTAAGAAATTGCCCTCGAAAGAGTGTATGTCAGAATGCTGCTCCCGTCTCCAGATAAATAACTGGCAGTTACTGCGCCCCCGGTCATGGTTAAAGACACTCCAGCCGAGCCTCCGACCCCCATGCGAACATCTGAGTCAAGTGTTATTACTAATTTATTAGCCATGCCAACGGGAACTTCTGCTGATACCAGAGAAGGGGCTGTGGTATCAGGAATAACACTGGTGAGCGCCGTGCCGTCTGGAAAAACAATCCTTGGGGCGCGAAGACCAGTTTTGGTTAAAATGATATTATTGTGGGATGGGTCGTACATCTCAGGGCAAATTCTGGTATCTGCTGACATCAAATCCACGATATAGTTGTTGTCAGAACTCGTCCCACTGCAATATGCGTATGCCGTTGACTGAGAGTCCCAAAAGTTAGAATTTATAAATGAATTATTGCTCCCTTCTGCCCAAATTCCATAAGTATAGTATGTCCCTTCGATTATATTGTCATGCACAGAAGAAGCGTCACCAGACCTGAGCCAGTAGGCTATCCCACCATTAACCTCTGACCCGCAGGTTGTATCGTTCATGTTGCCATATATATTCAGATTGTTAGCAACGCTTTGGCCTGTCATCACCAAATGACGCAACCTCGAAAAATGATTATTGAATATTTGCGACCCATAACCACCGAATCTGTCCGCTATGGTCCCAGTCAGGGGGACACTTATAGTCCCCTCGCCACCAAGAATAAAAGCATCATTCAAGCCAACACTTCCACCTTCTTGCCTCCACCCAATTATGCTCAAATCGTGCGCGAACAATACGGTGTTGGTGGTCATTATAAAGGCGGCGGGGTCTTCAGATGTAGAACCTGTCTTTAATGTAAAATGGTCAAGATATAGCTTCCCTGTCCCGGTTGTTAATATTTTAGGACCACCTTGATACAAAGATATTCCAGACCCTTGATACCGTACATCCAGGACACTTCCTGAATCTTCCATGAAAGTAACATAGTAGCCGCCGCAGGTTAGGTCTACGCCACCAGATACGTCTGCATTTGAACAATTCAGGGCAGCGCTCTGCCCACCCCCTGCGCTAGAACCTGTGATTCTATATACAGGCTGGTGCCAGGGATATTCTGCATCGTGAGGGAATACAATCTGTCCATCAACTCGCAAAGTTTTTCCAGCGTCAATAGCCAGACATCCACCGTTGGCAGTATAAAAATCAGCTAGGACAGTATTCATTTTTGTGGTTTCATCAGTACCATCTAACTGAAATCCGAGCGATGATGCAGTATTGCATATACTGCTATTCAGCAGATACCCCGCTGCCCCGGCAGCAGTTTCGCCGTAGTATTTTGCACCAGATGGCGATATCGGCGTTGCTAATGTAGAGATGTTTTTTGCATAACTGCTCCCGCAAAAAAGAATTGACAAGATAGCGGCCAATAGCACTGTTCCTGTTTTATTCATATCATGTACCTACGTATAATTTTTCATCATCGACCATCATGGCCTCGCCATCAACTATCAGTTCCTCGAAAGATTCTGACCATGAAGCACACCCAGAGCCATCAACCAGCGCAGGTATTCTCCACCCCGCCCCGATAACATCAACCCCGGCATCATCAAGATACTGCGACCCATCAGCCACAGTAAAACCTCTCTCGTTGGCGTAGTTCGTCCCGCTGCCATCCACCGCCTCGACAATCGTCGTGGTCGTCAGGTACAGATGATGGCCCAGACCTGACGCGTCGAGTTCCGTCCATGTCGCTGGAGGGTCTACGAGGGGAGTGACATTTATCCCCGGCCAGAAAGCCCAGAGTACGCCATCCCGATGCACATAGATATCCCAGCAATCCGCTGAGATGGTCAGGGTGCCGTTTGTGGTGCAGGTTGGGACTGTGCCGCCCGCCGTGATGGTGTCGCTGGTGAGCAGGCCGGTTACTGCGCCTGTGCCGGCACCTGTGAAGCCTGAGCCTTTGACCTCGGGCGTTGCGCTGGTGGAGGCTGGACGGTAGGGTATGAGTCTGCCGTCGGAGATCTGGCCGCGATACCAGGCGAGGATATTGGCGCGGTTCGGTGGGAGGCGCGTCGAAGCCCCGGAAAGCGGCGTTCGTGAAACCCTGCGAGTGTTTCGCCTCGTTGGCGATCTAACTGGCATAGCCAACCACCAGGGCCTCGGCAGTGTCCGCACCGAGTAAAAACTTGTAATTCCCGTAGCCCTCAAAAATGATGCTCGGCATTGAATGTTCAAGGATTACCGTCCGCTTGTTGGAATCCGGGACACGCTCGTAATTCCCCTCGGTCCCTGTTTCCTCGTAGATGTAGACGATATCCGCCGCCACCATGCCCTCGGCTACGATCTTTGTCGGGCCGGTCAGGAGCACGGCCCCGCAGGTTGCCAGTGATTTTGTCGTGGTGATTGTCGTTACCGATGATGCCATGTTGTGCTCCTATGATTGATTATCCGTTCCGCATCTTCTCGGAAAGTTCGATTGCCCTCTGTCCTACCTGCCGCGCCCATTTGCTTTTTAACATCTGGTTTGCCGCTTCGTCGTAATCACCCTCGGAGATGAGTCTGAGTGTCGTCTTGAACCCCATCAGTCCCTCTATCCCGAGATTGTATGCCATGTTTATCAGCACGTCCTGTCGGGCTATAGTCAGCCGCTGCCAGAATGGAAGTCGTTGCCTTAGTTTAGATTGAAGAACCTGAACCCTGTATGACAGAATCAACATGGCCTCTACCTGTGTGATCCCGGCGTTTAGGTTTATGCCGTAGCCGATGGTCAAGAAGCCTTCGGTGTCTTTGTATGGCCTTGGCCTAAATCCCTCATGGCGCGCAATATCGTCAAGTACGCTCATGCCTTTCCTCGTCCTGCGCAATCTTCAGGCAATCCTGCAACGCCTTGGCCCGTGCAGCAGCGTCAATTCCTTCCGGCGTGATGTTTCCCGCTTTATCCCGAACTGGCACCTTGACGGCGCAATCGAGCAATTCCTGGATTCGTTTTGCTGTGCTCATTTCTTCTTTCTCGCCTCGTCGCCCTCATCTTTTGTCTTGAACTGCAGGTATGTCAGCGTTGAAATGCTATTGCTCATTTCGGTTATCGAGCGCAACAGTGACTCGTATCTTTCCTCTGTCCTGGCCTGTCCGGTTGATAATTGCTCAAGTTGCTTCGACATGATTTTGATATCAGCCGAGGCGTTGCCGACACTCTCAGCGTACTGAAGTTTCATGTCGGCCTTTACGATGCCGATATATGCGTATGCCCCGCCGATAAACAAAGTTACAAGGAGCGACCAGCCGATTATCCTATTCTGCCATGTCAGTATTTTGGGGATGTTCTCGACAACCAATGCCTCAACATTCTTTCTGCGCTCTATTTCCACGCCATGGAGGGCACACAGGCCGTCATCCCCGTAGCTGCATTGCACTATTTTGTGTCCTGCTGTTCCTTCTGACTCAGGCATTCCGCTCAACCTTTCCGGCCTCCACCGGGGCAATCACGCTTTTACGGCAAACCAACATTCACCACCACGCCGCAATGAATAATCAAGATCTTTAACCGTCATAGCCCAATCACCAGCCAACCAAGGGTTCCAGCCGGGCCAACTATTCGGGCCACGAACAATTCCTCGATCAAGATAGAAGTCCCGTCCGAATATACAGTGCCCGCCCACGCTTCGACCTGTTGGCCGGCAGAGCCCTTGCTCATCCGGCACCATCATTCCTTCCGTGAAATCCAAGCCAAGGATAGCCCCCGAAGAATGGTAGCAAATCCCGGAAAGCACCTCATCCATCGTTCTCGCCCGAACGAAATCCAAGATAAGCCCAGCCTTCTTGGCATAGACCAGTGCGTCATAGATCGAAGTTCCGCCTGCTACGGGGTCAGCGCCTTCGTATTCGCCGCCGGGGAAAGCATCGTGCCGCTGGACCTCGAAATAAAGCTCTGTCGCCCACTCCGAACCGCGTGAAGATATGCCGCGCTCATGCTCCAGCATATTCGTTATGCCCATGCCGACACAGGAGGAAATATGCTGTTCCAGCGGCGCATCGCTGAGGTTGCGTATCCGTCGCTTATTGATCAACGGTCGCTTTCTCAGATCAATGCCGCCGTCTGTCGGGGGGAGGGAGTAGAGGGATTTGACCGCTTCTGTCTCGCCTGAAAAGATCAGGCCGCATCTTGGGTCAAGTGTTTTGCTTCCGTCTCTGAGTATCATATTTCAGTCCCTTCCCATACATCATACGGGTCTTCTTCGGTATGGCCCCGGTCTATCTTGGATTGAGCCTCGGCGATCTTTTTTAATCTGGATTTGACTACAGGATGATTGATCGGATCGGTTGATTCTTTCCTGTCGGTGAACCATGTGAAGAACAGAACCCCGACCGTTGACACAGCTACCAGATAGGCAGTCATGGCCCGGTTCAATGCCCTGATCATTTTCCATGTGGTCAAGTCGGATGCCATGATCAACGCCGCGCTATTGAGAAAAAACCGTCCGTTCGCCGCCATGAATGAGGGAAAGGTTTTCGGCAAGATGGCAAAGTCGATATCGTGGACAAGACCGGCAGGGGATATACTGACGCCGTGAATGGTATCAGGGACAATCTTATCACCAATGCCTTCGCCACCACCACAGAACGTAGGCCACTCTTCAGGGCGAAGATCATACGGCCAGATGGGTGCGAGAAATTCAGGGACCGAGAGGATTGCTCCGAAACAGGCTATTTTTACGTAGTTCATTGCCGCCTCCATTCCCAAGGTCTGACCGGCGCAGGCTGTGCCCACAGCCCGACTCGATTGCCTGCGCTGATGCCTTGCAGGGTGCTCCATGCCGCGCAGAACGATTTCCGGCAATACTGAGGATAGACCCAGGCGTAGCCGGCGAGGATCAATTGCTCTTGCAGGTTCTGAGTGCCATACATGACGATTGCCGACCTTCGCCCCCATCCGCCGTCTCCGGTGAATATGATGTCGACCATTTTGCCGTTTACAAAGGTCTCTGTAAAATTTCTTGCAGACATTCCGTATGCTTGTTTTATTTCAGGACTGTCGACCCCGTAGAGCCTAATAGATTCCGTTTTCCCGGAAAGTGTGACTTCAAGTGTGTCACCGTCGATTACCCGCGTCACTCGCGCAGGTTCGGCGTAGGCTGAGGTTGCGAGTAGGAGGATGAGGATTATTTGCTTAATCACCTTCATTCCTCGCCTTGCTGGTTATCATCCCATGAAGATGCATGTTCGGATCAACCGCAGTGCGGTCAGTGCATTTAATTTCCCATGGAGCGTCTCGCTTGATTGGGCCAACCAAGGGTGGATATGGCTGATAAGGGGAATAAACCGGGGAAGGCGCGTTCTTGGTGAACATGCCGGCAAGTGCTGCGTGAAGCTCGGTTGCCTCGGCCATCGTCAGTTCAATTGACTTCTCGCCTATCTTTATCGTGATTGTGATTTCCATATTATTTCCATTCCTTCGGCGCGTCACACTTGAACCCATCATGCAACCACCTGAATTTACCGTGGCAGCGAGGCATAATGATGCCGTGGTGGTTGATAAAGCACCCTGGACTGTCGTCTTCGCACCATGTCGGCTTCATGTATCGGTCGCCATTCACTTTGTTTTCCTCAAGGTCGTCGTGCTCGATCTTCCTCATTCCGCCCTCCCCAGGGTAGAAGTTCGTCAGCCTCAACAATCATCATCGTCGTTTGGATACCCGCACACCGGACAGAAACTTCCGCCGTAATATCGGTGGCCACATTGTTCGCAGGTGGTCATTACCAGTACACCGTCACTTCCTTGGAATTATCCTTCCATGGTGCGTGGAGATAGACCCCGCCATGGCTCGTCCCGGTGTCGCTATCGCCTTCGCCATTGGGGCCGATCCCCGGCTTGAAGACGAATCCATGCATCGGCGCCTTGCTATTCCGGCCGCAACTCTTCGGGACATCCCGGCAATTCTTCGAAGTGTTGTAGACAATGAACTCCTTGCCGCTGGAGAAGACAAACTTGACCGGACCAGGGCCGAAGTCAGGGCCTTTCTTGTTGATCCGCCATGCCTGCCGTCCGTTGCGAACCCCGTAGCTATCGTATGTTGCCTTGTACTTGTACTCGCCGGTCGGTGTTGCCGGTCCTGCCGGGGCTTCGCTGCCGCTTGTTGCGGTACAGGCCTGGCCGTCCGATGTCTGAACAATGAACCTCAGCGGCCTTGCATACTGATCGCCGGATTTGCTCATGAGGAAAACAGGCGCGTTTTTGTATGGCTTCCCTAGCCGCGCAACCTCACTGTTGACCGTAACTGCAGAGACAGACCCGGCTTGCATGGTGCGAAAGAGAATCGCCGCCGCGCCGTTACCTTGGTCGCTGTCGCGCTCAAATGTGATTGGCATCGTGCAGACTTTTGACCCGGCCGGCGGAACGACTGGCGGGCCGACAGGAGGCGTTACAGGAGGAACAACCGGCCCGCCCGGAAATAGTTGGGCACAAGCGGCATTACACTCTTGCAGGGTGTAGGCTTGGGAGTGTAGCGGCATGAGAAGGACTGCCAGGATTATGAGCAGGCGTCCCATCAGTCTACCTCGATCACTTCGCCGGCCGGCGCGTCTTCAAGGGATTCGGGCTCGGCGATTTCTTCCTCAACCACCGGGGCAAGCGGCGGGACAGCAGGATCAACCGGCTGCAATGGCGTCGTGGTGGTCGTGGTCTCAGTAGTTGTCACAGCCGGGATAAAATTGGCAACCGCATCCTTGATCCCTCCAAGTGCTGCCATGGCGCCTTCGGTTGCGGCGGACCCTGAAGCGTCCTGGGTTGGCGTGATGGCGGTCGTCAAGCCCTTGGCGTCGGTCTTCATCTCACCCTTGCCGCTGCCACTCACGGTCTGGTTAAACGCGATTTCGGTTGGACTGTAATTCACTGAACAGCCGGCCAAAAGAAGGATGGTACAGAGTGCGAGCAATGTTTTCATGGTTTACCTCAAAGGTGCAAAAAGTGTGTAGATTGCTGAACCCCACACCCAGACAGCAGATGCAGAGAGGATGACGATGAGGGTGACGTATGCTTTTCCCGCTGATAGGTCTCTGGTTGGTTTCATTTCTGCACCTACTCAGGATGAATTATCCGCTTGACTTTGAACTTCCTGCCAGCACACGCCCCGACCTGGCATGTCTCATTGCACCAATACAGACCGGCCACTGCATAGCAGGTTTCACTGGTGAGACATAGAGACGGATGGTCGAAGTCACATTCTGATTCGGGCAATCCAGCGCCGGAATACCCTATTGTCTCGCTACCCGTGACATAGGCCCCCATCGCAGCGGGATAGATACCACCTCGCCCATTCGCTGTGTATGAGGCCCTCTTGAAGTCGGCCGGGGTATTATAGAGCCCTGACGCATTTATAAACCCAGGGTCGG
>Ga0209318_1001933_pt1 | contig 11381 bp, 34 predicted proteins | sample RifGroE1_FD_183999 | JGI IMG/M metagenome (GOLD analysis project Ga0209318, IMG submission 183999) | Groundwater microbial communities from Rifle, Colorado, USA - Groundwater E1 (SPAdes) (version 2) | ecosystem: Environmental > Aquatic > Deep subsurface > Groundwater | place: Rifle, Colorado...
AATTTAAATTTAAAGATATTAATAAAAAATATTGCACCATATATAAATAATAGTTCAATCTTTGTTAGAGATTTTGTTGATATAGAGAAATTAATAATTAGGTATCCCTGTATTAAGTGTAATAAAGAAATAATACTATATTATCCTAATAATAGGAATAATAAAAATAATTATATTAAAAATATTTATGATCGTAATCGTTATCCTGATAGTAATTATACTAATAATCATATGTGTGATGAATGTACAACATTAATAGAAAAAGAAAAAGAAATCAGATACCAAATATGGGAGAAAGAAAAAGAAGAAAAAAGAAAATTACGAATACAGGAAGAATTAGAACAAATAAATAATCTTAAAAATATGCCTTATAAAGAATATCTTCAAACAGAACATTGGGGGAATAAAAGAAAAAGAGCATTAAAAAGAGCAAATTATAAATGTCAATTATGTAGTAATAAAGAAAATTTACAAGTACATCACAATACATATGATAATAGAGGAAATGAGAAAGATGAAGATTTAATTGTATTGTGTGAAATATGTCATGGAAAATTTCACGATAAATAAATATTAGATAGTGGTATTAATACATATAACCATTATATTAGAAAGGAGTGATTAAAATGGGTGCTATTATACTTGGCATTATTTTATTAGCAATATTCGGTGGTAAATAATAAAAAGGAGTGCATAAACATGGATGCAATAAAATCATTTAACCTAACAAACGCATTATCAAATTTACCTAACAATGTAAAAGATATATTCGTTGAAATTATACGTAGTGCTATGACAGGTAAAGAATTAAGTCAAGAGAATAAAGATATATTAGCATATGCATGTTATCATAGCACATTGTCGATATCTGATGAAGAAGTGCTGAGTTGGAGTATTTCTAATGTGGAGAATTAAATAAATAAAATATTTGAAAATACATCTTGACTTTTTAACAGAATACAAATATAATAATACTATATAAAGAAGGTGAACAATAAATTGGATAAAGATTTAATCGACATTGCAAAATTATATGGTATTGAATTAACAGATGGGAATGAATGTGTTATAATAATGCCAGATGGTACAGAGAAACTTGCTAATGAATTTTCAGATGAAGAATTAATGAGAATTATGGGATTAGAATTTAATTAAAAGGAGCAATCATACTGATGATTGATTATACGTTTGGATTACCAAAGAAAAGTGACATATTAGATCCGTATTCATTATGTGTGCTTGCAATTAGTAAAGATGAAATATTAACCAGAGATTTCAGACGATTAGACAAATTTGTTAAACTGTTACATGAATGTAAAACTAAATCATGTCAAAAAATTATGATAACATTTATGGGTTATGACGATACGTCTCAAGAAATATATGAAATAAAACCTATTCGTTTATTTGTGGAAAAACTATTTCGTAAATATCCATATATATTATATTTTATTAATAACTTTGAATCTAATGCTGGTTTGTTGTTAGCATGTATTGCTGATATTAGAATGCAAGTAGATGTTGATAGAAAACCATTTATGGAGTATATGGGTAGTAAAGAAAAATTTATAAATAGACCACAACAAACAGTTGAAATATCGTTATCGGAGATCAAATGTTTAAATATAATCAGTGATATTGTAGAATATGGATTAAGTATTGGTGAGAGTGAGATAGATATGAAAAAATTGATTAATACGATGCCTTTGTTGGGTGGTTATTTGAGATAATATTATTATTAGATAAAGGAGCTGGTTATAATGTATAATAAGGGGGAGGTATTAAATATGTTAGCATTAGAGTCTATCTCTAGTAATGGTAAGGAATTAATAACTAAAGGAAAAAAATATATTTTAGGTAAAGAAGATTGTGGTTATAAAACTAAATATTTTGTTATTGATAATTATAGTGATAGATTATATTTGACAAGGGAAGAAGCATTGTTGAAGTTTAAATTATCAGGTAAAGAAAATTTGCAGGTTTAAAGATAAAGGAGAATTAAAATGAGCAGAGAATCATCCATGAATTATACGAAACATCAAATAGATACTCAATTAAATGAATTTCTTGAAAAATTTAATGTTTCAAGTAAGAAAATATCAAATACTATTAATTCTGATATATCACCTGTTAGTAAAATTACAAATTTATTAATATTACTTAAAAGCATAGATAATAGTTTAGATGTAGCAACATTAGTAAATCTTTGTGCTAGTTATGAGTTTAACTATGGTTGTATATATGATAGCAAAGGATATAGAGAGGAGAAATAATGATGATTAATCAATATGTACCTTGTTATAGAATTCAAGATAGCGCAGGTAATAAAGTAATAGTAAAAGGTAATTTAGATAAATGGATTGAAGAAAAAGGTTTAAAATGGAAAGAAATAAAAGGTGAGAAAAGATTGTATGCAGGAAAAAGAAGGTGTTATGTTGAAGAACTTTCACCAGAAGTTATGATGACTATGCAGTATATATTTAATAATAAGAATTATGATCCAACTCATGTTTAAATGAAATGTGTAGATTTGTTTGAATATAATTTAAAGGAGTGTTTTACATATGAAATTTTCAGATATACCTTTATTAACTAGAGATGGTGAATGGGAATGTTATTATGATTTAAAAAGTGCTGTTAGACAAATAGAAGAATGGGAAAATGAAGAAGGTTTACAACTCAATCCAGATTTTCAAAGAGGACACATATGGAGTGAAATACAGCAGATAAAATATATTGAATATATTCTCCAAGGTGGTAAAACTGCAAAAGTTATATATTTTAATAATCCTGGTTGGAGAAGTGGCAGAATTGATAGAGATAATTTTGTTTGTGTTGATGGATTACAAAGAATTACTGCAATAAAAAGATTTATTAATAATGAAATAAAAGTATTTGATTATTATTATAAGGAATTTGAAGGAAATATAAGATCTATGGAAGGTATAAAATTCAATGTTAATACTTTAAAAACTAGAAAAGAAGTGTTACAATGGTATTTAGAATTCAATTCAGCTGGAACACCTCATACAGAAGAAGAGATTAATAGAGTTAAAGAATTGCTCGAAAAGGAGATATAATAATCATGCGAATACAACAAGAATATCTTGATGGTTTTATAAAATGGTTTGTAGATTATGCTGGTAAAAATTATGGTTATAATGTAGAAACAAGTACAAGAATTCAAATATCAGAATATATAATTGATGAAATATATAAAGAATTGTATATTCAATGGGGAATAAATGATTTAAATTTATCAAGTCATTATTGCAATACTTGTAATAAACATGATAAAGATTATCCTTACCATTTTGATGTTAATATGGTAACAAATGTTGATAGACCTAATTTTGAAAGAAATAAATATTGGGAAGATGAAGACATATTTGAAAATAGAAAATTATATAATTATATTCAAGAAAAATTAAAAGGGTTAACGCCAATTGAAAATGCCATAATAAATAGAAATGCTTATGTATTTTATAATTTGTTATGGAGAATTAAAGAAGGATTTGAAAGTGGTTATAATTCAATATTAGTAAAAACTGAATATTTAAATTATATTAAAGGATTAAATATCAATGAGATAAATGAACGTATTAAAGAATTGGAAAGTAAAAAAGTTATTATAGAAGTTAATAAATTTAATAATGTTAATAGTAAAGAAAATTATTTATTATATAAATCATAAAAGGAGGTCATTAATGATGGAAAATAAAACAGAAGACAAAAAATATTCATTCTCATATAATTGTAAAGGTGCAGTAACATGGATCGGTGGATGTAAAACTGGTTATGTAATGGCAAAAGATAAGGATGATGCAAGGTTAAAAATTAAAGAATTTATGAAAAGAATGAATGGTGAAGTATGTAATGAATATTTTTAGGGAGGATAGTGCAACATGAGAAAAATAATCCCTATTATAGCAGGATATCAAATTGATTTATCTTCACATATAGACTTAAACAAAATTAAAATTAACAGACTATGGACTCTATACAGTGAAGAAATGATGTAGAATTATTGCAGATTTAATCCACAAACAGGTGAACCAGTTAAAACATTAGATGATTTAATTTTACAAAATCATAAAGGTATATTTTTAGAAGATTATGTCCATGATTGGAATATTAAAAATGGTATATTATATTATTATTCAAGAGTTGTTGGGCAGGATGAAAGTGTTAAGATATTAATTGAATATGAGGAGGATTAATTATGCAAATACTAAAAGGCAACAGACTCAAATCAGTTACAGTGGAAAGTATTTTAAAATCTACAAATTCATATTGCTATGTATATTATGATACAGTATTATCATTTAATAATTATTATGTAAATAGTAAGTATTATACTCTGGAACAATTTCAAGGCTATTTACAATATTTTATAGATTGGAAAGATCCAGATAAATATTATGATTATTTTATCATATATACAAACAATACGGAAGAAGAATTATCTGAATTGATTCGATGGTTGGATGGTAAAGAAATAGACTTTAATTGTAGGTGTATTTTGGTTACTTGTAGGTAATAAAAATTAACAAAGGAGATGTAATAACTATGAAATATAATATTTACCAAGTATACAGATCATTAACAGATTATAATTGTAACGATACATGTACTATTCCAAAAGGAATATTAATGCAGATAGAAAGAATTGATAGGACAACAAACATTGCTTTAAGACCAGAAGGTGGAGGAACATATTATTGGATTAAAGCAAGAGAATTGTTGAACGAAGAATATTTTCAGAGAGTATTTTAATTTATTGAAAATATGAGGTTAAATAATATGTTTTTTAATAAATATACTCAAGTAGAATGTGTTCATGAAGAAGATTATAATGATACTCAATTCTATTTTGAATTATCAGAAGGGTTACATTTAGATATTGGAATAAAATTTGATAATGATTGGTTTGAAGTAGTATGTTTGCATCCTCTGAAAGTAATAGAATGTCGTTAATAAAGGAGATTATTATGTTTAATATAGTTTTAAGAAAATATTATTTAAGTATAATCATATTGACTTTAAGTTTAATATTATCAATACCATTGCATGATAAATCTATTATAATATTTATTTGTCTTTTAATATTGCTTAATCTTATAGGATTATTGATTACTAAATATAGAATTAAAAAAGATTATTATGGTACTAATGAACATGAATTTAGAGAATTTGTTACTGAATTATTAAAAAGAAAATAAGATCAGTACAAATCGGATATTTTATTAAAACATTTTAAAATTATAAATACAGTAGAATCAATAATATTAAGACTTAAAATATTAAATCCTAATGAATCTAAATTTTATGATGATTTTAAAAATGGATAAGGTAGTAAAATGGAGTATATGGAAGTATAATGAAGTATGAGAGAGGTAAATTTTTGTAATAAGTAAAACAATTAAAATTAGGAGGAAATTATCATGGAAATTAAAACAAAATTTAATCTTGGAGATAAAATTGTAAGAATTTCACATTGTACAAAAGAAATATTAATTCCTTGTTTAACATGTGATGCTACAGGAGAAATTATGATTAAAGATAAAAAATTTGAATGTCCAGATTGTTATGGTGAAGGTGAATATACTGAATATAAACCTGAAGCATGGTATATTGTTACTGATGAAGGAATCTTATCTGGTTATGATAATATTGTTAAAATTGATGTTGATATAACTAGAGAAGAAACAAAAATTAGATATATATTAGGTAGAAAATATTCAAAATCATATTCTGGTACATTATGGGATGAAAATGATTTATTTAAAACTACAGAAGAAGCAGAAGTAGAATGTGAAAGACGTAATAAGGAATTGGAAAAATTAGAATAAAATCTTAGGAGGTATATTATCATGGACAAAAATGATAAGATTCTATTAAATGAAATAACAAGAAACGCAGCAAGATTAATGTTATTTCAAGGTTTAGACAATCCAGATATTTTAGATGAATATGAAAAAGTAAAACATTTAATAAGTTATAAACAATTTTATGAATTAAGTAGAAAAAGAGTTATTAGTTTTTATGCAGATGTAATAGAAAGGAGTTTGTAATTTATGATAAAAGTAGGGAACATTGTAAAAGGTGTTAAGAATGAAGATGGATTATTTGAATATACTAAAATTAAAAAAGCAGAAGTTAAAGAAATTCGTTTTCATATGATGAATATATTAATATTAAAATGTGAGGATGAGACTAGGAATAATACTGAATTAAGAATATTTGTTAATTGTTTTGATTTAGTATAAATTTATTTTGGGAGGATATTATTAAATCATGGATAAAAATGAAGCATTAAATATTCTAAAAGTATTTGTCATTTGTAATATTAGAAGTAGAAAATTAACTTGTAATGATTGTCCTTTTATTGGAGAAATTATTAAAGTAAATGGTAGACATATTTTACCTTGTTCATATTATGGAAAAATATCAAATGAAAAAGTGGAAGAAGCAATTATGGTATTGTCTGAATAATTATAATCAAAGGAGAGAAAAATTATGCAATTTGATGTGACTGAAATTATAAAAATTATTGATAAAGAAATAGAATATGCAAAAGAAGTTAATTCTCAAATGGCATTAGGCATGTTAAGGATTAAAGAATTAATAATTAAAGCAGATAATAAGAAAGAAGCGGAAGCAAATAAAAATTATTAATAAAATAATTAAATTAAAGGAGATTAAATATTATGAATTACTACAGTCTAATAATCAAAGAATTAAAATCACAAAGAAATTATCTAAACGAATATCTTAAAGAATGTGAAAAAGATGAAGAAGATAATATTGTAACAAATATTATAGCAATTGAATTTTGTATTAATTATTTTAATACTAGATTTGAAAATAATCTAAAACATTATAATAATGATGAAGCAAAAGCGTATGATTTATATTCTTCTAGGAAAGCATTAGAGTATCTTAATATTTATACTGAGGAATTTTTCTTTTTAGATAAGGATGAAACAGAAAATAGTTATACATTTAGGAAGGAATTGAGAGATATAATTAATATTTTACATTGTGTGATTAATAAATATAAAAAATAAAATATTATTATATTAAAGGAGCAGAATAATTAAAATGCACACTGAAAAAGAATTATTAAAATTAGCAGGAAAACTTGCTATAGCATGTGAACAAATATTATTAAGCAATCCAAAAACATTAAGTGATAATATAAAGAAAATGGAAATAAAATTAAATGAATACAATTATGCAATAGAAGAAAATTTATTTGAAGAAGAAGCAAATGAGGTATTTAAGCAATCGTAGTAAATTAAGTAGAAAGGAATATAGATATGAAGAAGAAAATAATTATAGCAACATTTGTGTTATTATTTGTATTGCCGTTTTCAAGTGAGTTATCTTATAGTCAAGGAATTAATAAACAATCAATTAATAAACCAATAGAATCAGTAAATATCCATAATTCCTCCAAATATATCTATGGAATCAGAAAATAATGAATACATATTGATGAAAGCAACGGCCTACGATTTAAGTGTACAATCTTGTGGAAAATCTTATTTTAATCCATCTAGAGGTATAACTAAGGATGGGTATAATTTAAATAATAAATCTCATAATGAGACATGGACTGTATCTTCTAATAGATTTACAATGGGGATTAAATTGTATTTAAAATTTCCAGAATCGCATAAAAAATATAATGGAATTTATACCGTTCATGATACCGGAAATTTTAAAGATAATATATTAGATGTTTATGTTGGTGATTTTGGAGAAAAGATTAATCAGAATACTATAAAATTTGGAAAAGTAGATGTAAAGGTTTGTATCGTTAAGTGAAAATTTATAGTGAGGGAATCATAAAAATAACAATAGAATATAAAAATAAATGTTGACAATGTAGTTAGTATAGTATATTATATGATTAATGAATGAGAGGTGATATATAAATGCGTTTATGGCATATTGATTTATTATCTAAACTTCCAAGGCAACAGTTGTTAGGCCAATGGCGAGAATGCATAGCCTTAATTGGAAATGGTTTTGGTAAGAAACATAAAACTGTTGACTATGTATTTAAATATAATGATAAGAGATTGATGAAATATGCAAGTCAAGTTTATGATGAGATGATTAATCGTGGTTATAAACCAAATATAGAATGTGTTTATAACGCTTTAATAAGAAGATATAGATGTGATTATGACACTGCTAAAAAATTATATTTAAATTGTTACAATGAAAAAAATTATGTTGAGCATGATGAAAATTATATGGAAGAGTGTATTGAGAATTTAAAAGGCAAAGGAATTAAGATAGAATTATAAATAAATATAAAAGGAGAGAATTAAATATGTCTAATAACAAAGAAATTTCATTAGCAACAGTAAGAAAAATTGCTAATGAGGAATTAAAGAATTACATAGGAAGAAATCTTACAGAAAATAATATTAGAAATGTAATGCAAAATCAATTAAATAAATCTGGAGAAAATATTATTTTTAGAGAATTAGGAATGAAAAAAGATAATTGGAGTAATAAATGGGAGATTGTTAATTTTGATAAATTTAAGATATCATTAAATGAATATCATGATCATGTTAGTAATATCGTAAATAAGGTATTTTTTGAGATTATTAAAGATATTACACCTGAAAATGTTTTGAAATCTTTAACAAAAACAGATAAAAATATATTGAGAAAAGCGTATAAAGAAACATTGATTAAATCTTTTGAAGCAAAAATTAGAATTCTAGCAGATGAACATGGTAAACAATATGCACAAGAATTATTTGAACAATATTTAAGTGAAAGTGAGGAGGAAATAATTAAATGCAAAGATGTTGTATTTACAAATTAAAAGATGGAAAATCAACAGGTTATATAGAAGAATCGCTTAGTGAATATGTTATAGTAGAAGGATTTGCAACAAATCCTTTAGATAGTGATAAAATTATGCAATGTGTTTATAAGCATATTCATATTGAAGATATGGAATATACTAGTATGATATTAGGGTATTGTGTTTTGCCATGTGATGTGTTTGAGGATTACTTTGAATTGTTTATGGAGACTTCTGAAATTAATGAGAGACTTAGAGAGTTAGGAATAGAGTAAAAGGAGGGAAATAATTAATGTTAGAAATTGGATATTTTACTTTTGAATCAGACAAGGGACAATCAATTCATAATTTTGCAGAAGAACTTTGTAAGGCATTTAATAAGTGTAAAAGAAATATTACTGATATATTTAATGATATAGAATTAATAGTAGATCAATATGAAAATTCTATGTCTTTATATTGGCAATATAAATATAAAATAAAGTTAGAGAAAAATAAAATATAAATGAAGGAGAATAACAAATTATGAAATTATCCAATAGACAGGCATTAATAATGTTTGAGATAGTGAAAGGATCGTTAAATATAGCAGATAGGACAGATATGAATATATTTTCTTATAATTATCAACAAAGATTAGAGTTAGTAAATCAAATAATAAATCAACAAAGTGATGAATTAATAGAATTACAAGATATAAATAATAAGAAGGAGAATAATTAAATATGATATTTTTAGATAAGTATGACCAATGTATGAATTGCAAATTATCAAATATGTGTCAATATAGTAGGGATTATTATATGAATAAAGGTGGAAATTATAAAGAGATGTTAAATGTAGACAGAGAAGGTAATTGCCCACATGCACCTTTACCAGAAAACAGAGTAGAGATTATGAAAAAGTAGAATTTTAAAATAAAAGGAGAGTGATTAAATTATGAAAATAACCATAGACAACAAACTATATTACAAACCAATCAATATATCATCAAAATCATCTAAACTAATTAAATTATGTAAAAAGTTATCTAATATATTATCAAAAGTTTGGCCTTGGGCATTAACATTGGTAATGTTTATTGGATTGGCAATTTTAGGATTAAAGTGTTATTGAATTAATACATATAGAGAAGGAGAATAAAATTATGAAATCTACTGAAGAAAATTTTCCTTACTATTATAATGGAACTAATTGTTGTATTATTGACTATGAAAAAGGTAAAGGTGACTTAGTAATTATCACAAATGATTATGGTGAAATAATGTATAGAGGTTATTGCCAATTTGTTGATAAATTTCTTGATGATTTAAAGTCAGGTGTTTTTGCTTAAAATTATGTTTTATTTTAATATCAAATAAAAAAGGAGAGATTAAATATGGCAATATGGATAGAAGGAAAGGCATTCATACCAGAAATAAGTGATGAAAAATTAAATAGTTTAATTGAAAAAATTGTTCCTGTAGTAAAAGAAAATGATAAATTGTATCAGATTGAAATTCCTAATTTGCGTAATATAGCATACACATGGGAACCAAAAATAATTAAAGAATGTGATAATTTAAAAGAGATTAAAAGAATAAAAACTCATCATTATTGTGGATATTACGGTATGTTTAAACCAAGTATTGCAGAAGTATTATCTCAAATTCCAGAAGATTTGATTGATAAAGTAAATGCTTTTGAAATTATTAATGATGTTAATTCTGGGACTGATACAGAAATAAAAATATTTAGAGAAGGTAATGGTCATTTAGCAATTACTATATTGTATGAAAAATCATTATAAAATATTAAAGGAGGAAAATAATAATGGGGCATATGACTACATTAACATTTCTTAACGATGGATTTGACCAAATTGAAGAATATCCAGAACAATTTATCGAAGCAATTAAACTAGGTATGTACGGAATTGATAAGCATAATAGAAATACTGGTAGAAAATTTATTACTACTCATAGTATTGGGTATCATGGAAATTTAGTAGAAGTTGCCAAATCACATCATGCAGATGATTATAGATTGTATTTAGTTGGTAGAAATACAATGAATACATTTGGATATGCGAATGAAATTAATGATATTAAGTATAGAAAAGAATTAGTAGAAATGGCAAAATGGATTATTGAAGATGAAGAAAAGAGGATTAAGGAATTAGAGGAAAAGTTAGGAGGAAAATAACAATGAATTTTATTACACGTATCACAGTTCCAATTGGTGATTATTATGGAGATAATGTGTTTTTTAAACAATATTATTTTCAATGCAAAAATAATTCTCCAACAAAAGAACAAGTTATTAATGTTATTGAAAAGTTAAATAATGAATATTGGCAATATCTTGATTATATTGGAGAAGAATATGAAACATTAGAAATAATCAAACTTGTTCCAGACGAAGATTGGCAATTTGTTAGTCCTTATAGTTTAGTAGGTACAAATACTTTCGTTGAACATCCCAAGTTTGGTAAACAACCTTTTAATTGGGATATAATTAATTTGATTGATGTAGAATCTTGAATTTAGAAAAGGATGTGTAATAG
>Ga0209318_1001937_pt1 | contig 11370 bp, 7 predicted proteins | sample RifGroE1_FD_183999 | JGI IMG/M metagenome (GOLD analysis project Ga0209318, IMG submission 183999) | Groundwater microbial communities from Rifle, Colorado, USA - Groundwater E1 (SPAdes) (version 2) | ecosystem: Environmental > Aquatic > Deep subsurface > Groundwater | place: Rifle, Colorado...
TTCAATACCCCTGGTTCTGGCCCCGGTAACCATTGATGGAAAAAAGCTGGTGGACGGAGGAAACTCGACACCCGTACCTGCGAAGATGGCTTATCAGATGGGAGCGGACCTTGTTATAGGAGTTAACTTGTACGGAAACATATTTCCCCTGACCGGAGCTATAGAAGGCAAGATGAAACTTACCACACGTGAGGTTTTTAGACTTTCTTACCAAATGCTTTTAAACAGAATGGCCGTAGAAAATCTGGACGACGCCGACATTGCTTTAAGCCCTAAAATCCCGGAAGGAAAATTTAGTTTATTTAAGAATTTTGTAAAAGAAAAAGGAATCGTGTCGTGCGGAGAAGATGCGATGGACACGAAGATAGGTTTGTTGAGGCAGATGATGGGGGATTAAGAAGCGGGGGTTGGGGGGGGGTTTGTGCGTTTTGGGGAGGGCTTGATAGGTTAAGAGATGGGGATTTATCTGAGGATACGGGTTTCTTAGGTGCTATAATAATTTGTCATTGGGGGATCGTCTAACGGTAGGACTGCGGGTTTTGGTCCCGCCTATTGGGGTTCGAATCCCTATCCCCCAGCCATGGGATTTTACCAACACCCTTGTGGTGGTGGACAAATTATATAGACTGAGGAGTTAGAGGATTTGAATGGCGCAGACACGACGGTGCCGAGCCAGGGTCGACGGGCGCGTCAGCAGACGCGAACCGGTTACCGAATACTTTTTCCCCAGCCAAATAGAACGCTCTTAAAAAGACTAGTACAATTGAGAAAAAATTAGACATGGTACAGGAGCTTTCTATTTTAGAGACCCGAAAATTGCCGGAACCTGTTGAGTAAAAAACTATGTATATAAGTAAGTTAACCATTCTGAATTATAAGAGTTGTAAACTACTCAATTTAGATTTCAATAAGGATCTAGCAAATACTTTTATTGGTCTAAACGACACAGGCAAGACCGTGATCCTTGAGTCAATAGCAAACGTCTTAGACAATCACGGTCTTAACGTAGAGACAGACGGGCACCTAACTTGTGATGTTTCGAATACTGCGCTCGAGGAGGAAACTTATAAGAAAGTATTTCGTGAATTAGGTTTACCAGAATTTAAACATGAAAATAACAATATTACTTTAGTTTGTACTTTTGACCTTGAAGAAAATGACTTGGATGATGAGTTTGTTGAAAACTCCTCGGACCAACTTAGATGGAGTATAGAAAGTTTTTCACAAAATAAAATCATCTTACTAAAACACTACACGCCTTTGTGTCCTAAGGGTAAGTATTTTTTATGTGCTAGAGATGCAATATCAAGTCCCCTTGAACTCTGGAAACAAACAAAAACAACAGTAGAATCGCAAATGACACAAAACGGTGTTACCCAAGAAGACATAATAAACGAAAATAAGGTAGGTAGGTTTACCAATCTGGAGAAAATTAGAGCTGTATATAGCAAAATGGTCACAGAAACTCAATGGTCTGAGTATGCTGACTATACCAAAAAGGATCGATCACTATTCCCCGTATTTAGATATCTAGATTGGAAGATTACGATGAAAGATATTGAAGAAATGGCAAAAGACACCATGAGTTTGAAAATAGAGGACTTCAAAAAAGATCTGCTGACTAAAGCATCAGATTTAAGCAAAGAGGCAAGTAAAGTTATTAACGAGGAGCTAAAAGGTAAAACTGCTACGATTTTAACAAGCTTAAGCAACGTGAAGGCACTAAAAGTAGGTATAAACTTTACTGTTGAAGAAAATGTATCCGATCTCGTTATTGAAAAAACAACTTCAGACGGAGATATAAAATTGGAGTCACAGGGGGAGGGTATAAAGAAACAAATTTGGTTTGCATTTTTACGATGGGCAAGCATGGAAAACATTGGTTCTGATGAAGTTAGTAAACGATTTATTTGGTGCTTTGACGAGCCGGAGGTACATTTATACCCAACTGCCCAACGAGAATTTCATGATATCATTAAAAACTTAAGTTCGGGAGTTTTTCAAACATTCATAAGCACTCATTCCACTATTTTCATAGATAGAGTAAATGTTCAAAATATCTGCAGAGTAAATTTAGAAAACGGTTACACAACATGTTCAACTACCAAAAGTATTGATGACATCCACGAGGCATTGGGTGTTAAAAACAGTGACATTCTCTTTTTTGACAAGTTTTTTGCGGTTGAAGGCGACACAGACCAATACTTAATTCCCTACTTTTTTAAACTTTATAAGAACAAATCAATAGCAGAAGATTCAATTCAACTTGTAAATCTGAGAGGTGCGACGAACAAAGCTAACAATGTTAATTTGCTTCGCCAAATTTTGAAAGATTTCAAAAAGGACTCACAGCTAGTCTACTACTATTTTGATGGTGATCAACTGCACGATAATTCTATAAATGCATGTTACATAGGAAAATATGATATAGAGGATAGTATTGCAAACAATGTATGGATTCAAGTCGTTAAATCTTATTGCAATGTTAATATAACGAACGAAGAGTTGGACAGTCTAAGAGCTAATCTGGAAAATTCTTCTTCGAAAAAGTTCTATAAATTGCTTTCCGATTTAGTAAAGAAAAAGCAAGGGGATGGTGAATATAAAGTACTTCCTGCAAAAGGCAGAGAACTCGCGGAAGAATTAATGCGGTTTATCTCAGCAACGTCTCAAATTCCCATCGAGATCAAGAACTCATTTGATCAAATAGCATAAACGCCCTAATACGCACTTAGAATCACGAAGATTCTACACTCTATTTGCCTCAAGTATCATCCAACTACCAACTTTTCCAATTTCTAATATCGTCCCATTTAATCAGCCATGTAAAACCTGAAATGACCTCCTATAACAATGTTTTTGCGGATTGTAGAGCCATTTACTATCAAAGGGTCTACCATACCGAACTTTTCTATGCTTTCTTTAGGTCGTTCATATGTTTCCTTTTTTTTCAAAATTGATAATAAAAAAAGCGGAGATCTGCCAAGGAAACATTTTATTGTTCCTTAGCAAGTCTCCGCTTCATTGTATTGAAGACGGCAATCCTTCTAACACCTATATAATCTCACACCTACTATTCCCTGTCAACACAATGAATAGACCATATTTGTCAATAGTTCTCTATATGTATAAATCTACAAAGGGTAGGCAGATCAAACCCGAGTATAGTGATGCTCAATTCTACTAAATTAATGTAAAATGGTATTAGTAATACTTTATATAATAAAACTTAAATGCAAAAAGAAGCTAAAGCTAGGATAAAAATTAATAAACTTCTCGAAGGATCGTCATGGAGATTTTTCGATAGCGAAGCGGGTAGGGCTAACGTTGTTTTAGAGAATAATATTAAGGTTACAGAAAAGACGTTGGATGAAATGGGTGAAAATATAGAAAGAACTAGTAAAGGCTTTGTTGATTTTCTATTACTTGATGAAAACAACTACCCTTTAGTAGTATTAGAAGCCAAATCAGAAGATAAAGACGCCCTCGACGGTAAAGAGCAGGCTAGAAGATATGCTCAATCCCAAAGTGTTAGGTTCGTAATCTTATCTAATGGTAACATAAGTTATTTTTGGGATCTTGAAAAAGGAAATCCCTTGATAATAACAAGGCTTCCGACTCAAGAATCCCTAAAACATTTTTCTAATTTTAAACCAGATACTAAACAACTATTTTCAGAAAGTATCGAGAGTGATTATGTTGTTCTTACGCAGTACCCAGACTATTCGAATGATCCAAGGTGGTTAGACGAAGAAAAAAGATCAGAGTTAATCGAAGATCTAGGATTAAAGTTTCTTAGGCCTTATCAAATAAAAGCAATAGAATCTTTACAAACATCAGCTAAAAATAACAATGACCGCTACTTATTCGAGATGGCTACGGGAACAGGAAAAACTCTAATATCTGCAGCAGTGATTAAGTTGTTTTTAAGGTCCGGTAATGCAAAACGCGTTCTTTTTTTGGTAGATCGACTAGAATTAGAAGACCAAGCTTGGAAAAGCTTCAGTAAAATTCTTAAGAACGATTTTCGTTCGGTAATATATAAAGATAATAAAGACGATTGGATAAAAGCTGAGGTAGTGGTATCAACTGTTCAAAGTCTTACATTTGATAATAAATATAAAAAAATATTTTCCCCAACGGATTTTGATCTAGTGATAAGCGATGAAGCCCACAGATCAATAAGTGGTAATGCAAGGGCACTCTTCGAATACTTTGTTGGGTATAAACTAGGACTTACAGCTACACCCAAAGATTATCTAAAAAATCTTCCCCCAAATATTAGTGATAAAGATCCACGATCCTGGGAAAGAAGACAGTTGCTTGATTCATATAAAACATTTGGCTGCGAGTCGGGAAATCCAACTTTCAGATATTCTTTACTTGATGGCGTGAAAGAAGGGTACTTAATTAACCCAATAGTACTAGATGCCAGGACTGAAATTACAACGCAGTTATTATCTGATATGGGGTACGCGGTAATGACTGTAAATGAAGAAGGTCAAGAAATAGAAGAAGTATTCACACATAAAGACTTTGAAAAGAGGTTTTTTTCGGAGAAAACCAATGCTATATTTTGTAAAACCTTTATTGACAAAGCCCTTGTGGACCCCCTAAGTGATGAAATAGGAAAAACTATTATATTCTGTGTTAGCCAAAACCATGCATCTAAGATCACCCAACTACTTAATGAACTAGTCGATCAAAAATACCCAGGTAAATATAATTCGGATTTTGCGGTGCAAATTACCTCTAATATTCCAAATGCCCAACAGTTCACCATTAACTTTACAAACAATAATTTAAATGGAAACACAAAATGGTTAGATGGATATAAATCAAGTAAAACAAGAGTATGCGTCACGGTAGGCATGATGACGACCGGGTATGATTGCCAAGACTTATTAAATTTAGTTTTAATGAGGCCTATATTTTCTCCGACCGACTTTATACAAATAAAAGGTAGGGGAACAAGAAGGTATACTTTTAATTATACGGATTTAGAATCGGAAAAATACTCTGCAACCAAAAGTAATTTTAAACTGTTTGATTTTTTTGCTAACTGTGAATATTTTGAAGAGAAGTTTAACTATGATGAGATAATAAACCTACCTGTAGAATACGGTGAGGGAGGTGGGGGAGGAACACCTCCAGTTGCAAGAGAAGATATTACGCTTTATAACCCAGATCCTATTAAGACTCTGGTTGAGAAAAGAATAGGGGTTGAGGGTATGAAAGTAGATTGGAAGTTGTTTGAAAGATTTGAGCGGCAAGTAAAATCGAACCCTACAGTAATGGCCAGTTATGAGAAGGGTGACATACAAAATGTCGAAGAAATTATAAAGTCGGAGATATTCGACAAGCCAGAAGATTTTATTAATATTGAAAAATTAAGAAAGGCAGTCAAAGCAGATAGAAGAATTTCTTTAAGAGAGTTTATTGAAAAGGCTTTTGGGACTATTCAAAAATTTAAATCTAAAGATGAATTGTTAGATGAAGAATTCGATAAATTTGTGTTAGTTTATAAACCTGAAAATAAATATGCACCTTATATAAGAAACTACCTAAAATCCTACATTACTGATGGACATTTTAGGGATATAATTGAAAATAAATATTACCCAGATCTTAATGTATATCCAGGTTTCAACATGTCGGAGTTTAAAGCCTTGAACGGTTGGCGGGAAATAGTTCCAGAATATGTAAAGGATTATGTTAATTTAAATACATTTGTATAAATATGTTAAATCAAGATACTAAGAAAAAAATAGACGGTGCAAGAGATATTTTAGTGGGCAAAATACCCGATCCAAAGGCACAAGTTGAGCAAATAACAACGGCATTAATTTATAAGTTTATGGACGATATGGATAAAGAGAGCGTTGAGGTGGGAGGAAAAGCACGTTTTTTTACTGAGGAATACGCAAAATACTCTTGGTCGAAGTTACTAGATGTTAAATTGGGGGGTCAAGTAAGGCTTAACATATACACTGAAGCTTTAGAGAAACTTTCACTCAATCCCAATATTCCACAATTATTTAGATCGATATTCAAAAATTCCTATTTACCGTATAGAGACCCAGAAACATTAAGCCTTTTTTTAAAGGAAATAAATTGGTTTAGTTATGACCACAGTGAGGACCTTGGGGATGCATATGAATACCTACTTTCTATAATGGGTAGCCAAGGAGATGCGGGGCAGTTTAGAACACCTAGACACATTATTGATTTTATTGTAAACATTATTAATCCAGATAAAGACGAAACTGTATTAGATCCTGCTTGTGGTACTGCTGGGTTTTTAATCTCTGCGTATAAACATGTATTAGCCAGGTACACAGATGATACTGAAAATTCTGGTAAAGGAACACAACACCTTACTCCTATAGAGAAAACTAGCCTTATGGATAACTATGTTGGATATGATATTTCTCCTGATATGGTCAAAATATCCTTAGTTAATATGTATTTACACGGGTTTACGTCTCCCAGGATACATGAATATGACACCTTAACAAGCGAGGAAAAATGGGAAGAGACATACGACATAATTATGGCAAATCCACCCTTTATGACTCCCAAGGGGGGTATTAGACCTCATAAAAGATTTGCGATAAAAGCAAATAGGTCTGAGCTTCTTTTTGTAGACTACATAGTCGAGCATATAAAACAGTCAGGTCGCGCTGGTATAATTGTCCCTGATGGAATTGTTTCTAATAAGAACAGCTCTGCGTACGTAGATATAAGAAAAAAGCTAGTCGATGAAGGTTACTGCTACGCTGTTGTATCTTTACACGCAGGGGTTTTTAAGCCATACGCCGATGTTAAGACTAGTATTTTATTAATTGATAGAGCTGTTGCAAGTAAAATTGACAAAGTTTTTTTTCTGGAAATTGAAAATGATGGGTACGAAAAAGGTAACCGAAAAAGAAAAATTCCCCAAGATGATCTTCCTGACACCCTAGATACCTTATTAAAACTAAAAGATTCCATATTGAATGGCCGAGATATTGAAAAACTGATAAAAACTAGTTCCAAATTATTTACAGTTAATAAAAGGGATATTTCTAGCGATGGGTACTATATTTTAAGGAGTAACAAATATCGAGCAAATATTACGGTTAAAGGAAATTTACCGATTGAGAAACTTAGAGATCATATCTTTGAATTATCAGAGGTAAATAATTTTACTAGTTCTGAGCCAGTTGTATTCTCTGTATCCAATAGTCGTGGATTGATAGATTCAAGGGATTATTTTAATCGACCAGTACAATCTGAAAATCTTGCAAAATATAAAGTAGTTCCTCCGGAAAGCTTTGTATTTAACCCGGCAAGAGCAAATGTCGGATCTTTAGTTTTCAATGATACAGGAAAAAGTGGCTTGGTAAGCCCAATGTACAATGTTTTTAAAATAAAGGAAGAATCATTATTGGTACCTGAATATCTTTATTATCTTTTAAAAAGCTCTCGTGGCATTGAGCAAATAAAGTTATTATCCTCCGGAGCAGTACGACAAACTCTTAAGATCGAAGATTTATATGAAATGTCAATTCCAATTCCCCAACGCACATACCAAATTAGCTTTAAAAACGATCATGGTTTACAGAGATACTTAAAATTAGCAATAGATTGCTATGAACCGTATATAAAAATCAACCCTAACTGGAAAAGTGTAAAATTGATTGATTATTTCGTGTTAACCAAAGGAGACCAGGCAATAGAGAAATCAAAGCCAGGAGAATATAAATTAGTAACTACCGCTGATGAATTTGAAACCTGTGATAGATATCAATTTGATGGAGAGGCAGTCTGTGTTCCAATGATATCTTCTGCAGGACACGGAAAGGCAACATTAAATCGTATCTACTACGTTAGTGGAAAGTTTGCAGTAGGTAATATATTAATGGCCATGACACCAAAAAATGAACAGGTGGTGCCTAAGTTTTACTACTACCTATTCTCTCAAGAAAAAGATAATATATTTACCAATCTCATGTATGGAACAACAAACGTTTCATATAAGATTGATGACTGTAAGGATGTACAAATACTCCTACCTGATAAAGACGAGCAGCTCGAAATTCTAAGTTATATTGAAAGCGAGAAAAATAATATCGAATATAATATGAATATAGTCGATTCTATACAGAAAAGAATAAACGATAAAATAGATGAGATATGGAGAAATGAATAGTTCGCATTTGTTCTTCTATGACACAGATTAAATACAAACTATCACCATCAGACTTTGCATACCTCTACGAAGAGTGTAAACATTGTTATTACCTCAAGATTAAATATGGAATAACCCAGCCAAGCATGCCAATGCCGGGAGTATTTTCAGCTTTAAACACCAGAATTCAAGGCAGTCTTGTTGGTAAGAATCTTCAAACACTTTCTGGAACTCTTCCTGATTGCCAAGTAGCAAGCCAAGAAGGCTTTGTTGAATCTACTACTGTACCTAATACAGGGTGTTTTATTAAAGGTAAATACGATCTTTTATGTAAAAACTCTGATGAAACATATACTTTAGTAGATCTTAAAATCAGTCAACCGGGTGAAGATAAAATAGAAAAATACAGGACCCAGCTTACAGCATATAAATATGCTATAGAAAATCCCAAACAAGCTAAACCAATTAAAATATCAAAAATGGGATTACTAATCTTTTATCCCGATACAGTTAAATTTGAAAATGGCATAGCAAGATTAGATTTTCCTCCCAAATGGTTAGAAGTTACTTCAAATGAGGATACTTTTTTAGATTTTATTAAGAAAATTGACGTGTTATTAAATGGTCCGATTCCGGAAGAGGGCCCCGCTTGTAAGTGGTGTCAATATATAAAAGAAGTCGGAAAAATGTAGATATAAAACCTTAATTTAAAGGATACTCGTATTCTGCCCCTTGATTCCAAAACTTTCTCACAAAGATGTTAAACTCAATTGAATCCTGCTTTAAATCCGTGTAGCTCATAAGCGTATCCTTTTCTACCTCGTTTGCTGCATCCACAAGATTATCTGCCAAAGTTTCAAATTCTTTTCCTTGTAGTTTCACAAACACCGGGGTTTCTTTCTCGTCTGTAAAGCTGTAAATGCTCCAAATTACCTTCTTTCCTCTCCCTATACCGTAGTTCTCTCTTGTAAACACCTTGATGGCATCCTCACCGCTTTCTTCAAACACTTCCATTGTCTTTTTTTCAGCCTCCGGGTCTACTAGTCTTGGCGAATCTGGAGGATACTCTTCCGCAAATTCAATTACTTCCACTTTCCCATCCTCATTCAGGTCTCCCACCAGTATATCTCCTCTTGAAGTATAAAAAGGCAGATACGCTGTTTTCTTAATCTCATCTATTCCATAGATTGGTAATATCTCTCCATTGTTTGTAGTTAAAAATACTGTTTCTCTTTGATGAGCTCCCGCTGTCCTGTTCCATTGAATGTATTCTTTATCGCTATTCAGATTCAATTTTATTGCTTTATAGGAGAGAGGTGCGGGAATTGGCCTTTCTTGCGGGATAGAAGCTACTCTTTCACCTTGTTTGTTATATGCCTCTAATATTGTCTGACCATCTTCGGAGGTTATTATCTTTATCGTCTCTTTTATCCCGTCTCCATCGAGATCTACTTCAAATGATGGGTTCGCATCTTTACTAAGTGTATCTATGGGGTTCTGTTCTGCTGTATTTTGAGATTTCCCATAAATAGCAACTAAAAACAATGCTAACAGTATGGATAATACCGACGTTGTTAGGATAATCTTTTTATTTTTAGATATTTTCATCGGAATACTATATGCATATTACCACGATTCGAGGAATATACCTTGGCTAAGAGAAAAGAGCCCACTTTTACCTCTTGACACTCTCCGTAATAGAGTGCTATACATCTAGCCAGAACCTGCCCATTCGTGCAGGTTTTTGTTATAGCAACAAGTGATTCTGTCCCATCACACTTGCTTTAAATTGGGGCAGAGAAAGAAACACAAAACTATGATTAGTGACTATTATGGGCACTACTCCTACAACAGCAAGTCAATATCGCATAATGCTGCCGACAAAATCGGTGTGTATTACTGTGGTTACGTAAACGAGAACAACCGTCTTAGTACTCTTTATGTAGGTAGAGCTGCTGGAGATACTGACTCAATAAAAAGTAGGTTATCGGACCACTTAAACAATAATAGGTGGCCCGATGTCAGTCACTTCGGATTCTATATTTGCGACACAAAATCCGAAGCAACAGACTTAGAAGCTAAGGAAATAGCTAGGCTAAAGCCAAAATACAACAGTATGGGCAAGTAACCTACTTAAAATAATACTACACGGGGGTAATACAAGGTACCCCCGCTGGTATTCCCAACCCTTACACAGTATTGGGAGGGGAGAACCGAAAAGCAATATCTCATTTGTCTTATTTACATCCTGGAGAAAACATATGAAAAATTTTGTATGAGATAATAGTACTATGAAAAATGAAAATAGTGCTCTGAAACATGCTTACCATAAAATGGCAGAACTCGTGGTTAGAGATTTCAAGAGAATCCCGAAGCCCGGCTACCCAAACTCATCAAGAGAAGATGTTTGGGATGCTTACCTACACTTTTTCTTAGACGCGTATCATTTAAAAGATTATATTCAAAACGATACGACATTGGGCGTTAGTAAAGCCGAAATAAATAGTTTTATTGATAACAACAAAGATATGAAGCTTCTCCAATCCATTGTTACCGGTTTTAAACATTTAAACGCAGACGCAAATCATATTTCTTATGATATTAAGGGTTTAGAATGGGATGATGGCAGCCCTAGACCAAGCCCTGAGATAGGTTATGAGGAAAGAAATTTTCTTCTTACTGAAAGTGGAAAAAATCTCTTAAGTGAAGATGGTAAAAAGATTCGATTAGAGTCATATGTTGAAAGAATACATCCTAGAGATTTAGCCGTCAAAGTACTTGCATCTTGGAATAAGTTTTTCAAAGAAAAGGGTCTCGAGATAGGCTTTGTAACATAGTATTTATTAAGAACTTATCTTTAGCCTGGAGAAAAGAATCGTTCTAGACCGACATGCTCAATGATGTGAGAATCAGAACCTGGAGAAGTGGGTGGGTACTAGACCGACACGCTCAGCCAAATCTAGCTGGTATCTCCACCAATAAAAATCCCCTAAGTTGACTATTAAAATTGTATAACTATAATATGGTCAGCCTATAATACGGTGAGTACACAAGAAAGGAGGGTGCGATAATGAAAGGAGCGAAAGCTATGCAGGGGTTGATTGAGCGTACGAAGACAAGAAAGGACAAACGCGGTAATTACGCCCACTACAAACGCGATTGGCCTGATGTTTGGGGAAACAAAGAAACACAGTGGG
>Ga0209318_1001938_pt1 | contig 11368 bp, 16 predicted proteins | sample RifGroE1_FD_183999 | JGI IMG/M metagenome (GOLD analysis project Ga0209318, IMG submission 183999) | Groundwater microbial communities from Rifle, Colorado, USA - Groundwater E1 (SPAdes) (version 2) | ecosystem: Environmental > Aquatic > Deep subsurface > Groundwater | place: Rifle, Colorado...
GATCTTTTCCAGTGGTGAAAACGGAATTGATATTCTCGACCACAAAACTGCTAAAGCTATCTACTCTACGACACCCCAAACTTTTGAAATGTCATTCCAGTCAGACGGTTATTTAACCGCTGGCAGAGTTTTTTATAATAAAATCCCAACTATTACTTATCGAGTTGCTCTTTGCCAGAAAAGCAAGATTGACTTTGTTCCAATCACAATCAACAAACGATCAGCAGCAATTGAACACTTCTTGTCTGATCTTTGTCATTATGCAGATGAGATTCAGCAAAACTTAAACCTACTTGAAGAAGATAAGATTAACTGCCGGGAACGTTCGGATGTGTTGAAATCGTTCCATAGGAATCCAGGCTATGCTTGTACGACCTTTAGCTCAGTTTGTCCTTATTATGATCTTTGCAGGTTACGAAATAATCCGCTTCACTGGATGGAAAAGGCACCTCAAGGATTTATTCATTCTGAATGGGACCCAGAATTGCATGAGGCAAAGACAAAGCAAAGATTGATGGAGGTGTAAGATTAACAATCATTTAAAGGAGTTTTAAATGAACCCACAAGTAGCTACAGCACCAAATTTCAATAAAACAAAACTAGTTGAGAAGAAACGATATTTTAACCTCAAATTCCTCTTGACCGGCAACTCAGGATCAGGTAAGACTCACTTTACAGCAACATATACTAAAGGTCCACTTCATTATTATCTTTTTGATAAGGGGGGAGAGAAAACTGTTGAAAAAATCATGGGCAGTAGGAATGACATTACAATCGATAATTTCTCAGCCGATTCTTTGTTATTTTCTGATTTTTGGCGAACATTTCAGGAGGATGAAAAGAATGGTTTGTTCCAATGGCTGAAGGAACAGTCAGGCATGTTAGTTCTCGACTCTCTGACGAATGCTAACAAAAAAGCAATCCATGAAATTGAAAAGAAGTCTGGAATTACTCCAAGCGGCATAGGTAAAAAGATCGACATGAAGATGGGCATGGCACCTGCTCACTGGGGCCAACTGTTGAACTGGATGTCAACTTTGGTTAGTTCTCTCCAGGAGTTACCTTGTGCAGTTGCAGTCACTGTCCATTTGCATACGCTCATGAATTCTGATCAAGAAGTAGTTGCTCGGTATCCCGCAGTAAATGGGCAATTCAGGCAGTTATTGGCTGCTGATTTTGACGAAGCATACCTGTTGACGACACAAGGAACTAAGAGGCAGATATTCTTTACTGAAAAGCTCGCATTTGAAGCAAAATCCAGGGTGTTTGATATGCCAAAGGTTGAAGGCATCTCAATGGACCAGCTTGCAGCAGCATATTTGGCAGGTAAAACAGTTATTCCACAATCCATCTCAGCTTAATTAAAGGAGTTTTAATTATGGAAAAGCAAATCGTGGAAATCAATGGTGTAAAGTTTGAAGTTGATATGAGTAGCGCGAAGATTATTTCCGAATATAAAATCGGAGATAAGGTAAATGTTTTGATCAAAGAATATGCTGAAAAGATTGTCTGTCCAGGCATCATTGTAGGCTTTGATAACTTCAAAGATTTACCAACCATCACTGTTGCATACCTTAAAATTGGCTACAACGAAGTAACTATTAAGTTTGTATATTTTAATAGTGATTCAAAAGAAGTTGACATTGCTCCATGCAGAGAATCAGACCTTATTTTTAATAAGAGTGATATTATTAGCAAAATGGATCGTGAAATTGCCACAAAGGAGAAGGAAGTAGAAGATTTGATTAGAAAGAAAAATTATTTCTTAGATAACTTTACAAAGCATTTCGAAGATGCAATGGCTGCTAATGTGAATGATTAATTAAATTAGATTAATTAAAGGAGTTTTAATTATGAAAATTGGATTCAAACCAAAAAGTTATAACGACGTTATATGCTTTGAGATGGATGATGAGCATATAGATAAAGATCGATTTATGAGTGAAATTTTTAGTTTTATTTCATTAAGTTCTGAAGAAGAGCTTGATTTTGTAGTAACGGTCACAGGCAAAAAGCCTAATGAAGATGAATACGTTATCCCAAAAGATGAAAATAAATAAAAAGGAGAAAACAAGACACTCAAAACAAAAATTAACAATTAACTAAAAGCAACCAACTTTTGATCGAAGAATCGTTCTTTGATTCCGCACCAAACACAAACTAAAGGAGTATTAACTATGTCTATGATTCCTAATCTGTCCGAAATTCCTGACAAAGCACCTGTTGAAGCTGGCGAATATGACTTGACCATCTCTAAGGTTAAAGAAACCAAGTCTCAGCGTACAGGCAGGTATGGTTGTCAACTCATTATTAATGTCGACGGAGAAGATAACGCATCAACTATTTTTCACACTCTCTGGTATGGTAATTACAAAGATTATCAGGGCGACGATGAAGAAAAGAATAACCTCATGTGGCGGATGGTAAAAGATTTTCTTCGTGCACTTGGACTTGATCCCGACCAGGAAACTGACGAATCAGATTTGGTGGGTCTGAACTTTACGGCTGAGCTCAGTTTTAATGATGGTATGTCAACAGACGATGATGGCAATCCAGTTCGGGTTGGCCAGCCCAGGAATGAAATTGCAAGAATTGTTTAATAATTAACTCTAAATAATTAAAACTTTGACGTTCAATTATGAACAACCATTTATTGTGGTTACTAAGTAATTGAACGTCAAACATTCTTGTTTTTATTTATCTTTACTAAGAATTAATCTGCTAAAATATTAATGTTTAGCAAAGATAAATATCTCACAAAGGAGAACTATTATGATGGATTTTACTAAAATAACAATTGGTTCAGAAGTTTATTATTCAGTTAGGCCAAATAGAAAAAATCCAAATCCAAAACCTCCAGTTAAATGTAAAGTAGTTTATATCTTTAAGGCATTTGAAATTCCAAAAACAAATAAAGTTATTAAGTATTATGGAAAAATGGTAATTAATCCAAAATATGCATCTCTGTTTGGGCCAAATAAAAGTGACAGGATTGTTTTAAAAAGAGGTAAAAAGGATTTTATAGTTATTTCGGTTCATAATAATACTCTTTCATGGATAGATTTAAAGTTAGTAGATGATAATTAAGGAGCTTATTATGACTGATTATGAAAAATATCGTGGTAAATGTAAAGAATTTTCAGAAGACTTAATTAAAAAAGATCCAAGTCTTAGATTAGTTCGAGGCCATTACTATTGTCCAATCTGGGGTAAGCAAGAACATTGGTGGTGTGAAGATAAGATCGGAAACATAATAGATCCAACGAAAGATCAATTTCCATCAAAAGGAAGTGGAGAATATGTAGAATTTGATGGAATATGTATTTGCGCTGAATGTGGAATATCGGTTAAAGAAGAAGATGCTATATTTATGTCAAGGTATCCTGTTTGTTCAGATCGTTGTGCTAGAGCTTTAGTTGGATTATAATAGAGAGGCTTATCTATGAATCACGAACAACTCATAAAAGAAATCTCCCAAGCAAACATGGCTTATGCTTCTGGCATACCATTCATGACAGACAGCGAATATGATCTGTTATGGCAACAACTTTATGCCATCGACCCTCATAATAATATCCTCTACCATACCGCACAAGGCCGGACTGCTCTTACTGGCAAAACCTGGCACAAGCATCCAATCTATGGAACGAACAAAGCATTTAACATGCTCGACCTTAAGCCATTCATTACAAGGTTTGGCAGCTACAAACTTAGAATTGAACCCAAATATGATGGTTGTGCAGCAGTTATAACCCTCACAGATACTGGAGTGAACATAACTCTTGAAGGCGACGGACGATGTGGACGAGACATAACTCACTTAATGCCATACATTACGTTTCCTTTCCAGCTAAGACATTTCCAACCAGTTGAGATACTTATTCCATTGAGCGAGTGGAATCCAGACTATGGAGCAAATCCAAGAAATGTAGTCGCTGGCTGGCTAGACCGCAAATATGACAAGCCTTCTGCCCTGATGACAGCAATTCCACATAATCATGGCCTTCTATTTGAAGAATACACCTACTCCAGTAGCTTAGAAGCTATGGGAGATTTTCTGCTTGAGACATATAACAAATGGTCAAAAATCTATCCGATGGATGGACTTATGATCAAGGTGGCGGATGAAAAAGTTCGGTTAGTCGCCGGTAATAATGGACAGACCAATAATTGGTCAATCGCTTGGAAGCCTCCAATCCAAGTTAAAGAAACAAAAGTTGTTAATATAGAATGGAATATTAGTCGCTTAGGTCGGGCAATACCAACAGTTTTATATGAACCAATTGAGCTTTGTGGCACTACCAATAACAGGGTAACAGGCAATAATGCTCAATGGCTTAAAGAAAGAAATATATTTATTGGGTCTATTATAACAGTAGGTAAAGCTGGAGAAATTATCCCAAAAATATTACAGGTTAAAAATGAAATTATTCCATCTTTTGGTTATTCAGAATTACCTCATAAATGTCCAAAGTGTTCTGAAATTCTTCAGTGGGAAGGAGTGCATCTTATCTGTAATGGACCTAAGTGCATAGCTAAACTCATCGTCTCCATTGCGTACTTCTATTCTCAAAAAGGAATAAAAATCGACGGAGTTGGCGAAGGTATTATAGAAAAGCTCCTATCGAATGAAAAATGTTATTCTGTACTAAGTACAAAGCCTTGGGCATTACTTGATCCTCTTAGTTACGAAATTGTACCAGACCTCATCAATACGATCGGAGTAACAATTTATAGCAACATAGCTGAACAAGTATTTTCAATGAACAACCAATGCACAATGGCACACTTTGTAGCTGGATTAGGATTGCCCGGACTTGCATATAAATCATCTTTGCGGCTTTGCCAATATTTAAAAACTGGTCAGATTAATATCCACATAACTGATAATGCTAAACGCAGCTTTATTACTGCTGCAACTATTTATACAGAAGCAATTAAAGAAATGAAAAACTTCTCTTTTGCAGCACTCCCTAGTGAAGCGAAAGCAATTTATTGCATTACCGGATCGTTAAGCCAGTCACGAGAAACTATGATCGAAATTTTGAACGGTTACGGATATGAATTTTCATCTGGAGTAACAAGGGAAACAAACTACTTGGTCATTGGTACTGATCCAGGAAGAACTAAGATAGAAAAGGCAACTCGTTACAACATCCCTCAAATAACTGAGGAACAACTTTTTAACCTTTTACGGTGAACAAAATGCTTAAAGAAGAATGTAAAGTAACTGCACGAATAGACAAAGACTTGTATGAACAAGTCCAGGAACACTTCCATCATGGACAGCAAACAAAACTATTTAGACAGATATTCCTTTCGCTGAAAAGTATTATTAATGGTGGAAAACTAAATGAAGTTCTTGATTATATGTACAAGGGTAAGGCATTAACTTTGCCCGGCATAGAGGAATAGAGGAGATTAATTATGCATTGTACAGAACAAGAGCTAAGAGAATATATTAATGATTTAAAAGAAAAAGTAGATGCTATAGAAGAGAGTATAACTAGTCTACGCAGTGCGTTAGATACAATTCCAAATTTATCTGTGCTGGTAAAACGAGGGATTCATTCTTTTATAGAAGATATTTATGAAGAAATAACAAAGTATAAAGATTTATCTACAGATGTAGAAAATTTTAAACTTAAAGAATAAGTGAGAATTATTATGAGAGACTACTTAATTCTTCAATTCACTATTCAACTTTGTGTTCATGGAGCTTTACTTGTATATTTTATTGTTTATAAATTGGGATTATTATGAATGATATGGGCTGTCCATACAGAAAATGGCATTGGCATGATGGAGGACCAGATCATGCATGTACTAAAGATGGTCTTCAGAACACATCTTGTAAGGATAGTTATTCTGATTGGTATCAATGTGAAGAAGTTAAGACTACGAAGGATAATATGATGACCTTTAATGAGTATCAAAGCCTGGCAAATTCAACTGACCTTTATCCACCAGACAAAGCTCTTGATTGCCACATTCTAGGGCTTACTAACGAGGCTGGTGAAGTAGCAGGAAAGCTCAAAAAGATTTATCGTGACAAAGATGGCCTTATTTCACCAACTGACGTACTTGAAATAGCTAAAGAGCTTGGAGATGTTTTGTGGTATCTATCTTGTACAGCTTATGATCTCGAAATATCACTTGAAGATATAGCAATAATGAATATTGATAAACTTGCTGATCGTAAAGAACGCAACAAGCTAGGTGGTTCTGGAGATCATAGATAAGGAGCTTAGTTATGGGATCTGAATATATAATATTAACTGATAGTTCTGGCACAGAAGTTTCTATTGGTGAAATGTCTAATAGATTAGACCTTACTATTTATGATCCAGGCTATGGAGTCATTACATCTACTGAAGATATGCCTCCAGAAGAAATGCTTAAATGTTTTATGGAAGGAATTAAATCAATTTCTTACTGGATGTCAGAAGAAGATTTTAATAGAGTCTTTTCTAAGTTAGAAGTTTATCCATTTTAATGGAGCAAATCATGCCACTAATGGATCGTATTTACTGTCGTTCATTCTTAGAAATGTCTTATCCTGAGCAAGCCAGACTGATTGAGAAAGTCAGAACTATGCGAACATCTGCACTGAACGCAGCACTTGTCAAGTCTCAAAAGATCACAAAGTCTGCCATGAAGAACATTTCTAAGAACTCTGGAACAAAGCGCGGAAAGAAGATGCTTGCTGATCCTACCAAGAATGCGACAGACTTGCTTGGCAAACTTTCAGCAGATCAAATCGAGTTAATTAAGAGGCAGTTTCAAAATTTAAATTAGGTGTTAATATGACAATAGAAGAAATAGAAGAATTACGAAAACATATTAAAATCTTGCAACAAACAATACTAGAAGTTCGTCATGCTCAGCATAATGGTTCTGATTGGTATACAAGAGGAGATAGTGGATTATATCAACAAGTATTAATGTGGCTAGAAAAAGGCCAAGTATCAATTAATTACTGTAATGAAATATTGAAAGCTAAATAAAATTTAAACTAGGTTAAAGCAATGCAACTCTTTCAAATAGAAGAACGTAACATCTCAGACATTATCATCAAAGATCGTGCACGTTCAGCAGTAGGCGACATCTCAAGTCTAGCCGATTCAATCTCGATGGTTGGCCAACTTCATGCGATTCTCATAGATTCAAATAACGTCTTAATCGATGGCCTTCATCGCATTGAAGCCTTTAAAAAGCTTGGCAGAGAAACAATAGAAGTCCGAGTCTTCGACGGTATTACTGAAGACGATCATTTCTTGATTGAACTCCTCAGTAATATGGACCGTAAGGAGTTCTTATGGCATGAGGAAATAGACCTCAAGTATAAGCTGCATAACTATTGGGTTGAAGCAGCAAGTAAGGAAGGCAAATCTTGGGGCTATCGCGAAACTGCCAAGAGACTCAAATGCAGTCTCGGTGGCTTATCTACTGACCTTGCTTTCGCAGAAGCTCTCAAAGTCTTTCCTATCCTCAAAGAACAGTCTACTAAAGGCCGAGCTAAGGAAGCATACAAAGCTCTTGGTGAACAAGCTAAGGCACTTCAACGAATGGGAAGTTTTACCGATGCTGAAAAAGGGCGTTTAGTTGCGTTACAGAATGGAACCATGACAGCCCCGATAAAAAATACGGTAACTCAGAATGTGTTTGAGAAAACCAAGCAAGCTAAAGAAAGACTTACTGAGTTTGATGAAGATGATCAAGACCTTGACGATGAACAAGAACCAATCAGATCTAGCATTCAAGTAATTTATGTAGCTGAAAACTATAAAACTTTTCTCGATAAGATTCCTAGCAATTCTGTAGGAATGGTAGAACTCGATCCGCCGTATGCAATTGATTTTAACGATAACTATGGTAAGACAAACAAGATCGAATGCAAAGCTCAAGACTGGGATGAAAAAGAACTTTATGACTTTTACTTCAATTATCTTCCACTCGTCTATGAGAAGATGCTTGACTGTAGTTGGGCTTTAGTTTGGACAGGCAAAGAACACTTCATTCAGATCAACAACATTGCAAGAGACATAGGATTTGGTACTCAATCTCCTGGCTCATGGAACAAAGTTGGTGGTAGTACTAATAAACCGAAGACAAATATGGTGAGCAATTGGGAAATGTTCTTGCTACTGCGTAAGGGAAATGCACAATTCAATACTCCTAGCTTATCGTCTTCAATTAACATAAGCACAGTAAGCTCGTCTCAACGTATTCATCAGTGGGAAAAACCTATAGAGCTTTACGATCATTTCTTAAAAGCCTTAGGAAAACCTGGTACACTGTTTATGAGCCTCTTCGCTGGATCTGGCAATTGCTTGATTAGCGCGGCTAAAGAAAAAATGATGCCAGTTGGATGTGATAAGAGTCAGAAATATATTCCAGAATTTTACCAGCGGCTTGAAAATTATCTTGGGATAACTGCTGAAGTGGAAGGACTTTAATCTAAAATGTAGGCTAGGCTAGGTTATGACAAAATATAAAGTAGGCCAACTATCTGAGCAGAAAGCTCCCATCACGCCTGGCTCTAACTGTTGCCTACACAAAAACATCGTGCCACTCGAAATAGGTTTTGCCTCTAAGAGCTGGCCAAACGGCTATAAGAATGATCCAAATTATAACTTTGCTGTCAGCATGATAAGTGCAAACGTTATACGAGTTCGTTCTTACCTTTGCTTAGACTGTAAGCAAGAGATAAAGGCTCCGAATCCAGGAGCATTGACAAAAGATAGGATATAATAATGAAAAAATATATAGTGTTTAAATTTGATCTTGACGAACATGTTTTTGTTCTTGGTCAAGCTGGAATATGCATAGTTACTGGTAGAGGGCATATGGAATTTTCTTCTGGTGGTAAGAGAAATTTTTATTCTATTGAAGGTGGACATTCTGGTTTTTATCCTGAGTGTAGTTTAATTACTTGTGAAAAAGCTCGGGCATTAAATTCAAATATGTAAAATTAAAGGAACTTTCAATGATAATTCCTAGCATATCAACTACAGCAACTCCGCAGAAAGAAGGTTCTTTCGATGCATTAGCTGTAGAGTGCGCTCCAACTGATAATATACTCACGGCTGAAATTGCTATGGTTGGCGAAGCTCCAGGAGAGATCGAAGTCCTGAAGAATGAACCTTTCGTAGGTCCGACAGGCTCTCAGCTCAATCGCATCTGTGCAGCCGTCAGACTCGCCAGATATAAAATCTATCTTACTAATGCTTGCAAAGCTAAGTTTCCAAAAAACAATACCGCTGTCTTATGGACTGACAAAGGCTATCGTCATCCTGACTGGAGCAAGTTGCAAGCAGCACTAATTGATGAGCTCGCCCAATTCCCTGGCAAGGTCATAATGTTGCTTGGTGCAACTCCGATGAGACTGTTGCTCGATGAGCCTAAGTTTGATTCAATTACAAAATATCGTGGATCATTCTACCATGCTGAAGACTTTCCTCATTTGAAAGACAAACTGGCTGGCAAGATAATAGGTTTGTCTTATCATCCATCTTTCACTCTCCCCTACGGACAGCCCATTCACTTTTATACAATGATCGCAGACTTTACAAAAGCTCTGCGAATTATTGAAGATCCAGAATTGCTCACAGATAATGTGGAAATAAAAATCAAGCCTAGCTTTGAAGAAATCATGCAATTCTACGCCTTGATTAAGACAAAGCAATATGTAGCTTTCGACATTGAGGCTACGCCAGAATTTATTACTTGCTACTCATTGGCAGTCTACCATGATAATAAGATTCTCTCCATGTCTGTTCCTCTAATGAACAACCAAGGCAACTATTGGGCAACAGGCGAAGAGATAAAAATCTGGACTGGCTTAGCAGAAATACTTAATGATGAAGCTATTGGCAAGATTTGTCAAAATGGAATGTTTGACATCATGTTTACTTTTCGTACCATGATGATTAAAACAGATAACTTTTATTTTGATACAATGCTTGCTCAGCATATATGTTATACTGAACTCCCAAAAGGACTTGATTATCTAACTTCAACTTACACATACTATCCCTATTACAAAGACGAAGGAAAGCAATCTCACCTTAAGGCCATCAAGAACTGGCCACAATACTGGACTTATAATGCTAAAGACTCAGCATACTTATTGCCTATCACGGAGAAGCTCCTTGAAGAATTAGGTGAATTCGATTCTATGGATGCTATGGATTATACAATGAACCTCCATAAGCCACTCATGGAAATGGAATTCAATGGCATCTTGACTGATACAGATGGAATTGAAAAGATCAAATCTGAGTATGAAATCAAACTGATTGAGCTTCAAGCAGAGCTGAATAAACTCGCAGGCAAGGAGATTAACTCTGGTTCAGCGAAACAAATGGTTGCATACTTCTACGGAACTTGTATGATCAAGCCATATGTAAATCGCAAAACTGGATCAGTCACTTGTGATACTGTAGCTTTGCACAGAATTGCAAAGAAAGATATTAAAGGATCTGAAGAAGCTAGGATCATCATAAAGATTAGAAAGTACCAAAAGCTGGTATCTACTTACTTTAATATCCAGGTCGATGAGGATAAGCGTCTCCGTTGTAATCATAAAATCTCTGGAACAGTATCCGGCAGGATTGCCACAGAAAAGACTTATTTTGGTACTGGATCAAACCTTCAGAACCAGCCGTATGTTTTCAAATATTATCTTATTGCTGATGAGGATTGGATTCTCTGTGAATGTGATCTTGCAAAGGCTGAGGCTCATGTAGTTGCATATCTTACACAAGATGCTAACATGATTCAGTCGTTTGAATCAGGAATAGATGTGCATAGTTTTAATGCAAGTAAGATCTTTGGTGTTCCAATTGAAGAAGTAATTCATGAGGCAAAGACTAAAAAGACTGATCAGAAATCTACAATGCGTTACATGGGGAAAAAGGTAGTTCATGCCAGTAACTATGCAATGGGTCCACAGACATTCTCTGATAACCTAGCAGCTGAGGAAATTTTCAAATCTCAGTCAGAATGTAAGCGATTGCTTGATAGTTATTCTGATCGCTTTCCTGGACTGAAACGCTGGCACAGATCAATCGAAGAAGAGGTTCAAAAGAACAGGGTTCTTTACAACTTGTTTGGCCGACCTCGCAGGTTCTTAGGTGAAATGAATGCAGCACTATTCAGGAATGCTTATAGCTACAAGCCTCAGTCAACAGTTGCAGAGTTGCTCAATCGTGGAATGATTAAAGTAGTGAATGATCCTATGCTCGGCAAAGACGGATTTGATATTCGCTGTATGACAACTGTCCATGACTCGTTTGTATTCAGGTTTCACAAAAGCCAGATTCCAAACTTGCCTCAGATCCTTCTTATCATTAAAGATCATCTG
>Ga0209318_1001939_pt1 | contig 11354 bp, 12 predicted proteins | sample RifGroE1_FD_183999 | JGI IMG/M metagenome (GOLD analysis project Ga0209318, IMG submission 183999) | Groundwater microbial communities from Rifle, Colorado, USA - Groundwater E1 (SPAdes) (version 2) | ecosystem: Environmental > Aquatic > Deep subsurface > Groundwater | place: Rifle, Colorado...
GGAAGCTCAGAAAGCAATTGCTGAGTTAAATGGTAAAGAGTTGGACGGTAGAGCTTTGAATGTATCTGAGGCACGTGAGGAAAATCGTGAGAGAAGATCATTTGATGGCGGAAACTTCAATAGAGACGACAGAAATTAATTCTGTTTCAAATTTGAATTCTAAAAGGGCTGGTAAAACAGCCCTTTTTCTTTATATAACCAATTGAGATTTGGAATTATTCTATTCCCATTTGCTGTTTAGCATAGGCAGTTAGATTCTTTCTTTTTGCCCATACCCTTTCTGTATCTGTGAGAAGTTTCTTTCTTAGCCTTATACTTTTTGGAGTTACTTCTATCAATTCGTCATCATTAATAAATGAGAGTGCGAATTCTAGTGTTAGTGGTAATGTAGCCTTTAGAGATATTTCTGTAACCTCTGCATGTGACATTCTTACATTTGTCTTGTGTCTTGCCTTACATGGGTTTACCTCAATGTCATTTTCGTGATTGTTAATTCCAATTATCATTCCTTCATAAACCTCTACTGAACCAGCAATGAAGAGTCTTCCTCTTTCTTGAACAGTTGTAAGGGCATATGCGAGGGCTGTACCAGTTTCGGAGGATATGATGACTCCCTTTCTGAAAAGTGAATCTTGTTCTACGTAAGGTACATACTCTGCGATGAAGCTATTTATGATTGCTTCTCCTTTGGTAGCATTCATCAAGACTCTGTGTAGACCAATAATATTTCTTGTTAATATTCTGTATGTAAATCTAGTATTACCCTCTTCGGTTTCAATGTTTACTAACTCCCCTTTTCTGTCACTAATCTCTTGTGTTACAGTACTCATGTATGTCTCAGGAGCATCAATAATTAATTCTTCAAGTGGTTCACAAACGACATTATCTATCTTTTGTAGAATTACTTCAGGCTTACTCAATTGCAATTCAAATCCCTCTCTTCTCAATTGCTCAACAAGAATAGCTAACTGAAGTTCTCCTCTTCCAGAAATGAAGTAGCTGTTTGAACCACTACTTTGTATGTCTAGACTAATGTTTAAATTCTTCTCTTGTTCTAATCTTTGTCCAAGCTGTTTTGCTGTTACAAACTTTCCCTCTTTACCTAAGAAAGGTGAAGTATTTGGTTCTATTTTTATTCTTACAGATGGTGGTGTTATGGATATCTCTGGAAGTGCTTCTGGATGATTTAGCGCACATATTGTGGCCCCAATTGCAGTAGATTCTAAACCTGTGAGTGCAACTATCTCTCCAACGCTTGCACTTTGAGCGGGTATCCAAGAGAGGCCTTCTTTAACAAACATCTCTTTTACCCTACCCTGTTTCTTTTCATCTTTAGTTAGGAGAACAATTGGGTCATTAATGGAGACCTTACCTCTTCTAATTTTCCCGATTAAGTATCTTCCAAGGTGTTGGTCATATTCTAATGAATTGATCTGCATTTGGAATGGTGCATCTAGCTCTCCTTTTGGCTCTGGCATTGCAATTATGGCGTCAAGAATTGGAGATACATCTCCAGTTGTACTATTTGGGATTGTAAGGTCTCCCTCTGGTATCTCTTTAAAGATTTTTCCCTCCCTAGATATTCCGTAGTAAACAGGAAAATCTAACTGATCAACATCTGAAGCTAGTGCTAAGAAAAGATCTTGTACTTTGCTTAAAGTTCTTTTGTTATTTGCTAATTTCTTGTCTATTTTGTTGATTACAAGTATTGGTTTTAATCCTAACTGTAGCGCTTTCTTAAGTACGAATTTTGTTTGTGGCATTGGTCCCTCTTTTGCATCTACAAGAAGAAGGCAACTCTCTGCCATATTTAATGTACGTTCTACCTCTCCACCGAAATCTGCATGTCCTGGTGTATCAATTATATTTATCTTATAGCCTTTGTATCTAATGGAGATGTTCTTTGCACTAATGGTAATACCTTTCTCTTTCTCTAAATCACTGGAATCTAAGATCCTTGTTTGAGACATTTCATCCTCATTATCTCTAAAGAGGTGAGTTTGCTTCATAAAGGCATCAACAAGGGTGGTCTTACCGTGATCTACGTGTGCAATGATTGCTACATTTCTTATATTTTCTTTGCTAACAGGAGAGTATTCCATAAAGAAGGCATTATTTTACCACAGAATGGCATCCAAACATAGCGTAAGAAAAAACCCTTACTCTTTAATTTCGACGCCGCCAAATATTGCAGAACCAACTATCTCCAATACTGGAGACTTGATATCTCTTTGTGCAAGCTTGTTATCCCATCCCCCAAATATCCCGGAACCTTTAGATACAACTTTACAATCCTTCGGAGCGATTATCTCTACTCCTCCGAATGCTGCATTTACATACAATTTAGCTCCATCTTTTGATATCTTTGCTTCCGACATATCTAGTTTGTATCCACCAAAAGCCACATTGATATCTCCATTTTTAAAATCTTTTGCAACAAGTTCCTTATCTACACCCCAGAAGATTATTGAATCTTTAAATTCATCTCTATCATCTTTCTTTATCCCTGTGTTTATATTGTCGTTGTCGTTTTTAAGGAAAATAGACGCACCAATAGCTATCAAGATTAATGGCCACAGTACACCAAAGAAGTTCCAATGGAAGAGATTAGTTAAAAGGAAGACTAATCCTAATGTAAGAACAATTATTCCTGCAGTATTGTTTTTCTCAATTAGCATTTTTGTTCCAATGAAGAGAAGAATCGCAGGCCAAAGTATGTCAATTAATCTCCAGGTACTAAATCCTAATGTTCCCAAAAGACCTGTTGTCTCTGAAAGAAACCCAAGTCCTAGGAGTATTAGGATTACCCCTATTATTATTTTTGTATAATTCTTTTCCATATTAATATATTAAAATTTAATTATTTGGTAACGATTGAAAAAGCACCAACCCCTACTTTAGCATCTATGGTTAGTTTTTGTGTAGCCTTGTCGTAGTTCGAAGATTTGTAAGAGGTTCCTTCTCCTGCAAATACAGCTACCTGATCTCCATCTACTTTTATTTCTCCAAGTCCAAGGACATAATCTATCTCATACCCTATCCCTTTAGGTATTGTTAAAATCATTTCTCCAGCGCCTACCTCAATATCTATATTCTTAGGAATTGAGAGGTCAGAAAGATCTAGGGCAAGTCGTCCAGCCCCTATCTTCGCAGCAATATTATCCAAAAGTAATTTGTCAAAAGTAAGTGTCGTATCTCCTGCCCCTAATTTTAGTATTATGTCTGTTAATACAGTTGGTTGTCCTACATAGAGATTAAAATCCATATTTGATTGTCCCCAGTACATTCTGTTTTTTGGAAATACAGTATCAAAGAGAATCGTTAGCTCACCGTCCGTAAGCTTACTTTGTACAGAAGGTTCTACATACATCTTGTTGTAATTACCGTCAACCTCAAGATAGTTTGTTTCTCTGTCATCTGATATTGTAGCCTTAGAAGCAGCAATATCAATATCTAAAATTCTTTTCTCAACATCTTTGTACGTATCTTTTAACACAGAAAGAGTCTCTTCCGTGTTAAACTCGGTATCATTTGTTCTTGGAGTGATTACAAAGTATTTTAAGAAAGTATCCTGCTGGTTTGTATATGAGGAGTATGCAAGTAAACCAACTAATAGGTATGACAGAAGTGTAGCAATTGTCATAATAATCTCTGTTATCTTTGTTCCTTCAAATACCAATCGTATTCCCCACAGGATTAGAAATACTGGCCAAAATTTAAGTATATGTAACCATATCCCCCAATCTACAACACCTGTTGTATTTAAGAGAAATATTGTACCTAGAAAAAGGAGAAAGATTGCTCCTCCGAAATCTTTCTTTGGGAATTTGTTTTCCATTGTTTTGTTTTCTTATTTAACAAGTTATACTTAATACAGCTAAATTTAATACATTTTCGTATGGAAATCAATCAGGTATATAAATGTCCAATATGCGGGAATATTGTTGAACTAACCCATGTTGGTAATGGAACTCTGGTATGTTGTGGTCAGCCAATGGAATTACTAGTTGAAAAATCCTCTGAGGAAGGAGTTGAGAAACACTTACCAGTAGCAAAATTTGAAGATGGCATGTTGAAAGTAAACATAGGTTCCGTAGATCATCCAATGATAGATGAGCACTATATCGAATGGATTGAGTGTATTGAAAATGGTGATGTATGTAGAAAATATCTTTCTCCAAATGAAAAACCATATGCTGAGTTCGATGTAAAAGAGCAAAAGAATATAACAGTAAGAGCATACTGTAATGTACATGGTTTGTGGGCTGTTACCTTGTAGAGGCCTTCTCCTGGTATAATAGCGCTCATGCTAAATATAAATAACATAACCCTAAATAAGGGGAACAAACAAATCCTTAAGGATATCTCCTTAGCGTTAGCCTCTTGTGAGAAGATTGGACTTGTTGGGGTAAATGGTGCTGGTAAATCCACATTACTGAAAATCATTGCAGGTATTGAGGAACCAGATTTAGGAAGTATCTCCTTTAAAGGTACTACCTCCTATCTTGCGCAGGAGACACATAAGGAGATGGATATAAATAATTACACGGATTTAACAATTGGTGAATATCTAATAATTGAAAAAAACATAGAGGTTGAGGAATGGGAGATTAAGAAATTCCTGAACAATCTAAAAATGGAAGATAAGGATTGTGACAGTAAACTGATAGAGCTTTCAGGAGGACAGAAGATTAAGGTTGAGATTATTAAGATACTTTTAGAAAAAGCAGATTTATTAATACTGGATGAGCCAACAAACTTCTTAGATATCCCTTCTGCAGAATGGTTAATGAGATATCTAAATTCATATCCAAAAGCAGTCTTAGTCGTATCCCACGATTTAAGGCTCATGAACAAGGGTATAAGCAAGATATGGTATCTTAATGAAAGAACTCATGGCATTGAGGCCTACAGGGGCAATTATGACCAATTCCTGAAGGTTAAAGCACTCAGAGATGAGTTTTTGGTTAGTCAGCTTCTTCAGGAAGAGAAAAAGGCTAAAAAGATTTTTGAATTAGCCCAAGGTCTCTCAAGTAGAAAAAGTACAAAGGAGAAGAGAAAGTCTGCAAGAAGATTTAAACAGGCAAAAGTTCTCAAAGAGGGAGTTAAGGAATTGAAAGAGAAGATGGTGAAAGGAAAGAGAATGCAATTAAATATCCCAGTTCCAAAACAAAGTAACAAGCTTGTATTAGAGGTAGAGCATATTTCTAAAGCATATATTAAGGGGAAAGAGGTTTTGAAGGATATATCTTTAAATGTTCAAAGATATGATCGTTTTGCTGTAATTGGGAAAAATGGTGCTGGTAAAACTACTCTACTTAAGATACTGGCGGGTAAATTGAAACAGGATGGAGGAACATACAAATGGGGGTACAATACTTTGGTGGGTTACTACTCTCAGGAGAATGAGGATTTGGATTATTCAAAGACTGTACTTGAGAATGTGTCCCATTTGGATTGGGGAACAATCGACAAGAGAAAGTTCCTAGGTAGCTTCTTAATAACTGGAGAGATGGTAGAACAGAAGGTCTCTACTCTTTCTGGTGGAGAGAAGACTAGATTAGCATTAGCAAAGCTTTTCGCTGGGGGTTACAATGTCTTACTTCTCGATGAGCCCACTACATACCTTGATCCTGACTCTCAGAAAATATTGCTTGAAGCACTTAAGAAGTACAAGGGTACAATCATATTGGTAAGCCATGAACCAAAGTTTGTAAGAGATTTGGGTATAGACAAAGTTATCCTTATGCCCGAAGAATATCTTGGATATTACAAGGAGGAATATATAGACAGAGTTGGTCTAATATAATTACTTTAAGCTTTTATTAAAGTATAGTTTAGCTCCAAGAACTGTAACTATTGCAAGTATTCCCAATGTAGATGCTATCTCAACGGGATTAGATAATCCAGAGAACTTAACAAGTATCCCGATTATTGCCCAAAGGATTACCAATGAGTAAGAGTATGTTTTTTTGTACATTGAGTATATTGCTAATCCAGTAGCTACAATTATCATTATGGCAGACCATATCTCTGGTGAAATACCAAATCCATTCCAATTTGCTACGTACAAAGCAGCAGATATATTTGCAATTGATGCTACTGATATCCAACCTAGATAAATATTGAAAGGAAGGGTCTTAAGGAAAGATACTTTTTTTGCTTTGCCAAGGATTATTGAAATAGCTATGAGACTTGCAAGAATAATGACCATAGCAATGACAGATACATATATTAATCTGTAGTGCCAAAGGAATATCCAAGCTGCATTTGCAAGACTACTTGCTATCACCCATGGGTATATGGCTTTGTCTTCTTTTGTGAAATTGGCAAACATAGAAATCATATATACAACTAATCCAGCATATATTAATCCCCAAATTGAGAATACATATCCAGCAGGAACAAAGTATATGGGAATTGCATCTGAGAGTGCTCCAGTAGTAATACCGTTAATAGGTAATATGTTTGCAAGTGAGTTTACAACAAACATTGCAACTACGGATGCTGTAACGGCTAACTTAATTATGAGGTCTTTCTTCATACTGAATAGATATATAAAAAATTACTATATTTAATTGTACATAGAAGAATAGGAAAATGGAATAGATACAGGAAGGTTATTTTGAAGGATGAACCTTCCTGTATTTGAAACAAATTACTGATTTGGGATTAAAGCTACAGCTTCTTCAGGAGAGCAACAAAGTTTTTGATATTTATCTTTAAGATAAATCACACCCTTGTATACTATCCCTATCTGTGGGTCTGGAAGATATATCAAAAGAATCTCGATTGCTTTATTAACTTGGTCTTCCATTATTTCTTTGCAGAACGGAATTTCTAATGTTAGAACTTCCAAGGCCCACTCGATTGCTTCTTTCTTCGTATTAAACTTCCAAAACGACATTTTACTCTCCTGTGATTAGTATTTTGAATCGAAGGCGATTATATCTCTAAAACACTTTAGATACAAGATAATCGTATATCCTGTACATAGCATATGTATCTAGTTCACAGTATTTTAGAAGGTTCTTTTTTGTAACCTGAGTATCCTGTTGAGACTGTCTATCATATGCAAGACGATACCAAGTAACCATTGCTTCATCTCCCTTACCAATCTCCATGTCATGGTAGCTTAGATCAGGTGCTAATATTGGTAATACATTCTTAATACTCCAGCTTCCTTTGAATTTAGGATCAACATACATTTGGTATTTAAATATATCCCCCAAGTCATATATTCTTCTATTCATATTCAAAAGGAATTGCTCATGTTCTGGATATATCCTCGCCATTCCACTGTTACAACCCTTTTCAAATGTTTTGTTCCAAACAAGAATATTTCCACTGTCCCCTATTACATCTTTAAGTGTTGCCAAAATATCTGGTATTGGATCTTTCTTGGTAATTGAGATGTATTCGTAATGTGCAAGATTTCCGTTATTCTTTTTTAGTACATGTAGGGAGAATTGAAAGACTACATTCTCGTATGGTTTGTGTCCCTCAAATTGTGGCACAGCCCAGGAGTATGTCTCGTAGTCTAAGAAGTATATTGGGTACTCTAATGTCTCTAATTCCTTTTGAATCTTTTGAGCATCTATGAGGATGGTATCTTTCTTTGTAGCTTCTATCTGTAGTTTCTGCTTCTGAGCGATATTAAATTCAGTTGGGATATTCCGCATATCTACAATACCCATTTCTCTAAGTGCATCAAGGTTCTTTTTACTAATTCGAGATATATCGTAGATGGAATATTCTGGAAGAGCGTCTGGAAAACAAAGGGATTTAGATGGGCATGTGTGTGGATTGTAACAGGAGCTCAATCCTTGTGGAGTTTCTCTGTTTGCTACTAAGAGTGCTTCTGCAACAGTTGCTTCTGTGTAATTCCATTTGTCTTTTGCAAAAGAGGTCATGTCTTCTACAACAAAAAGTTCTTGAAGATGTAATTTCTTCCCAAGGATGTAGTCTTTGTTTAAGTGAAGAAGGTAAATATGGTCTACCTTACCAAGTGTTTTTGCTAAGTAATATTGGAATACTATATCGCTTTTATCTTCGTTGGATATCTTAGTCTCACTTTTTACTTCGTAAATATCTTCTCCTACAACAATATCTGCTCGTGCGAAAAGATCGTCTGTTTGGTATATCTTTTGAAATTCACACTCTTTGGATATGTATTTCTTTACATACTCTCTAGCTAAGGTTTCTACTTCGTATCCCTGTTTTATGAGGTGTTTGTCAAAGTCTGAAAGTTTTCTTTCATACTGATTATTCTTTAATCCCCAAAGGTGTAATGGTGAATCTAGGTATGTGATGTAATCTGATTTTGTTAGCATAGTATATTATACTAGCTTTTAGATATTACTGTCTGTTTACTTGAAGCTTAACAATTGCTTTGCTAGAAGCACTAAACTCTCCGCTCATATCTAATTCCTGAATGACTTGTATACAAACAGTGTCAGAACTTTTCTCTTCCTTAATATTTACCATGATGGTTACTTGCTCAGGGTAACTCTCTGCAACCAATGCATCTATACTTGCTTTTTGACATGGATTTGGGAGTTCTCCTTTTACATTGTATTCCCATTTATTTACCCCTACATATCTATATGTGAGAGTAAGATTTTCTGCAGCAATAGTCTTTGAATCGTTTTGTGTACTGGAGTCATCTTTCTTTATGAATAGTGCCCAAGCACCTGTTAGTAGGAGAAGGAATATGAGAATGAAGAAAGAAAGGACCGCTAATTTCTTCTGCATAGATAGATTTAATTACAAATTAAATATCTGAGATTTCAATGTAAGGATTCTCAATACACTTTCATTAATTCTTTCCTCTGAAAGGGTACCACTTTTTACTGCGGATATTATTGCATTGTATGCCTGTGCTTGTTCTTCTGGTTCTCCCGAATATATTAGGATGTCGTTGCCCGCTGTTACTGCTTTTACTGCAGCTTCGGAGATACTAAGACTTTCTGTTAGAGCACCCATTTGCATGTCGTCTGTCATTACTACACCCTCAAAACCGTATTTCTCTCTTAGGATTTCTGAAATTATCTTTGAAGAAAGGGATGAAGGATTTGCACTATCTATCTGCTTGAAAAGTATATGTCCTACCATCATAGCTTGTGTGTCTTCATTCAGTATTACTTCTTTAAATTGGGAAGCATATTGGTCAAATTCTGCTTCAGAGATATTTACTTCTGGGAGTCCTTTGTGGGAGTCTGTAGTGTCATCTGGGTGTCCTGGGAAGTGTTTTGGTACAGCAACTATTCCACCATCTAAATATCCGGAGATTATGGCGTTACCAAGTAAATATATGTCATTTCTAAATACTCTGTCGTAGAGGAAGGAATCTTCTTTTTGTATATTGTCTAAAACTGGAGAGAAATTCATTGTAATTCCCAAGGCTTTTAATTCCTTTGCTCTCTTTTTGGAGATATTGTAAGCATCTCTTTCTTTTGTAATTTCACTTTGTGCAGTAATCTCAGATACTATGCTTGTATCTAATCTTGAAACTACTCCACCCTCTTGGTCTATGGATATTAGCAATGGGATTTTCTTACTTAATGTTTGTAAATCTGAAGAGAGTTTTGTCAATTGTACACTGTCTTGAATATTGTATTTAAACAGTATTACTCCTCCAATGTTTCGCTCCTGTATCATTTTGGTTATGTAGTAATCTGGCTCTGTACCCCAGAATCCCATGATGAACATTTGTCCTACTTTTTCTTCGAGGGTCATTTCAGTGAGTAGTTTCTCGGAATTTTTTAATTGAATAATTTCTTCTCTTTCTTGTTTAATATCTGAGTCTAGATATTTAGTAAAGAGAAAATATGATGCAATTAAGAAGGAACATACAAACAGAAGGATGAACGTAAAGAGTTTTGATGTCTGTGTCATGGTACATATCATTGTACCATATTTGTGGAACGAGAGAGGTCTTGCTTTTTGGTCGAAAGACCTCTCCGTTTTCCACATTAAAACTAGCGTTTTGGTATTAACTGAAGTAACATTTTGGGCGTTGGTACTCCCGGTATCGTGTACGAATCACAAGTGACAAAAATCACTTGGTTTTGTTTAGATTCGAAAAACGAAGAAACGGGTATTTGCCCCTCAACTTCTTTACTCTCCAGAGTATGAGTTTCAGCTATTAAGAAGCAAATCTCATTGAAGCATATCTCCTTTCCTTTAAGATCTTCTTCTTTTGCTATCCTACGGAAAATTTCTCCGAGGTATGGCCCATGTTGGATATGCCAGCTTGAATGTACGTAGAGGATAGTAGTATCTCCTACATAATCCCTGACGGCAACCCATTCAGGTACAGTAGCACTTCCAAGTGTTTTATCTATCTCTTGGAACGTACAACCTTTACAGTCAATTACGGCCAGCTCTTTCAAAAGTATCCCTTGTTTGGAGAATCTCTCCAAGACTGAAGAGTCTCTAATCTCAACCTTCATGGGGTTAGCAGAAGAGAGAGCTACTTCAAAGGGTATTGGTACATCTGTTGGAGTTGGTATTGCTGTTGGTGCGAGGGTCTCCGTTTTCTCAGGAGTATTGGTCACCGGTTGAAAGGGAGTAGCACTAACTTCTGGTGTCTCTGGAGGGTACATTGGAGGTCTATCCTCTCGAAAGAAGAAGTATACTCCAATTAGAACAACTACTAAGAAAATAGAGAGTATGTTCCTTATTTTTTTCTCCTTCCTATGAGTTGGATACCTCCAAGTCCAAGAAAACCAAGCAAGGCAAGCACAGGAAGAAGTAAGCTTGCGCCTGTGTTAACTTCGACTTCCACAATTGGAGTCTCAGTTGGCGGTTTTGGAGTTGTCGAAGGATCAGGGGTTGTTGTTACTGTTTCAGTCTCCGTTGGAGTCTCGGTCTCTGTTGGAGTCTCAGTTTCTGTTGGAGTCTCGGTCTCTGTTGGAGTTTCAGTCTCCGTTGGAGTCTCAGTCCCTGGATCGTCGATCAGCCTGAATGATGCGTGACTTAGTTCCTGATAAGCACAACCTTCATGAGGCACTCCTGGAGCCGTGCATATTGCACCACCTGGAGAATTGAATAACGTTGAGGTTACTGTCACAGGAGAGAGTGCAGGATCATAAGTTTGAAACACTGGATCATGATCACCAACTTTATAGCAAGATTCTGCAATCAGTTTCCCTTCTGGAGCTGTGTACTCATATGAGAGTCCAGAGAGTGGTTCGACCTTTACCCAATCACCAGTAGCAGGACAGGTTTCCTGTGCCAGTGCTTTCACCTCTATTACAGCATTTGCTGGAAAGGAGGCGAAAAGTACGCCAACGAAGAACAAGATCATTACTAAAGCTAATAGCTTTTTCATTTTCCCTCCTTATGGGAAA
>Ga0209318_1001944_pt1 | contig 11317 bp, 12 predicted proteins | sample RifGroE1_FD_183999 | JGI IMG/M metagenome (GOLD analysis project Ga0209318, IMG submission 183999) | Groundwater microbial communities from Rifle, Colorado, USA - Groundwater E1 (SPAdes) (version 2) | ecosystem: Environmental > Aquatic > Deep subsurface > Groundwater | place: Rifle, Colorado...
CTTCAGATTCATCACAATAATCATTATCGCAAGAACAACATTTACAGAGATATGATTCATCTTCTAATTCCATTTCATCATCTGCGACTAACATCTCAACTTCTAATTGTTCATGATATATTTCTTCAGATACAGGCTTTCCATTAATTGTGTATGTATCATACCATTGTTGATTCTCAGCATCCCACATTGATTCATTGTTAAAAATACGCATTATCATTTCCTGCCTTTATTCTTTATTTTTTAATTATTGCTTAAATTATTAATATTATTTTACTCTTCCACAACCTCAAACTGACTCAAAAAATCATCTAATTGATCTTCTAATTTCCCTGAAACTTTTATCATGTTATTACCAATCTCATTATATATTTGAGATGCTGTTTCTAAATGAGATTTTATTTTGATAGATTCAACATAGTTTTGTAATCCTTCAAGTGCTTCAGTGTCATCCATTTCTCTAATGTCATCAATAATTTGAAGTAATTCTTGGCATTGATCACATTGGCAGAATTCAGATTCATTGTTATCTCTATTTTTATTAATATCAATAACTTTACAATTATTTTCAGGACTTCCATTCATTTTAGGTAATGGAGGCAAAACAAATAAAGATTCATCTTGTTCCATTGAATCATATACTTCTTTTGTGACGAATTTATTGTTTATTTGGTATGAAGTTTCATTTGTTGTTTCATTAATAATCTCTTTGAACTTGATTTTTTGAAATTCCATAAATTATCCTCATAAATCTTTCTTATTTTAAATATTTAATCCTTCATTCAAACATAACTATTAATAATCATTTCCAATCCCTTATCATCGTCCCATATAAAAGATTGTGCCTTCTTTTGACTTCCAACATAACCGCTATTGTAAGTCCAAGCATCTGTACCGCAAATCGAACTAATCCATCTAAATATAATACCATTTTGTTCATCAACCATTTTTTCCTTATGAAAATGTGACAAATGAAATTCCCTATATTTTGCTTTTCCCCATAACTCAGGAACATCGTTTTGCATACAATAAACTATATTTTTGCGTTCGTCTGCCCCGTGAGCGAAACCAACAAGATTTTTCCCTATCATTATATATTTTCGATTATTAAATACAGAATCAACTTCTACATTATCATTATTCAAGAAATGCCAATACATTGCTTCGGTCATTGTATATGAAGTAATCTTGTCGTGATTTCCTCCAACATATATTACATGAACCGGAGCAATATCAGATAATTTATGTATAATTTGAATTATATTTTTGAGTAATAATTTATACATTACATCATATTTAACGTCTGTGTCTTGACTTGTTCCTTTTGTTGTAGAATTAAAAATATTGTCGATATTTCCGAAATCTTGACCAAATGGAAAAATTATCTTCTTAATATTATAGAATTTTACTTTTTCTATAATATCATTAATTACTTGCCATAATCTTTGTATACCAATTTCTGTTGAGTATTGATTTCTTGTTTCATCCACACAGCAAAGTTTATCAATATGAACATCTGCCAAATTAATTTCTAAAGTTTTACCTTTGACATGATAAGGTTTTTGCTCTATTACTGGACTATCCAAATCTAATTCTTCTAAAGCAGATTTAATCCAGTTTGTATCAAAAGATTTAATATATGGTCTTACAGCAATTTTTGATGAAAATAATTTCTTAACCCCATCCACCTTAGTATTTACATTCCAAATACTATGTTTAGCAGAAATTAATTCCCATGCTTCAGGATCATAATTATGTGATTTAAGAATGAAATTTACATCTTTTAATTCTTCATCAGATAATGAGATAACTTTATCAGAAACTTGAGAGTTGTCTTGTTTGATTTCTACAGATTCTTTATAATTAGGTTTAGATTCAATTTCTTTATCTTTTAATCTAGCTCTTTCAATAGATTTGGTAATATTATCTTCTTCTGGAAAATATGCACCAAGAACAATATTATTTATAATCTCTTTATTAACACTCAACTTCTTTAATGTACCATCTCTGTCCTGTCTCTTCTTGATAAACTGACGATAATGTTCTCCAGATTTAAACTGAAATCCCTGATACTCATTTAAATCATTCCAAGAAGGATTTTTAGTATTAAGTATTTTCTTATATTTATCTCTATTATTTTTGAAATCTACACCTATAATATAAAGTTCATCTTTTGATTTTGACAATATTTATTAATACCACCTATATATTTTATTTTATTTTATAAAGAATCAATCCTAAACTTGAAGCGATAGCGAAAGTTTAGCAAGGGCAACGCTTTGCCCGTAACCCCAGTTTCCTTTGACATGTCACATGACACCAAAATTACCAAATCCTATATAATAGTAAATAGTAAATTTGGTGTCAAAATTAATATTTAAATTTCATAAACTTTTTTACTTATTATCCAATAATATTTACCTCTATTTTCAGATTTTTTACTATTTTCTTTTTTACTATCAATATCATATAATAAATTATTGTCCTGAAAGAATCCCTTGATAGAGTTTATTCCTAAACTACCATGATTTGATTTAGGATTTCCAAAAAGTTCTTTTGTTAAAAACTCAATAAATTTTTTCTGTTCTTCCTTAAACATTTTAATTCCTACTAATTTATCAAGTTTATCTTCTAGTGTCATAGCATCAACCTCTTGTTCTAAATCAAAATACTCATCTTGATTAAATCTTTTAGACACATAATTCATGTATTCAGAAATCATATATGCCTCTATTTGTTCAATATCATACTTAAATTTAAAATACATAGTTTCACTCACATGTTTAATAATCTTATCATATTCAATAATATCATAGATTAAATTACCAAATGTGTTTTTATGCTTGTATTCTTTAATCAAGTCCTCAGAGGAAGTTCCATTCTTTAATAATTCTGCATATTTTATAATATTATTCAAACTAGTTTTCTTACCATTTAACTTTTTGTTGTTCCAATTCTTGATATACACAATTACTTTCTCATCCAATTCTACTATCCTTTTTCTTCCCAAACATTGCTGAATAGTATCTAAGTCAAAAGTATCAATTATTACATGTTTTAATTTAATGTCTTTAATATTAACCCCATTGTCCAAAGCAATTGTAGTAAATAATATTTTAGAGTCAAAACTTTCTTTCTCGATAATATTTTGTTTTTCTTCTTCATTTATGTATTTTCTATATGTACTATTATGTTTGCTACAGATAAAAGCACTATCTTCAATTTGTTTACTAAAATCACAAGATGTTTTTGCTTTTGTAAAATATATTGCCTTTTCGTTTTCTGGTAATTCATTTAATAGCTTTAGAATCACATTGTCATCCTCATAGAAGTATAATTTCTCTATATAACTATAATCTGGTTCTATTTCATATTTTATTAAATCAAGATGTTTAACTTCTTCTAAATATTTAATAGGCACTATTGACGTAGCACTAAGCAATATCTTAATACTAGAGGATTGACCTAAAATATAATCTAAAGATATATCAGTACAAAAATTAAAGGTATCACTAAACAAATAATGATACTCATCACAAACTATAAAATCATAATCATCAATAGGAACATTATATATTATTTTAGTTTCTATACTTTGATAATTTTTTACAGTAATTATTCCTTCTTTATCATCTTCAATTAACTCATGAATAAATTGGTCTTTAAGAATATCTCTATTTGTTAATAAAAGTATAGTTTTCTTATTAGCAATACAATAATCCTTTAATATTTTCTTGATAAAATAGCTTTTTCCTGAACCTGTATGAGCATTTATAGCAATGATATAACCCTCTACCCATTGTTCTATGTCTTTAAATTTTATTAAGTCACTTACATATTTCATTAGTCTTTCGACCTCCTCTTTAATTTAGAGGATTATTTATTCTCAAAAGTCTTTCTTATTCTATAATAGAACGCTATTGATTCTTTTAATTCTGAACTTTCTTGAAATAAATATCCTTCCTTACCATCGATTTCTGTTAAAGTAAATTCAAAACCCAAATTATATAGAAATCTTTTCATTCTTTTGGATTTGATTGTCATCTAACACCATTCCTTTATTATTTATTTATGATTACTTTATGATTACTTTGTTTTATTTTATGTAATCTTTATAGTACATCCATATCATCTTATTGTTATTGATTTTACCTGTCGATTTTAATTTACCCTTACAACATTTAATGATTGCAGAATTGTCAATATTATATTTTATAGATGCTTCTAACGCACTACTAAAAACTTCTTTTGTGTTTAAACATATTACTTGTTTATATCTATTATCTATATTCATATTAATAATTATATTATTAATTTCATCTTTAGTCTTTAAAATATACTCATTATAATACATCCATACTAATTTTTCTTTTGTATCTGGATGGACTCCTGCTGAATGTATTTTATTTTTACAACATTTTAAAACTCCACCTTTAAATATATTGAATGTTTTTTCTGCTTCTATAAGAGAATTAAAAATTTCTCCAGTTGTTAGACATATGATTTTATAAAAGTTAATTATGGAGGAAGTACAACTTTTTGAATTATATTCATCTAAATACATCCAAACTAACCTCTCCTTTGTTGTAGGATGTTTACCAGCAGATTTACGCTCTTTTTGACAACATCTAATAATTCCAGATATTTTGATATTATATTTATCTGCTCCATAAGTTATAGAATCAAAAATCTCTTCCGTTGTTATACATATAACCTTTATTATTTTTGGTAAATTACCATTTTTAAATCCTATCTTTTTTGATTCACTCATTCTTCTTTTTGTTTCTTCTGTTTTCTTTACTCCAGTTTTGGCAATGCTTATTTTTTTTCTACTTTCTTCAGATAAGTGAAAGTGGAATCCAACATTTGTATTTCCTCCACCAACAAGATTATAATAGTCATCGCTTTCTACAGCATTATGATTTTTAATAAATTCTATTTCTAGTTGATTTAATTCATCTTTAGAATATGCAATAGCAATGATTTCTCTACTAAAATTTTCTTTTCCATTCTTTTTAATTGATCTTTTTAAGTGAACTCCACTTCCTAAATAATTAACCCAATTAGTAATACGATTAAATGTAGACTGTCCTATATATTTCTTCCCATTAATATTATTTGTGGTCATGTAAATAAAACCATATGGATCTAAAATTTCTACCTCATTAATTTGTTCCATCTCTTAAACATCTCCTTTAATATTTATTGTTTATCCTTAATTAAATAGTAATAAGCAAACAGGTGCTAAGGATTGCACTCTTCGATGATCAGTCTAGTTTGCTTATTTGTGCCATTTACAACACAAAAAATTCCTCTACATAATAAAGGAATTTAATCTGCTGTAATTTTAATAAATATTATTTATTGCTTATTATAATTATTTACTAATCCTCAATTCCTCTAACCTCTTCATTCCCAATTCATAATATTTACTATCATTCTCAAAACCAACATAATTCCTACCCGTGTTTTTACATGCTACAGCAGTCGTAAAACTTCCCATACAATTATCTAATACTAAATCATTTTCATTTGTATATGTATTAATTAGATATTCAAAGAGAGCGACAGGTTTTTGTGTTGGATGGATATTTCCTACGTTATGCATTGAAAATTTAAGAACACTTCTTGGATACCTACTTCCTTCATTGTCATTAACTGTTCCGACAAAACTTAAATTAGATTCGGAAGGTATATGATTTAATTTACCAGTATTAACTTGCGTTATCTTTTTAATATATGGTTTTCCTTCAGACATTATTGGTTCATAATGCATTCTATTTTTAGATTGTGTCTTATGTACCGTTGTTCCTTTAGAAAATATTGATATTATTTCATGTGCCTTTAATGGTTTGTTCTTTGCATGGACGAAACCACTAGCTCTACCTTTCTCCCATATCCAATCATATTTATAAAGTTTTATGTTACTAGTTCTCAAATATGAACTAAAAGGCTCACTTCCAAATAAAGCAATACATCCATTATCTTTTATTATTCTTTCGTATTGTTCCCATAACTTAATAAAAGGAATTATACTATCCCAAGAACACGCTGTAGTACCATATGGTAAGTCACAGAGAATCATATCTATACTCTTATCATCAATCAAACACATGCCATTATCACCAATGCAATCAGTATTATATACTTGATTTATTTTTAGCATTAGATTCCTCCTATCCTCAAAGTTTTATTTATCAAATTATAACTATTTAATATCCTCATGATATTGACAATCTTGACAGAACATTATTTTCTTATTAACAAAATATTTAATCCAATACCTTTGTTTACCGCAATTTGGACAACATAATTCTTCTTCAACAACCCTAATCTTATCTTCCAAATCACTATAAACATAATATTTCTCTGTTGGCCTACAAACACAATATAGCACTGGAATATTATTATAATCATCAATATCTACAATATCATCAACAATATCATCAACAATTGCAAATAAACCATGCCAATTAGAGTTGTCAAGGATTTGTACTTGAGTTCCTTTTTGTAGTTTCATTAATAAAAATCATCTCCTTATTATAGAATAATGACTCTATAAAAACAGTTTTTCTTTGATTATTATAATTATTAATAAATGCAAGTTTTTTATTTAGGTTGCAACTTGCAAAACCTATTTAGTTTATTGAGAAGGGGAGATAATTAAACTCTCCCATATCAAAAATACCAAGGGAGACAAATGCCTCCATATAACGTGTCTAAAACACAAATGACTTTTATTATATATCTAACCAGTAAAGCAAGCAAAATAAGACTATTTATTAATTATATTATCCATTTATTATTAAAATCATCCTCTTATTTCTAAGAGAGTATCTTTTAAAAACTATAATTTTATTATATTTGTTTTTCTAGTTAAGGATTATTAATCCTAAAATTTATTTATGCGTGATTAGCGATTGATTGTCGTACTAATGAATATTGAAATTAGAGACATATCGAATTTGCGAATGATGATTTTGCGCTTAGTGATAGATTAGTGATTCTTCTTGCTTGTGACAGCAAACTCAATTTTTGTTTATATTTATGTATTTAATATACATAACCTGTGTTAGTACCATGTTTGAATATGGTAAGATTTAACTTGAATTTACATCTAATTTCAGATGTCCAAATAAATAGTCTATCTTGCTTTGCTTCTGGTTAGTTGTTTTAATAAGGAGACTATGGTTAGGCAATCCCCTTATTAATTGTCATGGTTAAATCCTATAAAGTATCTAAATACTTCCCTACAATATCTGCTGTCGAATCATGAATACTATAAGGAAATTCGTATTCTACAATTTCTTCCATCATGGCTTTTTCAATAGAAATACTGAGCTTATCAGCTTTTTCTAAGAGAGATTTATAATTATCACTAACAGTATTTCTATCAAAATTAATGTTTTTAGTAATTACTACATCATACCTATATGGCACTTCTTCCCCGTTGATATTAAACTTAAACCCTTGAGCAACGGTCTTTTTCTCATCCGTTTTTATATTGATAAGATTATTTAATACATTAGCTAAATTTCTAGATTGTTTTGCATTTGATATGGCAGAATCTAAACTTAGATTATTATTATCTTTAGTTTGAATTACTATATCTCTTTTAGCTAATTCTACTGAAATTTCTAATTTTGTTTTCTCTGCAATTAAGTTTTGAACAAGATTAATAATATTAATTGTTGAAGCATCTGGATATTCTTTAATAGTAGTTGTATCTAATTCCTCATTCTTTGCTTCTGGATTAGATTTTTCTTTCAAATGTTGTTCAATCACAGAAATAGAGTTATTTTTATTAGAAAGATATGAAGTGAGAGATGAAATAGTTTTATCAATATAAACCAATGTGCGAAAAGACTCTTTTAGTGAAATTGTTGAATTAGTGTTTTGTGAATTAGACATTTATTATTTCCTTCTTTCAATTTGTATTTTCTTCTTTATTAGAGTAATTAACTCAATTCTTTTTTATAAGGAATAAGTTTATATGTTTGAGCATCTTCACTTGTTCTACATGCATGTGGTGCAAGTAATTCTTTTATTTCTTTAAGTTCATTTAAAATAGCCACTAGTATTTCTTCCATAAAAATATCTATCCTTTCGATAATATATTTATTATAAAGGTGAATCTACCCCTATAAATTCACCTTATTTGTAATTTGGCATACTCTATATTCATCAACATCATTGCAGTATGCCATTTGTCTCTATCACTAAGTTTAAATAAAACTGTGATTAACGCCATAGAGAACAAACAATGAGTGATGAGGGGAAATTATCTAGTCGGCAATTAAGCCATTGTGTCATCCCAACCCTTTATCTAAAGATGACTATGTAGCATCCCACATACATGCCTTACAGCATGGTTGATCATTACTTATTTCGCTACACTTCCCTATTCTTTATCTTTGGCATCTGCCAATATTGTATTTTTATTATGAAGGAATTACACTTGAAACCGAATTATAAATAATTCGAGGAAGTTTGCACTTCTATAATTCCTTCATAATATTGTTAAATATCATTTCCCCAAACGATACTTAACTTGTACAAGGTTCTCTTTACACTCTTATCCACTACAAACCTTCGCCAATAAAATCATGGGAGTGAGGGAAACATTTTTGTTGGACTTACAACCTTCTATAGTATGCCAACTAAGATGCTACTAGACATATCAATATGATTATCAGACCACAATAGCAAGTCGGTGTATCTTGCATCTCAGGTACTCTTTCGAGTGCGTCAGGAACCATTTCTGACCTTATTGTGGTTGGTTAAGGTAACTGCCAATGAATCGCCAAATTCACCATATCTGTAAGAGATGTTTAATCTTTACTAGATTCTTGCAATTTAATCATTCCTTTCTAGTAATATCACTTTTTATCTTACTCTTATACTAATTAATATATAATAATTAGTATTATTTAATTATTATTCTTCTAGTTCTTCTTTCTCTCCAGTTAAATCCTCAACCTCAACATTTTCATCCAATAAAAACGCTTCACATCCATTTACAGTAACATCAAGACCAATATAATTGTTCTTTGTTCCTTCTAGTTTAGATAATTTATCTTCCCACATACAGGTTCCACGTTTTACACAAATTGGACAGAAATTTTTATTGTTGATTATTGACATATTTTTGTTTGCCACCTTTTTATTTATTTTATTTTTATATGGAGCCACTGGCAGAACTTGAATCCGCAACATCCTGATTACAAGTCAGGTACTCTACCAATTGAGTTACAGTGGCATGTAATATGCTATCCTGCCCTATACCCAACGATATCTATTGAATATGAGGACTTACACTGATAGCACAAAATTATTGTTGTTTATTATGCTTTTACTTTATCTTCAAATGCCTTAGAAGGATCAAAATATGGTTTGAAAGAATCTTCAGTTTTCCATGGTTTTTCCACACCCTGTAGTTTTGATACTCCTTCACGACCTTTTGTTTCTTTCTTCTCGAATTTTCCAAAACCCACTACCTTTACATCTTCGCCAATAGCTACAGTTTCCATGATAATATCAAATAGATTTGTAACATGCTTCTCGGCTTCCTTTTTTGTGATCTCCGATTTAATACTTAATTCTGCTACGAGTTGTTGCTTATTCATTTATTTTAATCCCCTTTTATTCTTTAATAGTATCTGCACATTTCTTAATGCCAGACCCGTGGTTTTTGTTATTTATATTTTATATTTTATATTTTACTAATATCTAATTTACGCTAACCAAAATCCATTAAATTAATCTTCCCTCCTTGAATTAATATTTAAAGAGGTGATAGAAAAACACTCTATACCTTAACTCCTTACAGAAAAACAGTCTGAGGGAGTAAAAACAACTATTAACTAATCATGCCAATCCATTTCACTAACCATTTTGCTAATTTCACTTCTGAAATCTTCTACCATATTGACTTGTGCTGCTATGGACTTATCTTTAAAGTTTTCACTTACAATACTAAGTCCATTTCTATGAACGCAATACCTATTATCAATTTGTTTAGTAGATCCATCAATCAAAACTACAGTATCTTCACCAGCTCTAGAAAGTAACAATTCCATTTCCGAAGGAGTAAAGTTCTGAGCTTCATTGATATATAAGATTGCTTTTCTTAAACTTCTACCACGACAAAATTGAATTGGAAGTATTTCAACTTTGCTATTTCCAGAAGAAAAATCAGACATACTATCTTCAGATGTTGTGTCTAATATTACTCCCATTAACGGTTCTGTTTTCTCAGCTACATTTCCAGGGATCGCAGGAAATTCCTTACGTCCTCTTGGCGGTGAATCACTTTTTACAAAATAAATCTTTTTATATTTTCCATTACCACTTCCCAATTGTTGTAATGCCCAATGTAACATAATATACGATTTTCCAGAACCATAGATTGAGTCTGTAATACAAATTCTTACATTCTCATTTTGTAACATGTGTATTAATGCTTTCTGATAGATATCTAAGTGAAGAACCGCATCTCCTATATTAAGATATTTATTAGTTATTGGCTTCACTTTGACTTCATCAAGATACTCACCATTCCATGTATACAAATATTGTTCATTTTTTGTTGTGTTATTAACAATTACATACTCGTTTAGCAAGCAATCTAATTGATTAATTTCACTGTCTCTTATATTTATGTATTCTCTATCAGTTAACCAAACTTCTCTAATTCCATTATATTTTTCTTCTTCAATGTCTTTAAATCCAAAAAGTTCACAAGGAATATTATATGCTTCCGCTTTTATCCATAGATTAAAATCATCAGTTACAAAAACATATTCATTATCGTTAACATATGTTTCATAAGCGAATCCTAAAATAAAGTTATCATTTTTGTGATCCAAGAACCTATTCTCTAATTTAAATTCATAATCTTTTACTATTGTCACTCTTTTATCTTGCATTGCTTTTTTGATATCTCTAAGAGCTTTTCTGGCTTGATAACCAACAGTTTCGCTTTTCTTTAACCCATCTAACTCCTCAATTGTTATTATAGGTATTTTAACATGAAGATAGTTATTTAGATCGAAGTTATGATTCAGCATTATATTTGTTTCTACAAATACTTTACTGGGCAATAAGAATCATCCCTCTACTAATTATTTTACTATGTATTATGAGACACATTCACTGTTACTAATTCCACTATTACTGTTACCACTATCCATACCACTATCCATACCACTATCCATACCACTATCCATACCACTATCCATACCACTATCCATACCACTATCCATACCACTATCCATACCACTACTAAACATATATCTCTGATTATCTTTTACATCAT
>Ga0209318_1001945_pt1 | contig 11306 bp, 2 predicted proteins | sample RifGroE1_FD_183999 | JGI IMG/M metagenome (GOLD analysis project Ga0209318, IMG submission 183999) | Groundwater microbial communities from Rifle, Colorado, USA - Groundwater E1 (SPAdes) (version 2) | ecosystem: Environmental > Aquatic > Deep subsurface > Groundwater | place: Rifle, Colorado...
TGTACTTTGAGACATCTGACCATGTCTCATTTTTAATTTTATCATACAAGATTTCTTTAACACTAATAATTTTATTAATATTTTACCACATATCATATTTAAATGCAAGGGTGATTATTTAGATATATATATTATATTAATATTTTAATACCTAATTTATTAACAATTTGTTCCACAGTTAATCCAGCATTAATCATTTGCTGGATTTCTTTTTTATTTTCTTTAGTTAAAATTACGTTGCATAAAATCTTAATCATGATAAACACCTCCCAATTTTTTTATTTTAATATTCTATAAAAAATTAATTTAACAACTGGAAATAATAGCGGAATTGAATACTACATGAACCAGTAACGCTCAATCTATTAATACTATATTTCTTAAAATATAAATAATTATCGTTAAAATTACCAAATCTATTAACATTTAAACTGCTGAGTATATCCTCGTCATTATTATTCACATATAGAATTTCACCATCTACAAGTCCAGTAAACTCAAATTCATAACCGCCGTTACTCAAATTTACTATGCTAAGATCACCATCTCCAACTTTAACAATTTCCATTTCAGGATATAAATCAACATCCCCACTATTAGTAAACTCTATAGTCCCACTATCAGTAATAGTATAAACCTCAGATAAATACTCATTACTATAAACATAAGGTGATTTACACAATAATTGAAATTTAACATATCCTTGTATTCCAGTATGAAATAAACTAGGATCACCTTGATAAATTACATAATATATTTTATTTAAATCATCTGAAAAACTCATAGGACAATAATAATTTTGATTAAATAATCTTCCTAATGCTCTTAATTTATCTGAATCTATATTATCTTCAAAAGCCAAAATTATATTTAATACTCTTGGTGAAGATACTATTGATTGATAGTATGGTTCATCTCTATCTCTAATTTTTGTAGTTATAATTTCTGTGCTTGGTAAAAATTGCTCTTCATATAATCCTGATTCAACACTACAATTTATAACCCCATAATCAGTAGATTTTTCTCCATTAAATAGGAAATATAGACTTGATTTATATGTCATTTACAATAATTCACCACCTTAAAAAATAAAATATTAAAGAAGATATATAAATGCATATCTTCTTTAATTATTATATTTATATTATTATCTCTTGCCCATCCTCTTCATTCCATTAACAATTTCATTAAATACAGTCTGTCCTCCATTTTTATCACCTATTACATTATCAATCCTTAAGTTTAAATTATATATTGTATCATTACTTGCCATAGCATTTGCAGGAGTAAAATTACTTAAAATATTACTCATATTTATATTAGGTAAATTATTCATTAAATTAGTTGGCAATGATTTAATTGTATCTAAAAAATTAGGTAAATAATCTTTTAATTTCAGCATTGCAGATGTTTGTTCTGAATTTAATACCATTTCTGGTTTTGAAGGAGTCCCATCTAACCATTGATAACCAGTTTCAGTATTTAATCCACCTGTTTTATATTGTTTTGGTTCAACAATAAAATATTTACGTGGTACAGTTATAGGATCTCCTTTTATTGTTTTAACACCAGCTATTTTAACTGAATATTCTCCTGCTGTATAATTTCCACTAATAGGATATATACTAATAGTTTTACCATCACTTTTTAGAGTTTTTAAAACATTAATTACATTACCTTTCATATCAGTTACAGTTATTCCTGATAAAGTTTTTACATCAAGTTTATTTGTTGCTGTAGATGTATAATTAAATTTACCATTTGGTTCTATCCTTAGTGCATCTGGATGTTGATAAGTAATAGGTTTAATAATAGGTTTTTCTTCAGGTATTACGGTATTAGGCACTGTAGTATCAGGTTTTTCTTCAGGTTTTGTAGTATCAGGTTTTTCTATAACTGTAGTATCAGGCACTGTAGGAATTTCAATTGGTTTATTAACAACAGTGGGTGTAGGTATTTCGCTTATATCATTAATATTTGGTGTATTAATTTTAAGATTATTTAAATTATTAAATGATGATATTACTTCATTTACTTGTGTTTTTACATCAGCATTAAATTTAGTTAAATTATCTGTTGTGCTAGTAAACCAATTATTAGTAATTTCATCAAATCCAATTGTACCTTTTGTTACTGATTCAATTAAATTATCCCATTTTACAGATTCTATTTCCCAAGTATCATCAGAATTTTTCTTTTTTAATTCTATATCTTCATTAAACGAATCCTTTTGGTCATTGATTGATTGCCTTTGTAATTCTCTACTTCTATCTAAGGTAAAATCTTCAATTTCTAAATTTTTTTCATTTAATTGTTTGGTTAATTCATTTTTTTTTGATTTTGCCTCATAACTATTATCTAATGATAATTTATCTAATTCTCTCTGAATTTCATTACGTTCTTTTTGTTTCTTTGTTAATTCCTTATCATAATCTTCCGTATTATTAGATGTATCTAAATTTTTAAGTTTAGCATCAACAAATTTATTATAAGCATCAGATTCTTCATCTAAATTCTTAATTTGTTCATCATGATATTTACTGGCAATTTCTTTGAGTTTATTTAATCCTTTTATTGCTTTATCAAAATTAATTTGCTCTGCTTCCTGATTTAAATTATAAAAACTAGTTACTGCATCTTCTAAATCTTCTTCCCATTGTCCCAATAATTCTTTTCTTTTTTCTGGAGATAAATTAGGATTGTCAATATCAATATTTTTAATTTTATTTCTTATTGTATTAATTTTATCTAATGTAGCAGATATTCTTGATGATATATTATTAAATTTCCCATCAAAATCATCTTCATCTATTAATGAATTGGCAAAATCTAAATCATCTAATTTATCTATAAATCCTTCAATTGATTTATTAAAATTTCTAACTGCCTTTTCTGATATAATATTTTCTATATCATCAGATGTATTAATAATCTCTACATCTAATTGTTTTAATTCAGAAGTAAATTGTGTTACCATTACACCGGCAGCAGTTTTTTGATCTTTTGTTGAATTAGGGTCATTTAATACAGCATTCCATTTATTTAATTCTTCTTGTAAAGTATATTTTTTTGTATACAAATAATCCATAATATCATTAGTATACTTTTCTAATTTATCATATTCTTCATCTGTATTTATATTACCTAACAAAGATATATTATTATTTAAATTATTAATTGGATTAGTAAGTTTTTGTATTTCTATGTTTGCTAAATTATTTGCCATATTTATGATACTATCATCTGCATCTTCAATAAGTTCATTATATTCTTCTACTTTTTTATTTAAAACATTCCATTCAAAACTACCTTCATCTAAACTATCTCTTTGCTCTGCTAAACTATCTCTTTGCTCTTTTAGTGTAGAAGAATAATTTACTTGATTATCTAATAATTCTTCTGATAAATTAACTTGTGTTTCGTAATCATAAGGATCTGTTTCTTTTTCTAAATCTAATTCATGTTCTTTATTATCAATTATAGATGTTTGTAAATCTAATTGTGATTGCATGGATTCAAATTGATAATTATATTTATCTTGTATTGCTTTCTTTAAAGAATTTTCATTTTGAATTAATTCTTTAGTATTTTTAATTATCTCATTTTGTGCTTGCTGTCTCTGTTTAGCAGATTTACTAGGGTCATCTCTTATTTCTTCATATTTACTAATATTATCTTTATTTAATTGAATCGCTTCTTGAGTAGAATCAATAATATCATCGTATAAACCAGATATATTCAAATTAGATGCTTCTTCATATAAACTAGATAAATTATCTATTACATATTGTTTAAATTCTTCTGATGTCTCACCAAATTCTTCTTTCTTTGCTACATAATCACCAGCAATAGTAGATGTACTATATTTAGATACTGTTTCTCCATTTTTATTTTTAGTAGTCTGTCCAAGTATACTGTCAACAAAACTAATATCTTTCTCTTTTTGTGTTTTACCACTAGAAGAACCTGAATCAGAACCAGAATCAGAATCTCCACTATTTCCTGACATTTCATCTACAGGAGGATAAGGATGTCCAGCATAATGTGCTGTTATTTCTTCTTCTGAAGGTTTATTTTTCTTATTTGCCTTATCAATGTATTTTCCTGTGTTTGTCCAAAAGTAATACCCATATCCAATAGTATCATACCAAGTAAAATACGGTTTCCCTCTCTTTAATGCAGAATTTCTAACATCTCCACCATTACGAGGATCAATGAATGATGTACGTATACCATCTGCATATCTTGGAATATCTTTATTATTTTTTAATATTTCTTTAGTTTCTTCCGCATTAACTACTTGTGAACCTTCGGGTAAATCTACGACTTTACTTCCTTTTTCTTTAAACATGAAAGATTTACCATCTGGAGTTATTACAATTTCATTGTCTGCACCATCGTCAATTACTGCATAGCCTCCAGGGTGGCCATAAGTACCTTTTGCATATAAAGGGAGATTATTTTTATACCATACACCATCATTATTACGAGTAGCACCTATGCTAGTACCTAATGTTAAATTTGTATCTGATAATTGCTGTTTTTCAGAATCAGAAGCACTAGACCATTTACTACTATTTTCTTTCATTTGTGATATAATAGATTTTTCTTCGTTAGTAGGAGTATAATATTTACCCTGTGTAATATCTACTGTTCCAGCATCACTAGAAGAATCATTTTTATTATTATTACTACTTGATGAACTAGAAATATTTGAATCAACTTCAGGAACTAAATTTTCTACTGTAGATATTTTATCTTCTATTACTTCAATTATCTTATCCCAATTACTATCATACAATTCTATTAAATCTGTAAAATAATCATTAGTTAAATTTTTAATATTATCTTGACCAGCATCAATAGTTTTTGAATATTTATTTATACCATCTTTACCTATCTTATCCATACTTTGATAATTTTTTTCTAAATTTCTTAATTTATTTACAGTATCTTCATCCGCACCTTGTAATTTAGCTGTATCAGATAAAGTAGTGACCAAACCTAATGATTGTATTTCAGATTGACCAGTTTTATACAATCCAATAAAATTATCTAAAAATAATCTAAGTTTATCTAAAAAATCTTTATAATATTTATCAGATTCACTTAGCATTTCAGAATTGAATTCTATATTAGAATCTGCTATATCTTGATTATATTCATCATTAATATCTATACCATATTGAGATAAATTTTCCATATCTTCTTGTGCAACATCTATTGAACTATCATCAAAATTTACAACATAATCATATGATAAATCAACACCACTTACTTTTCCATCTTGCATCATTTCCAATTGATGTTGTGTTGCTTCAATATTCCGATATATTGCACTAGTAGAAGCATCTACAGAATCAATTAATTTCTGCATTTCTATTCTTTTTAATTCTTTATTATATGATAGTGTTTCTTTTTTAACTTGAAGTATTGATTTCCTAACTTCATTCATTGAATTAGTTAAGAATTGTAATTCTTTAATATCTGTAGTAGATTTTATTAATTCTGCTAATTCATCATATTCATCTTGTAATTCTTTAACATAATTATTATTAGCTTTTATTTCATCATTTATTAATTCTATTTGTCCATCAAAGTTATTATCAGATAATATATCAAAATTAGATTTAAGATTAGATAATTTATTAACAAATGGAGTTAATTGTTTTTCTAAATCCTCAATTTTGCTTTGCAATTCTTGAAATTGTAAATCTTGAATTGATTTATTAATATTTTCTATTTCTTTACGATAGTCTTCTAATTGATTTACTCTGTCTAATAATTGTTGTCCTTGAATTTTACCTGATTGAATTTCAGATATTATAAGACCAATATTATTTTGCTTAAATTTTAATATGTCTTTATATGATTGTGCTTGTCTATCTAAATTATTGCGATATTCTTCAGAAGTTTGAGATAAAGATTCTGTATTAGACTGTAATATTTCTATTGAATTGTTGTATTCTTTTATTCTTTTGTCATTTTGATTTATATCAAAATCTAATAATTCACTATCTTTAATACCTACTTCATTTTTAACTTGTGCAATTTGTGTAGGTAATAAATAATCTCTTTTTTCTATTAAATTAGCAAGATAATCTTTATCAAACCATTTTCCTTCTGAAATTGCTTGTTGAATATTAGCAATAGCTTGTTCAGTCTGTGCTAATTCTGCTTCTAGTTGAGATTGTATTTTAGCAGAATTATTCCGTTGCACTTCTACCTCATTTCTATATGCGTATGAAGTTTTAGACATATTTTCAGATAATGCTTTAGATAAATTGTTTCTATCTTCAAATATTTTAATTGTATTAGATGATTCCAACCATAAATCTTCATACCATTCTTTAGATGCATCAATATTTTCTTTTTCTAATTTTAATATTTCTGCATTTATTTCTTCAAAATGTTTAATACGGTTTTCGTTAAGTTTTTCTATATTTAATTCTGATTTAGATAAATTAACAGAAGTAGGGGATAATCCATATTTATTTGATCTATCTAATACTTCTTTTGAATATGAACTAGAATCTACATCGCCATAACCACCATATCCACTAAGTCCTCTTGATACATTTCCTGAACCTCTTGTACGTTCTACTAAATATTTTACAATTGCAGGGATTGCTTCATTTGGATCTTGTGGATCTTTTAATCCCATATATTTAGCAGTACTAGGAATAAATTGTCCTAATCCACTTGCACCAGATTTTTTATTGTATGCTTTAGGATCAAATGTACCACCTGTTTCAACATCAATAATTCCTGCAATTACAGAAGATGTAATTCCTAATTTCTGTGCTTCGTCATTTGATGCTACTGCTTTATTTATTAAATCTGATAAATTATTAGGAACATTTGATACACCATTAATATTAACTGTAACAGGGGTAGTCTTTACATCATTAGTTAATAAATCATAAGGATTAATTGCTTTATTATTAGAATTTTTTATTCCGTAATGTAAATGTGTTGCTCCACCTTTTGCATTGCCACTATCTCCAACATATCCAATTACTTGACCTGCTAATATTTCTTGACCTACACCTAGTATTTCACTAGGATCGGTATTCATATGAGCATAATAATGTTTATTACCTTGAGGATCAGATATCGTTACACCCCAACCACCTTTAGCACCAGTATTTCCAGCACTTAATACTTTACCAGATGTAGTTGAATGTATTTCTGTCCCTCTGTCAGCAAATATATCTATTCCCTCATGTTTACGAGCACCACCATCTCTAGGTGCTCCAAAGGAATCTTTTAATTCTTTACCTGGAATGGGATTAGGTAATTTGCCATTGATATTAGATGTTGTTAGAATAGATGCTGAAGTTATAGGTTTACTATATTCTTCACGTTGCCCTTTAAGATATGCTATTGCCTTTCTTCTTTCTTCATTTTCTGCATGAATAGCATCTCTGCGTTCTTGAGAACCTTTAACTGCATTATCTGAAATTGATTCTAATTTAGTTATTTCATTGTTATATTTTTTGATTTCATTTGTTACTTTTCCCCATGCTAATGCTTCTTCTGTTTCTGCTTCGGTTGTGGAGTTAGAATCATCTATTATTTTTTGTCCACCAGTTTTATTTAATTTATTTTGTTCTCTAATAAGATTTTGTAAATTATTTGTTTTATTTTGTTGTCTTTCTAATTCTTTTTGATCTTTATCTATTTTACTCTCTATTTCTTTAACACGATTTTCCCAATCAGTTAATTCAGAATTAAATGAAGAACTATCTGATTGGGAATTCATATCAGATAAAGTTTGTGACACTTTTTCCCAAAGAGATAATTTTTTCTTAGAATTAATTAAATTATTTAATTGATTTATTTCTTCTTGATAAACATTAATTCTTTTTTCTACTTCTTTAATAACAGTATTTGTTTTTGCTATTTCTATTTCAGCAGTTTTTATAGCTTCTTTTTGTTTTTCTTTAATTAGTGTTTTAATAATATCAATTGTATCTTCTGTTATACCATATTCTTTCAATCTTTGAACTGTTTCTTTTCCTAGTATACCTGTTAATTCTTCTGTTACTTTATTTAATGATTCTTTTGCATCTTGTTCTTCTTTTATTGATAATTCATTACTATTAATTGCATTATTTAAAATATTATATTTTTCAATAAGAGAATCTATATATTCTTGGGATAATAATTTACCTTCATTTTGCAATTGATTATATTCTTTTATTTTTATATTAATAGTAGATATTAATTCTTCTGTAGTTTTTAAAGAATTAATATCTATTCCTAAAAATGTTGCCAAATCTTTTTGTTCTTGTGATAAATCAATTATTTTTAAAGGTTTACCATTTTGTTTTTGTAAATCAAATATCTTTTGTTTTAATAAATCTAATTTACTAATCATTGCTTGTAAATCATTAATGTTTTGTGCAGTAGGTATCCCAACTGTTATTGCATTTTTTATCTCATTTAATCTATCTATTGATTCTTCGTATTTCTGATTAAGTAATTCCTGTTCTTCACGTAACTTTTTAATATGTCCTAAATATAAAGGTACTGCTGTAACAACACCAATTAAAGCAGTTACAAATAAAGCAAAAGGATTAGTGGCAAAGCCTATTAATGCAGTTTTAGTAATTGTACCAACAGCACGAATTGTTGCTCCTAATGCTGCCCAAGATAATGTTAATCTACCAGTCAAAGTATTTTGTGTAATCATTCCAACAGATAATGCTTTTTGTAATGCTATTTGTTCAATATAAACAGGTTTTAATAATAACATTGCTGTTAATAAAACACCAAATGAAATAGTTGAAAAACTATTATTTTTAGTTAATTCTGTTAAACCTTTAATATATTGAGTTAAAACACCTAAAACAGAACCCATAGCACTTGAAACACCTGATTCACCTAATGCAACAGCAAATTCTTCATAAGATGCTTTTAATCTCGAAATTTGACTTTCCAAAGATTTTTGATGCTTATAATTTTCCTCTATAGCTGAACCTAAAGACTGTTGAGAAACTGTAACCGCATCTGTGGCAGTCTTCCATCCATCCATTAATGCCATAAATCTTGTTACATGATGACGACCTGCCATTAAAACACTAATTTGCATTTTACCTTCGCGTGAAAGGAGATTCCATTTATCTGCTAATTGTTGATAAATATTTTGAAGTGGAAGTAAATTTCCTGCTTGATCACGTATAGTAATACCTAAACTTTCTAATCCAGATTGTACTTCATCCATATTAATTCTAGTGAAAATAGTTTTAAAAGCATTGCCAATAACATTTCCACTTTCTCTGGTGGCTGTTTGTACGCTGGTAACGTACCCGATTAAATGATCTAAATCAATACCGAATTGTTGTGCTGCTTCACCTGATTTTTGAATTGCTTGCATTAGTCCCTGCGAAGTTACCGCAAAATTATTATCTACTTCATTAACTTTGTCGATAATTGTCGAACTTTTTTCTGCCTCAATATTAAACTGTGCCATCGCTCCGGTTAATCTTTCAGCTGCTTCACTTGAACTCATTCCAGTTACATTAGCAGCTAAGAGAGCCGTTTGTGCTAATTTTACAGCTTGTGCAGCTTCATAACCTTGTTTTCCAAACTCCAAGGTAGCATCTAAAGCCTCTGTTATACTTCTAGCATAATAATTTGCAGCTTGTGCTGTATTTTCTAATAATGTAGTCCAATTAGTATCATTACTCAAAACTTTACTTAATTCAGTTAATTTTTTATCTACACTAACAATTTCTTGTCCAATTTGCTGTAGGGAATTGGTAATCCCATAGAAGATCGAAGTAGCTCCTGCCCAAAGACCTATTTTTTGAAAAGCCGTCTTAAATGCAGAACCTAAATCCCATGTTCTTGTCATTAAATCTTTCATAGATTCACTAAATTTGTGAGTTTCACCTGTTGCCTTGTTAATATAAGCAGTTATATTTGATATTTGCGAACCTTCTCTTAATCTTTGTGTTACTTTTATGTATTTTTCTGTTTCTTGAACATTTGCCTCTAATAACTTCTTTCCTTGTATAATACTTTGATTATAATAATTTTGTGCATTAGTAGCACCTTGAACTGCATTTGTCATTTTAGGATATTGTTCAAAATTAAATCCTCTTGAATCTTTAGAAGCAATTTTAGTTTGCTCGTATACTCTTTTTATAGCACTTTCTAATTTAGATAATCTTTCTAAATCTTTATCAGAAACTATTTGACCAGATATGTTTTTTTGTTGAAAATCTTTTATTAATGTTTTATACCTATTTAATGCTTTCTCTAAAGGAGCAAGTTGTTCTGGAGATAAATTTCCAAATTTAACACCTAAATTTAATGAATTTTGCATTTTTGTGTTGAGTTGTTTAGCAACTGAATCTTGTAATTTTTTTTCTTGTGTTAATATCCTTTGTTGCGTTAAATGTGCATCTAGTTTTTCTTTAGCTTGTAATCGCAATAACTTTATATTATTTTGTTCTGTATTAATTCTATCTTTTTGTTCCTGTTTAATTTGTTTTATACGAATTTGTGCCTCTTTTTGAAAATCTTTGGATTCTTGTGCTAATATCTTTTGTTGCGTTAAATGAGCATTTAATTTTTGTTTAACTTCTTCTCTTAATAATTTTACATTATCTTGTGCTAATTTTTCTCTTTGTTTTTGTTCTTGTTGTAATTGTTTTACTCTTATACTTACTTCTTTTTGAAAATCTTTAGATTCTTTTGCTAATATTTTTTGTTGTGTTAAATGTGCATCTAGTTTTTGTTTTGCAGTTTGTTTTAATAATTTTATATAATCGTTTTCACTTTTAATTCTTTCTTTTTGTTCTTGTTGAAGTTGCTTAACTGCTTCATTTATATTTTTTTGTTTTATTTTTTTAGCATCTGCTTCTGCTTTTTGTTGTACTTTATAATACTTTTGATGATAATCATTTGATTCTTTTGCTAGTTTTGCAGATTCACTTGCTAATTTCATTTGTTCTTTTAAAGCATCAGCATTTTTCTTTGCACCATAATCATTGTCTGATCTATATACATTATCTTGTCCTGGTCTTGATGTAACAGTAGTTTTTACACCTGTTTTAGAATTAAGATATGTCTCATCTTGTCTTAATGGGTCTCCGTTAGCTTTTTTTAATTTAATAGTTCTAATTAAATTTCCATATTCACTATTTAATTTCTTAATCGCTTCTGTTTCTTTGCTAATACTGTTTGATACTTGTGCATTTTGTTGTTTTGCAATCTTATTTTTATCTAAAATTTCAGTTGTTTTCTTTATTATTTCACCATTTGCTTTTATTGTTTCTGAATATTTTTTTACA
>Ga0209318_1001946_pt1 | contig 11305 bp, 17 predicted proteins | sample RifGroE1_FD_183999 | JGI IMG/M metagenome (GOLD analysis project Ga0209318, IMG submission 183999) | Groundwater microbial communities from Rifle, Colorado, USA - Groundwater E1 (SPAdes) (version 2) | ecosystem: Environmental > Aquatic > Deep subsurface > Groundwater | place: Rifle, Colorado...
GTCACCGGGCAAATGGTTCTCCAGACATTTAATGGCAGGGGGGTCAGAACAACCTAAGTTGCCCTGCAAGTTTGTTGCTCTTCCCGCTATTACATGACCGACATGCGCACGCATCATCGGCCCCCCCGCTCCTTCTCTTCCCGCGCAGATTTCGCGGCGTGGCAGGGTGTGCACATCGACATGAGGTTCTCCATGTTGTTGCCACCGCCATCACACACAGGTACAATATGGTCAACCTCATGCGCCAGCTCAACCCGGCCAACCTTTAGGCACTCAACACACAGGTAGTCATCGCGCAGTAGCACCCGCTGCCTGATCCTCTCCCATGGCCTACCTCGCAACCGTTCGGCCGCAATGACCGAGCGCTCTACTTTAACCGTGGCAACCTTTGATGTGAGCTTTGATAACTTGCTCATCCTCGCCGCTCTCCCCATTTGGTCATCAACGTGTTCAGCAACGTGACTGCAGCGGCTTCAATGGCAATCGCTGGATGAGGAATAACCGAGCCCTTCATGTCCCGCACCACGATACCCTCGGCTTCGATCCGTCGCCGGGCCTCGCGCATCCGATCAACCTGAGTTGCTATCGCCTCGCGCACAGCGCCGGGTGTCCTGGCCTCAACCGACAGGTTGACATACTCCATTGTTTCCGAGTTCATGGGTGTAGGTGATTTCATTCAGTGTGCTCCTTTTGATGTGATTGGCTTGGATGAGCGGGAATGATACTGATTCGGCCATGCTGTTGAGTTCCGGTTGCTGCCATGCGTTGTACTCTGGAGTGATCTCGTCGAATACATCGGCCACGATCTGAGAAAAGAAGTCGGCAAACTCCTTGTTATCCGACACCTCAAGGTTCTCAAGCCGCGGATTCTCGTTCAGATTCATCGAGGTTCGCATCACGATATTCCATTCGTCGTTTCGAACCGTGATAAATTTGGCGTGTGTGCTGATAGCCCGTATCGATTCAGCGCCGAACAGTTCGACCATCTGTTTGTAATATTGAGGTTGTCGTGTTTGGAATGAGCGGTCAACGATCATCCGAAATGACAGTATCTCGGCCGTTGCCATCAGTTCAGCAGATCGCTCAAGGTGAGCATGTGCCGCTGTCCATGCACTGATCGCCACATGTGCCGGGCCTGTTTGGTCGAGGATAACCAGGAGCGCATCGATGAGGGAGAATTGCCCGTAGGTAAGGATAAAGGTATCGGTGTTGTGTTCGAGCCTGCCGATCGCCTGAAGCGCGGTGGCTTTCTTGGCTACTCGCATTTTCTTGCCATCGTTTGGCTTTCGAAATGATTTTGGCGTGCTCACTCTTTATCCTCCACGAGTGGACTATTAGGTTTTTCGGTCATCTTTTTGACAGCAGCGCCCCAAACCACAACCTCAAACAGTTGTGGCTCTTCCCTGTGCCAGTTGATCAGAGTTTGCACCGGCTTTCCGGTTATGCTGGCAAGTTCTGCCAGGCTTTTGAGTCCGGCAGATTTGCATTGTTCACTTGGCTTTATCATATTGTCTATACTTGGCTCCCGGCCTTGCGACCGGGAGTGTGGGGTTATCTTCAGCCGCAACATTCGCTTACATGCTCTTCATCCAGATCGCTCACCATCTCAGCGTTTTCTATTTCTTCCTCGCTGTAGCCGATCTGTTCCGCGTCACTCTCCGACCCAATGTTGGCGTAAAATTTGTTATTGTGGATGCAATATGCAACTTTCGCATATTCGTGGCCATCGGTTACTAAGGTGTTTTCGCTGAGCTCATTGATTGATTTCATGGTGTCCTCCGTTAAGTTTGTTTTAATCTCCCTTACTCTTGATTAAATAATACACCATGTTTTTTAGATTTACAACCGTTTTTTTATCATTATTTTAAATTAATTTATTTTTACCCAACTAATACCCGCCACGGATACAATAGAAAAACGAATATATTTTAATCTTTTTACAAATAATCCATCATGGTGAGTTATAGAGGTGTGGGTATTGGCTCATTTACTCCATTCACCGATATTTAATCTTTTACTTAATTGAAATGATTACCTTAGTTTAATGCCGCTCATCGCCGCGACCGACCTAACATCGTAAACGCCTTGCCAGCCTGACGCATAGTAACACCAGATACCCTAACCACCGCTCCAATTTCGGCGTTTGCTTTATTGATAATGCTAAATCGCTCATCAAAACACCTCTCTAACCACGAAATCTATGCGCTTCTTCCGCAATCTGGCTGTTGAATTACTACCCGGCAATCTCTTGTGCCGTTTGAGGTATTCGTGCGCTGCAAACTTGCCCATTGCGTTGGATAGTTGTACCAGCCCTTTGCTCGCTTCCTTTGCCGCGTCAGCAATAGACACCACCATCAAATTAAAATTTCTTGCCATAAACGGATCGTCCATACCTACCTCCCTGGCGTGATGGCCTTAACAGCAAGCGGCCAGATTAAGTATCGACTGTCGGTTGCATGGCTGAACGCCGAAGTCAAACCGGCATTGCCACTGCTGCTTCTCTTTTTCTTTTTGAGCCTTGGCTTTTCTTTCCTTGACAACCGGCAACTCTTCAAGGTGGCGCTTAATTGCGGGATGGATAACAATTATCTTGCCGCCTATCTTTAGCTGCACTGCCTCGACGGATCAGGCGGGTCCCATGATCCGCGCGGTTTCCAGCCTGAAGGAGTCGGCGGATTAGGCGGCCTGGTGGAGTGAGGGCAATCATATCCAGCGTCAAGTTTCGCCTCTACACTGGCATTAATCTCCGGCATAACTTCCCCACATTTACAAATAGGGCGTCCGGTCATCCTGCTTTCAATAGCCGCCCAGGTTGGCTCATACTCAGGCCAGTCGTTTTCTACGACAACGCACTGCAACGGTGGCTTCCCCTTGGCGACTCTGGCTCTCGCAACTTGGTCACACACATCATTGAAAGCGTCGATTTGTTCATCGGTAAGCCTTCCATCTGCCAAGTCGGAAATTTTTATAACGATGTAGCGTGCTTCTCTTTTAAATTGAGTCATACCGTGCTCCATTATTTGATTTTAAAAATCTTCCTAGCAGCCTATTCCTATTTCACGGGCGCAAGACGGGCAGTAGTAGCCGCGCTCATCGTTTACGGCTACGCAAAACCAGTCCTTTGGTGCCAAGAATCCGAATGTTTTTGCAATGACCTGAGGTATAAACTCTACCGCTCCACATCTGCCGCACGGGTAGTGATAGCAAGCCACATCTGTCAGCGTAAATTCTTTCTTGGTAACAAGTTTTTTGGTATCCATAACCGCTCCTTTTTCAACATAGCCGTTGCCATGTTATAGTTTCAACTCCGTCATGCGTTTATCGCCTCTCTAACGTTTTCATGCATCCTAATGCGTCCAATCCTACGTCTATGCCGCCAGTTTTCGCGCTACGGTCAACGTCGAAGGGATTTTCCCGGTTTCTGCCACCTGTTAACCAGCACTGAGGCGTAGATTTTGCCATCTCGCCATGTGTCGCCTTGGAGCCAGTATTTTACGGCCAAGAAAAACACTCTGATTTTGCTTTTCATACTTCCCTCACTGTTTCCGCTCTTCGAGCCGGGTTTTCATTTTCGCGACCTCTTCCGGGTTTTCATCTCGCCATTTCTGCCACGACTCATGGGTTAGCTTCCACTCGACCCATTCTTTGACATCTGGTTTTGGATCGAAATAACTTTTATCATTTGAGCATCTTTCACATCTTTGTGAAAAAATACTGTTGCCATGCAGGTAAAGGTGATTGTCGCAGAAGAACAGGCCGCAGCCATGCTCGCCGCCGTATGGCTCACCGCCGCAGACATGAGCGAGGCCCCGGTGTATTCCAGTGTTGCAACCGGGATGGTCGCATACGGCAGGAACGCCGTAACCAATATCTCTTTTCCATTTTGAGTCATATCCTATTGACCAACCCATCTCACACCTCCTCAAGTCTGGTGAAATCGCCTATCTGCGGTGGCTTTCCCAATCGAAAGCGAAAACCACACCGCCGTTTTCCTTCATCCGGTCCATTACCCGCTCACCAACAAACTTGGTCAATTCTGGCAACTCAAGGTTTGAGATGAGAATCGTCGGCACCATGTTTTCATACCGCTTGTTGATGATGTCAAAAAAGATCCGTTTCTCTGCTTCTGAAGAAACCTGTACGCCAACCTCGTCGATAATGAGCAGTCCAAATGATGAATATCGTTCGACAACAATCGTCGGTGTTGAATCAGAAGATTCGCTCTTGTGTGCCTCTTTAACTTCAGCCGTCATGTCTGCTGCTGTCTTGACCACGGCAGTCACGTAAAGTTTTCTCAGTGCTGAAGCGATCCCATAAGCGAGATGAGTTTTCCCGGTCCCAGGTTTTCCGCAAAAAACAAGGCTTGTTCCTTTTTTCGCCACATCATGGAAGTTTTCGACGTATTTTTGGCAGATAACCAAAACCTTTGCCTGTTGCGCGCTGTTTGAGCTGAAGTTTTCTAAAGTTTTATCGGCAAATCTTCTCGGTATTCTCGAATAATCACCTCTCCACATTGCGCGATTATAGTTGCTCATGCGGTCAGAGGCTTCTTTCTCTTTTTTTCTATTCAGGTCTTCTTCGTTGCAACAATCGCGGCACTCCCAGGTGCAAAGAGAGCCATCAGCCTTTACCATCACCATTACGCCATGAGGGCATGGCTTCCGCTCTTCATCTGAGGAAATCAGGAATGTCGTTGTCTTTTGTTGCATGCTTCTGATAGTCTCGCTGATCGAATCCATTGTATGTGTCCTTTTGCTGTGGTTTGCTCCCGGCACTTCCGCCGTTGCCGAAATTATTCTTTTCCCAGGTCCGCACCGTAGCTTTCCAGCACTTCATTTTTGATTTGCCCACCATCCAGCCGTTGCCGGTGTATTTATCGACGAAATACTCAGGGTCGATGTTGTTTTTTCTTTCAAGGCAATAAGCCCTTACATCGTCAACCGAAGGAGTAACGAACTTGTTTTGACTGTCGGCAGTATCTTTTTCTTTTTTCTTATTGTTCTTCTCATTCTTCTCATTCTTGTCTGTGTCACTTGGCTGTTCCTTGGTGGCCACTTGGCTGTCACTTGGTTGCCACTTGGTTGTCACTTGGTTGTCATCTTTGCATTGGTATTCTTCCCAATTGCAGATACTTACAACCGAATAATGGTTGTTACTTTCTATTTTTATACAGCCGATTTCCTCAAGCCTAAGCATCCTTTTCCAGAGAGTAGACGGCACCCACCCAAGAGCAGCAGCAGCCTTGTTTCTACCGAAAACGAATTGGCCGGGATGAATCGTAGCCACAACTTGACCGCGACCAGTTGACAGTGGTGTGTGGCGCGTTTTGTGGGTAGTTTTCATCAGGCACCACGACCACAATCTCCAAAGCGTTTCAGATGCGAACACCTCTGAATCAAGGCTCTTTCGCCATAATTTGAGATACCCTCTATCCATTATTTCGTCTCAAGAACAACACAGGACGGAAGATGTAGCCACATGTCTTGGTTGTCGCCTGAAATCTCTGACTCACCAAAAGAGCCTATTATGTGTCCGGCATTGCCACATGCACCACAAGACCATTCTTTTGCAATTATATTTCCATCACCAACATCTCCGGCACACAAAAGTACTGAATTTTCAGAATAACAGAACGGGCAATCACACTGTGATTCCAGTAATACACCGCCAACAGAGTGGTCGATATATGGCCCGTTCTCGCCATCTGTATAAGCAAATTTCCACGATTTAAGATTTACACCCTTAACCATTTCAATCACCTAAACGAAAAATGGCTTTGGGATCGACCTAAAGATAAAACAAGACGTGCAGGCGTCCCATTCCTTAGTTTGGCGTGTCGATCCCAAAGCCATTTGTATTCAGTTGTGTTTTCCAATGTCTCACTCCTGCAATGAGTATTTAAGTTTTCTCGTCCTAACGCGGGAGCCACCCCACACGATCGACTGTGTATAGTTTAATATAAACAGCAGAATTTGGAAGAGAAAAGTAGTAGTTTATACGGAAAAAGTAATGCTTTTTACCTATAATCTCCCGGTCGGCGGATACAAGTCCTTTATCAAAGATACATCGCCCTTGAATGCGACGATGATCTTTTGCTCGCGCTTCGGAAACTTCCGATAATTCAAGGTTTTCTTTGCCTGTGCGAGCCTGGTGAATTCGCACTCAAGGTAGATAATCTTGTTATAAACAGACAAACCTTGTTCCTTGAAAAACAGTTCAGTTTCAGACTCTGAGCAATAATACGAGCCGTTTTTGTCCCGGCTATCCCCGGTCATCACGACAAAAAAACAATTGTCGTTAAGCGCTTCAATTGCCTTTTTATATCCGGCGAAAAGTGTATCCCTAAATTGCTCGTATGTATCCATGTTGTTTATTTCGCCCTCCGGTATCACTCCGTTGTAGTCAATATACTTTTCAACTTTGTAATATGGAGGACAGGTGAAAACGAGATCAAACTTGCCGTCAGGTTCGTACGTCGAGCTATCGCTCCTTATCCATTTAGCACTATCCAAGTCCTGGCAGATAGCATTGTTGGTGTCGCACTGGTTTTGCCTTATCTCGCTTGCGATATACTCATAACCGTATGAGCCTGTAATAAATCCCATCTGAACCCCGCCGCCAAATGGGTTATAAACCCTTCTGCCTGCTGTCGGCATGAAGAAGCGGAGAATCACCTCGCACGCCACAGGATCAAGCACTGAGGCATTGCCGTTGAGTGATTTGCTACTATCCTTAACGATTTCGCCGTTTTTCACACTCCTGGTTGACAATACAACGTTAGAGAATCCGTTCGACCCCTGCCAGCAGCCATCACGCGAGGCAAACTTTGGATTAGGTATATTGTATTTTGCTCCTGCTGCCTCAATCTTTTCGTTCCATTCTTTCTTGAGCCGCAGCCAATCACCTTTGGTCGAGTTCCAGACATTGCACATGGTGATGTGGGCGAGTAATTTCATTCTTACGTCTTTCTCATCACCGTAAACCATGTACTCAAACCCTGACATTTTCAGGTATGTTTTAAATCCAAGGCTCTTAAACAACTTTGGAGTTTCAAATTTACTTCTCGGATCGGTTGTTATGATCGCCGGGTAGTTGTTGGTGTTTTGGGCCAGGACAGCCATAACCATTTTGCTGTATATTTCATGGTCAAATCTATCTGGTCTGATTGTGGACTGCAAAAGGCAAAATTCCCTTGCCTCGTCGTTTACCTGGAACGTAAAGAAACCGCAAACTTCACTATTAACTTTCAGAATGATTGCAGAGTGTATCTGCATGTTTTTTCTTGCCGCCCGGTAAGCAATACCATCAGATATGGCCAGGTCTGCAACGATCAATTCATATCCTGAACCAATTACGCTTTTTACCGGGATGTATTCAACTTCTGGTGTGAATAATAACCCTTGTTTCGGTTCCATTTTTTCCCTCTTTTTAAGTTTTTCATACGCGCCGGCAACTCCACATTGGTCGGCACAGTTTTTACATCTTCCTAAAAAAACATTATGCTTGTGCAGCGAAACGAACTTGCTTCCACCTCCTATTGATTCGTTGTTCCGTGTTATTAAAATATCTCCGCATTTTACATGGAGATTTGATTTTCCAACTCTGAATGGATTATCTATTGTTTTGTCGAACGACATAAGATAATCCTGCTTTTCTTGGCACTCTCGGCTCCATTGCGATCTGCCGAAAAAGCATGTGACAACCCTGTTTAAACTCTCGAGCCCTGCCCTTCTTGCTCTGTCTATTTGCTCTGTACGGTGTTTTATCTCTTCGTCGGTGTCCATGCCACTGGTCGAAGTGTTAATTACTGCTGATAAACACCTTAGACGATCGAGTTGCGATTCTGATAACGTTATCCAGTGTTTTGTTATAATTACAGGTACTTTTTTCGTGTCTCTCAGTATTTCACAAATTCTTATCGTGTTCTCCCAATCGTGTGAAGGGTCACCGGCGGTGCCGATTCTATACCATGAATTGTAATGATTTTTCACTGCGAAGAAACATGCAACTTCATCTGTCATTTTCCTTGAAACGCTGGTAGTGAAGTCTATCCCGTATGTTTTCGCTGTCTTGCTGGCATAGCACTCGCCATAACACCCACCATCGGGGTATGTTGCCATGCCAAAACTGCACCCTTTAACAGTGTCAACATCGAGCACACCTTTGCGGTTTTCTGTAACGGTAAGCCTCGGAAGGTATCGCCTGGGACCAACTGCGGCCTCTTTTGTGTTGTCATTTTTGAATAACGATAATTGTCTTTTCACGGCGATTCCCCTAATTCGCCCGCCCGGACCATCCGAGCGGGCTATCTGACATCAGTTTGATATAGGTTTGAGTTGGGTTATTTGGGGCCGTCTCGGATCATTGGTGCCTCCTTTTGAAAGCAGATTGTATTTCGATATTATGCACAGTGCCTGACAATTATTTAATAGTCGTAACCAATGCTTTCGAACTCTTCATCTGCCTCAAATTCTGTTTTTGCCAGATAGTACTTGAACAACTCATCCCCTAAGCGGCTTGATCCCATCCCATTGTCGGCGTATTTCTTCGGATCAACCGAAAGCGTTTTGTCACCAATCCGTATATAACCTATATGCCATGTCTTTTTGTTGAAGCAGTAGAATGTCACCTTTATGTTGTACCAATCATATTTGGGGTGTCTGATAATCACGTACAAAGCCTCTCCGCTATCGCTTTCATTCGATTCTATCTCGACTGACCCGTGCTCAGATTCGCCCTTCCAGCAGTCCTTGATGAGTTCCATTACAATCGAAAACTTCGATTCCTTCGGCACCGGCTTGAGGGTGCCTGCTATGATGGCGTCAAAATGGGATAAGGTGTTTTCATTCATAACCTTAGAAAATATCTCATTTATTCTCTCTGCTATAAGCGTGTTGTACAGCGGCAGGTTGATGTCTGGTTCGCTTAACATGATTGCCGCTTCTATTTTCTTGCTCACAACTTTCCCAAAATCGCCATATGGTTGGAGTGCGTTTTTGACGCTTTCCTCGACTGTTTTGGTCAAGTTCTTGGCGATAATCTCTTCCACGGCTCCGCTGTTTATCATTTCCGCCAATTTTTCAGAAACAACCTGCTGAAGTTCTTTCATTTTATTGCTCCATCCTTAAATTTTTAAAAAATTGATAATAGTTTCTACCCAATCAGCCCAGCCGCCCGCTTAAGCCGGTTCATCTCGCCGTGAAAAACCTTATCCCAGCAATTCACCTGACGCTTATGCTCCCAATTCGCCTTCATAGCCTCGTGCGCTATCGCCTCGGCCTGCGGAATCAGCGCGTCAATTTTGGCGATGTGTTCGGCGTCGGTGTTATCGACCTGGAATACTTTGAGTTTCAGTGCTGCGGCATATTTTTCGTGCCGCGTGCCGGTTCTTTTGCCTATTACGATGTTTCTTTCGTGCTCTGTTAAAACTGGCATTTTGGCCTCTATTGTCGCTCTGCCGAAATAACGCCTGGCAATTGCTTGATTTGGTTTATTAGTGCGTCGATGTTGTCCGACACGGCGAGGATCGTGATTACGCATGGCGCTGTCGGCGGCGTCGGGATTGGCGTGTCTGTGAATGGGTTTGGTGGTAGTGGTTCGCGCTCGGCCTTGGCTTTCATTTCCTGCTGATATTTGAAATTCGTCACCCGGCTTTCGATCATCGCTGTGACAACTTCAGGATCAGAGAGAGCGAGATTTTTCTTATCCGGGAATAGTCCGGGGAACTCTGCCTCTGATTGCTCGATAGCGGCAATGTTGATCAGATAATCCCCTTCCAGGGCAATAAGGCGTTGCTTTTCGGCTTCGAAGACTTCACCCACCGCTTCGCGCATCTTGGTTATGGATTTCTTGCCCTTCACGGCCTCGTTGATCGCTTGGAAATTGACCGAGAAACCATGTTTGACGCGAGACACCGAGAGGATTTTCTCGATCTTTCGCACGGACTCCGCAACGATCTCGCTCTTCCGTTTCTCCTTCTCGGTTTTTACCTGGCGCTCAAGGATAAGCCGGGTGTCGCGGAATTTGCGCTCTATCCGCTCAACGGCGTCCACGAGGTCGGCAATCTCCTTTGTTGACTGCAGGGCATCGTTGCGAGCTTGGCCGACGCGGATCTCGATGAGCTTGCAGGACTTGATGTTTTCCTCTGCTGTGGCAAAATCATCGTCGGTTTGCAGATCTGTTTTGATCGTGGCGATTACCGACATTGCGTTGCGCTCGAACTCGGCCAGGTTTGATTGCTGGACGGAGCCGGTTATGCGCAAGATAAGTTGTTTGTTTTCAACGTCCTTCATGGTCAAGATTTCACTTTGCATTTTTGGTTTCCTTTTCGGTCAGGTGTTTTTCCATCTCGCGTTTGGCGATCATCAACTTTTCACCGTGTTCTCCCGGCATTGCGGCCATGGCTTTTACGCCGTGAACCTCCCATTGAGAGATAAACATGTCGAGCGTGGAGTCGGTGAATTTGTCCACCCAATCAAGCATTCCATCGAGATACTTTTGCTCTTTGCCGCTATACTTATTTGGCTGTGTCGCTGACCTGTTGGTTTGCTGGTTAGCCGAAACCTCATGCGTCTGGTTATCGGTGTCGTTGTCGCCCCCTGTCGGGATGCAGAAGGCTTGGAATGCGGCATATTTGTAGGCTGCACTCATCGCCTTGTTGGTTCCTTTGTCGCCGCTATCCATCGCCTCGCCAAAGGTTCTGACGGTGTGCGTACTTCCATCGGCGGCGCAAACGAAATCAAATTCAGCCTCGACGGTCGTGTAAAACAGCGCATTGCCTTTGGCGCTGGTGCGCTCGACGCAATCACGCTTTAGCATTCGGGGGAGGATGCACAGGCCGTGTGTCGAAAGCAGCGGGGAGAGAGCGTTATAAATATCGTCTATGCCCCTGAACTTATAACTTGCGCCCTGCGTGCAGGTTCTGTCTTTGGATATTCCTTCTTTGGCAAGGTCGGCCTGGACTGCGACGATTGCCTTATAGACTCCGCGTGTTTCGCTCATTGGCCTTCTTCCTCCTTCTGAACCAAAGCCGCGTATTCGTGGCGCTCTTCCATGGTGTACCTGATTATCAATGCCTGTGCGATCATGCGACCAAGCGCGATGTCTTCGCTGAAGCATTCGCAGATGTATTCTGCTATTTCCTCTGTTTTTTCGTGGTTTTTCGCTTCTTCATGGGAAGCAAACCACTGCCCATCCGGTGTAAAATAAACTCCTTTGTATTCTGGCATGATTATCTCCCTATTTTGATTAAACCCTGTTCCAGCATGATCTTTTGCGTTCTCAAGACACCTTCGTGAAACTTGAT
>Ga0209318_1001948_pt1 | contig 11303 bp, 20 predicted proteins | sample RifGroE1_FD_183999 | JGI IMG/M metagenome (GOLD analysis project Ga0209318, IMG submission 183999) | Groundwater microbial communities from Rifle, Colorado, USA - Groundwater E1 (SPAdes) (version 2) | ecosystem: Environmental > Aquatic > Deep subsurface > Groundwater | place: Rifle, Colorado...
TCGTCGGTGTGGATAATAACTAAAGTCTTCATAATATTTCCTCCCTCAATTTAATTTCTCCCGTCCTGCCCACATGCGACGTGAGCAGTTACAAGAAACTAAACTCCGCAGTTCGGCATGTTGCACACCCTACCGGTCTGCAATGCGAGTTTGTCGGCAAGGGTTTTTGTGTCTCTCAAAGTCAGTCCCGTTAAGGCGCGGAGTGACTTAATTAATTCCGTTTGTGCCACAGAATCCCCTCTTGCGACACGGGTAATAACGTCACAGTGTTCTTCGCGGGATTTTCTGCCGTCCTCGAAGGTTTTGTATAAGTCGTTGTACTTGGTTTCGAGTTCTTGGCAGCGTATACTTAAATCCGCACAGTTTTTACATTTTTCCATTATTTTTTCACCTCCTTGTCTAAGTGCCCTTTCTTCCAAGGGCAGAGTTCCGGGCAGCAACCACCTAACCACCCGCGGAATTCCGGTTGAGCACAAAACCCTGGGCAGTCGGTTGACATGGCGCAAACACAAGACGGTACAATCTGCGCCGGTGCGCACATACTAACTAGCGTGCGACATTGTAGTTGTTTGACCTGTTTCGGATGCGGCAGGCAGTTTCCGCAGCAGTCGGGATGTTCCCCATTAAACCAACCAACCCCCTGCCCTTCTGAGCAACAAACAGGGTTCCAGTTCGGCGCGGTGATAACTTTAACTTCAAGCGGTTTCACAGGTTCGGCATACTCGCAACCTTCACACTGACCATTACGGTGACAATTTTCCTCCTGCGGCATAAAACCGCAGGTAAGTTTGTATTGCATGGTATTCCCTCCCTTAGTTTTCAATCCTCTACCCAACGTCCATTAGACGCTCGGCAGGGGATTAAACCCTGCTAATATCTTCCACATTCGGTGCAAATCTCACGACTGCACCCTTTTCCTGAGTTAAGGCGGTTGGCATCGCGTTCCGCCTCGCGCTTGGTGGTCCAAAGACCATGGGTATGCGAGTTCCCGGTACTCCCTTCGGTGCGCTCTGCAACCCATGCACCCGACGTGCTGTTTTGCTTAACTACCACGTAACCCTGATTGTTTCTGCTTAATCCTTCCATCCTTATTCCTCCCTCGCCGGTTCGCCCGGCACAATTTTTTTAACTACAATCTCGCTGACCGTCTTGCCCTCTTTGTCCGCTTGCTTACGTAACTTTTCGGCAAGCGACTTTGGCAGAGTGATAAAAATTCTGGTGTTGTGCTTTGCTATCATGTTGTCGTCCTCCCGTTGGTGTTACACCATAGTATATAGTATAGTGTTACACCTGTCAAGCAAAATAATAATTAAAGGTTAGACAAAATTTCCGACATTGCGGATCTGATGTTACTTAACTTATCCTGCTCGGCATCAATCAGGTTGACTAATTTCAAGGTGTCCTCGTCCGACATTTTGTATTTGCCGGAAAATTCCCAAACTAGCTTTTTAATCTCGCCAAGTCTGGATTTTTCTAACTCGTCGAAGCGTTGCGGTTGTGGCATTATCTAATCACCTCCACCCACTCGGCGGCGGTGAAATGTCCTGCCATCCATTGACAAGCATCGAGCGGCGAAGTTCCCCAGACTTCTTTCCTGCTCACCCCGGCCGGGATAAAAGTCCTTCCGATGTGCATGTCGGGGAAATGTACCCTGACAAGGTATTTCTGTAGTCTAGGTGTAAATGTACCTGCTGTGCAATTGCTCCCCTGTGCGGGGCTGTGGTGCAGGTTTTTTGCTGTTGCTAGCATTGTGGTTCCTCCCTCTATAGTGTTTCGGACTACCTACCCCGGAAGGTAGGCACAACGAAAGACTACTCTGTATGAGGCCCTGCTGGTTCTAGCCTCAGGAACCCGGCCTTTCCCCAGAACTCTTCGGTGCGTTCAGTGTGACCCGCACCGAAGGAGAACGCCATTTCTCCGGGGAGGAATTTGTCTGCGGGAATATCCTTCCAGCAGTGTTTGTGCTCCCAGTTTTGCTCCATAACCGCTTTGGATATGCCAATCCCTAACGTGCTATCGTACGCCCTGACTACTAACATTTCAGGCGTAATAGAGATCGTAATCGACACGTTTTTCTTGTCTCCATAAAACAGTTCCTTAATTTTCCGGGGAGTAACTCCGCCGGAATTATCATGGTGGTAGTATATTGCCATCTAAATTCCCCCTTTTAATTTTACCAAAACGCCCTCTTGTGGTGCTTTGGTAAAACTGCGGCGTAAGGTGCCGCTAACCCTTGAATCTGATTTCAATTTTCTTATTGTCGGTTCCCCAGTCCAGTTCAAACCCTTCCGCAATTGATACAAGGATATTCAGCAGTTGATCCTTTTCGGCGACTCCTTCCGCCTCTTCCCTGGTGGAGTAAATGACATGACTTCCATTAATCCTGAAAGTGTTGTCCTTCATTGTGTGGGATACTACGGGAACCGTTGCGCCCATAACTGCTTGCATCGCCTTGATTTTAACGTCTTGAATTGACATTGTGTAACCTCCTGTTATCTAGTCTTAACTTTACCCTCTTGCAAACAAAAGAGTAAAGGTAAAACTGCGGTTTATGGTTAACCGCTAACCTTTGTAAGATATTCTTCTCCCACAGAAAACCACGGTGTATCAATTGGATCTAGAAAGTACGTTGGTCTATTAGTCCTTACGTCAAGTCCAATTACTGTTCTTATTCCAAGTTCAACCCCGTTTGAATTTGTCCAGTTTACCTTGTCGCCAATTTTGAATCTATACTGTATTTTGCTCATATTAGTATCATCCTCCTTAGATTTTACGTCCGCACCCGGCAGGATGCAGAGGTAAAACCTAACCGAGGTTAGGCGGGTAATATATACCCCATGATTCTGTCGTAGTTTTTCTCTGTCGGGAAAATTAACTGCCAGTTGTTTTTCTTCTCCCATTTGCGTACTGCCCTGCCCAATTTGTAAGCTTGGTTCATGTCTACACCTATTAGGCGGCACATTTCACAGATTGTGTTATTTGCCGCATTATACTTTTCATAGATGTAGGAGATACTGCCGTTTATGTTTTCCTTTGTCATGCCTTTACCCGACTTGCGGTATACTTCTGTCCTGTAGTCGCAGTCATTTACTGCCTCGATTAGTACGTCAAGGTTAATTTTCATATCTATTACCTCCCGTTTAAGTTTTATCAAAATTCCCTCGTCGAAGGTGTTTGGATAAAACCTAATCGGTCCCAACCTATTGAGTTATCAAAGAACTGTACTGGACGGTGCGCGGTTGTTTGTTGCTGTCGTTGCGCTTTGTCTGTCATCCTCAGAGCAGGTAGACAATTTCCTGCTGACCGCCGAAGCGGTTTCGACTCAGTACGTCGAATCTGCCAACCACTGCTGGCCGCTTTCCAGAGCTGCCACAACTTCTTCCTCTGTGCGCTCGCCATCAACAAACAACCTGACTGGTCTTTGTGTTCTGGTCTGACCTGTGACCTGCTCCAGCGTGCCATCCTCAAAAACTACAACCGTCCAACCAGGAGCAGTCAGGTGTGCTACTCTCTCGGCAAGTGCTTCCTCAGCTTTCAAAAATTCTATGACCATATCGCCAATTTCGGTCTGCTTCGCTGCTTCAAAGTCCCTTTTCATTTCCGGATAACCTTCATGGTGCAGGTTGTACCTGTCCTCAAAAATTGGTCTACCGCTGACAGTTATATGGATATTGAACTCGTGATCTGCTATACAAAAACTATCTGTGGTGAGCACGCTCGCCGTGCCTACACTGGTTTCAAAAGTCTTTCCGTTCAGGCGTTGGACTGCTGACATTTCGATTTTGTTTTTCATGTGTAGTTACCCCCTGTTTTTTTTATTTTCGTTAGGTCAGGCAACCGGCCCGGCCTAACTTTTTTGACTATGCCAAGCCTTTGACTTTCTGTGCTATGTCGTGAAACTTCTTGCCGATTTCCATATTGACTTTCTTTCCATACTCGGACAATCCCAAACAATACTTTCCTTTCAGAGTTCCAAAACTTGCCTTCATGCCAGCATCCAGAACCTTTCTCAGTTCGGTTTCAGCGTTTTCCAGGGTGACTTCCTTGCACCAGTCTTTGCCTGCGCCTGAGTTTTTCAACTCGTACCCTTCTGCTTTCAGTGCGATGGTTCCGTTGTGTACTACTACGCCAACTGTCAAACCGTTGATTTTGCATGTCATGTGTGTATCCCCCTTATTTAGTTTTTATGTTACCACCTCTCCCCGTAGGGAGAACGCTCAGGACCTAAGGCGGTTTATACTCGTCCTGTCGAGTTTTATCTGACTATTTCGGCGTCCGCAATGTATAAACCGCCTTCGTTGTATACTCTGCCGTATTCGTCTATGCTCAGTTCAATTGCTTCTCTGGCGCATTTTAGTATCGCTTCATTATCTTTCTCGGTTACGCCCTCTAACTCATAAAATCTTATTTGCATTTCGTTTCCCCCTCGTTATTTTGTTGTGTTCCATGGATACATCTTACCATGGTACAAAACATTCGTAAAGCTTGATTATGGCTTATTCTAGGCTATGTATTGAAAATAGCTTACTGTTATTATGCGTATCTCTGTATTTCAGCTATTTTCGTATTTTGAAAGTTTTTGCGAAGTTTTTTGAAAGTACCCGGCAAGTCGCATTATGCTTGAGTTTTTAGCTCGTTTGGATATACTTTTTCGAGTGCATCACGAATCAATTCAGATACAGATTTTCCTTTTCTCGCGGCTAGAATTTTGATTTCTGTACGAAAATCTATGTCAGCATCGAATATAATCCGCACTCGTTTGTCTTTGCTCATGTGTGCCCACCTCCTATATTTGATAGTATACCATGATGACATGGTAGTTGTCAAAGCGCGAATACTTGCCGGACCTGCTCTGCCGGCAAACTCTACTATAGAAGGAATATGCAAAATGCCCGGAAACAGCTCTCACGCCGGCATACGCAAGATACAGGTACAAACATACCTGAGAAGTAGTTTGTGTTGCTGTATGGGGGTTGTGGCGAAGCTGTTTTTATTGTGGAGAGAGGGAAAAGAGAAGAGTGCATCTATTTTCTGTGGATATGCGGAAAACGGAAAGTTTTTCTTGTTTTCGGGGTTTAACCGTGATAAAATGGTAGTGTGGGGATTTTAGACCATGTTTTTTTATTTGTGCAAGACTACTGAAAACGGTAGAAGAATACTGTTTATGGGAGCATCCGTAGGGGTGCTTTTTTGTTTTGTTTTTATGTATGTAGAAATGAATACTATGTGAACGATTCGTTCACAAAAAAAATCGACCTTAGCCTTACTCCCACAAGGGTTTGCAGGTTTTGAGTGTGATTTGCTATTATATATACCCGAAAGTGAGTGTTTTTTATATGGTTAAAAGGTGCATTATTTTGGATGATGACTTCGGATATGGCAGGACAAGGCGACAAGTAATAGATATGGAAACAGGTGAAATGTTAGCCGAAGTTTGGCACAACAGACCTGAGAACGGTATATTCCCTATTGGAGTGAGCGCAACAATAGCACAAGCCATTTTCACCAGGGAAATGTCGCCAGACAAACAGTCGGAACTAATACACATCAGGGACAAGGACATTGAGGAAAGTTACTATAGTTTTTGGAACAAAAGAGGGGAGAATAAAAACCCTCCGAAGAAAAGAAGCACGAATCAGCCTGCCTATGTGAAGCTGTATAATGCTAAGTTGATGGAATTAGGCGACAAACTTAGTTATGTAGATATAGGGTTTTTGATTTCAGTCGCTCCTTTAATTGACTGGCATAGCGGCGCATTAATAAACAAAAAGAAAGAAAAGTTAACTATTGATGATATAGCCAAAATCATCAATGAAACTAAGCGTAACGCTTATAAGCGAGTTAACCCGTTGATTAGTGCAGGAGTTATGTTTAAGCGGAACGGACATTATTACATCAATCGTTCGTACATGGCGAAAGGATAGAGTTGAAATGAGGTGATTGATTATGATGGGAAGACCTGTGAAATATGAAACGCCTGAACAGATGCAGGTGAAAATTGATGAATATTTTAGAGAACGAGAGGAAAAGGGACTTCCTTTTACTATTACGGGATTGGCGTTAGCTTTGGATATGACAAGAGAAGGATTATGTTTTTACGCTGAGAAACCAAACTTTACTGACACAATAAAAATGGCGAAGCTAAAAGTTGAGCAATATGCAGAGGAAAACGTATACACATCAAAAAATCCTGCCGGTGCTATTTTTGTTCTCAAAAACTTCGGATGGAAGGACAAACAGGAAATCGCTCACAGCGGCGAACTGGTTGTTTTTGGAGCAGAGGAAAAGTTGGAGGATTAGTCGTAACATATTACACATCAATTTAATTGTGACAAGTTTGTAATGTTTAGATCCGATAATAAATATTATGTAAACTCTCAATTAACCTTGAACCCGCATTATTGCTGGGTTTTTTATTTTATTCCAGTTATTTAGTACCAAAAAATCGAAAGTCCACAGCTGGCGGACACGATTTGGCGTTCGCAAGGCTAGGGTTGTGACACTACATTGTACTTTTGGCTTGTCCAATTGAAGGTGATAGCATGGCTAAAAAAATAGAAATAAACCTACCCGACATGGTAGGCAAAGGTTACGGCTCATTCTGGCGTACCAAAAAACGTTATCGAGTAGTGAAGGGCGGCAGGGCCTCTAAAAAGTCCAGGACGGCCGCATTATGGTTTGCTTACAACATAATGAAATATCCGCTAGCTAATGCTTTAGTTGTGCGGAAAACCTTCAATACCCACAAAGATTCTACCTTTGCGGTACTTAAATGGGCGGTAGAACGGCTAAAGGTAGGTCATTTGTGGCAGTTCAAAGAATCTCCACTAGAAGCCATCTATAAACCGACAGGTCAAAAGATATTGTTTCGCGGATTTGATGATCCGTTGAAGCTTACTTCTATTACAGTATCAATCGGTGTTCTGTGCTGGGTGTGGCTCGAGGAAGTTTTTGAGATTGACGATGAAGAAGAATTCCGGGTGTTGGATGAATCAATTCGTGGTGACGTGCCAGAAGGTTATTTCAAGCAGATTACTCTATCCTTCAACCCTTGGGTAAACACTCACTGGACTAAAGATAGGTTTTTTGATAATACGGACCCTGACGCTTTCACTCTCACGACTACCTATAAATGCAATGAGTGGATTGATGATGCTGACCGTAAACTTATCGAGGATTTAGCCGTTACTAATCCAGAACGCTACAAAGTAGTAGGATTAGGTGAGTACGGTATCCCAGGCGGTGCTTACTTTGATGAATTTAGGACAGATATTCACGTTGTCCAACCTTTTATAATCCCGGAAGAATGGCGCAGATACATCACATTAGACTATGGCTTAGACATGCTGGCAGCCTATTGGATAACGATAGACAACCATAACAAGGCATATGTCTATAAGGAGTTGTATCAATCCGGCCTAATCATTTCCGATGCGGCCACAGCTATTAGAGCCAAGATAAATGAAAATATCCGCAACATAATAGCACCTCCTGACCTCTGGAATAGGCGGCAGGAAACAGGCAAGAGTGCGGCAGAGCTATTCGGTGATAACGGACTGTATCTAATTAAGGCCGATAATGACCGGGTACAAGGCTGGTACAACCTAAAGGAATGGCTAAAGCCGTACAGTGATGAACAGGAGATACAAACGGCCAATCTCGTTATATTTAAAAACTGTGTTAATCTCATTAGAACTTTGCCACAACTTCAATGTGACGAGAAAGATCCCAATGATGTAGCGAATGAACCACATGAGTTAACACATGGCCCCGATGCAATACGTTATTTCTTTGCAGCAAGACCCAGGGCGAACAAGGTTAATAAACCTAAGAAAAGTTTTGTGGTTGCCGACAAAGAACGTCTAGCAAAGCTGAGCGTAAGAAAAAGGAGAGTGTTTTAATGGGTACGCCCCAACCTAAGTTATTCAAAATCAACACAGTTACCTACTGCCAAACCTTCAATTGCCGTAAACGTGCGGTATATGCAATAGGTACGGAAGGAAGTCCCTTGCAAGCATGTCACCCGGTATGTGAAGAATGTGCGAAGTCGATTATTGCTAATGTACCGGAAGAATTGCAACCGCAGGATGATTTAGATGCCCTCTCAGAGCCCCATACAGACGAGCAAAGCGACTCGCAGGTACTAGGAGAGGTACATATTTGTGAGGTGTGCAGTGCTGAATTCCCAACCAGAAAAGCACTGTCCGGTCATATGTTGAAGCATAGGAAAGAAAGTCAATGACAGACATAATCACAATCTCAGCACTCCTTCTATTATTAGCGGCACAACAATATCTCCACTACATCGAGCGCAAAGACCTCTATAACCGTCTTATGTCGCGTGATTTAGTTGACTACAAAAACGTAATCAACAACAAACCGCCGCCGAAAGGTAAGAACTTCGTACAGCGAGGGTTACGGAACTTCTATAATGGCAAGAAAGAAGGTGATAACTAATTGCTAGAATCTATCACAACTCCGATTAAAAACGCCTTCTCAAAAGTAAAGAACGCTTTCGGTGGTACAGAAGATAAACCTGTTTTCGATGATGAACTGGTTAAAATGGTCAATGATGAGTTTGTACGTCGGCAGCAAGAACGCCGTCCGCACGAATTACAATGGAGACTTAACCTTGCTTTCTATGAAGGAAACCAATTCCTTGACATTAATACGGCAACAATGGCACTCGAAGAACAGCCGACTATGTTTAACTGGCAGGTCAAAGAAGCATACAATCACATCGCACCTAACATTGAAACTCGCATATCTAAGATGAAACGTATTCGTCCGGTATGCAAGGTTACTCCCGGTACAGGCGAACCTGCTGACATAAGAAAAGCTAAAATATCCGGTATGTTGCTTAAAAACACGTATTCCGATCAGGAAGTCAAAGACAAGATGGAAGAAACTTATGCCTGGATGGAAACGTGCGGTACTGTGTTTTGGAAGCAAATCTGGAACCCCGATATTGGGCAGGTAATCGCTACGGACGAAGAAGGTAATCCCATACATGAGGGTGACATTGAAATCATTGTCGTACCTCCGCAGGAGATTTACCCTGATTCTTCTTATCGGACAAACATTAAGGCGTGTAAGTCTATTATCCATGCCAGGGCGTACCATATTAACGACACTAAGTCTATATGGGGCGTAGATGTTAAGTCCGAGGATGCAAGTGTGCAGGCACTACAAGCAACTATGAACGGTATGGGTGGTTTAGGTTATGGTCAGGGTGGTTTTATGTACAGCACCGCCAAACTAAAAGACCATGCTATCGTTAAGGAATATAACGAGTTACCTTCTAAGGAGTATCCGGAAGGGCGTTTAATTATTGTCTGTTCTGGTACGTTGCTATATGCAGGCCCATTGCCTTTTCAAGTCGGTGATGACGGCACTGTAGGTATTCCGTTTACTAAACTTGACTGCCTAAAGCGTCCCGGTATGTTCTGGGGTAAGACGGTATTAGAACGCTTAATACCCGTTCAACGTGCTTATAACAGCCTCAGAAACCGCAAAACTGAGTATTTAAACAGGGCGGCAATAGGTCAATGGGCGGTTGAAGAAGGTTCGGTTGATGATGTTGACTTCGAGGAAAACGCCGGGGCTCCAGGAGCAATACACGTTTACCAAAGAGGTAGTCAAGCACCCAGCATGATAAGAAATGAACCTTTACCTAACGCCTTTGAAACCGAAGAACCTCTGCTATTGCAGGGTTTTTCTATTTTATCCGGTGTTTCTGAGATAAGCAGGTCAAGTCAAGCACCGTCTGGCGTTAAATCTGGCGTTGCCTTGGGTATTGTGCAGGAACAGGATGATACTCGTCTTTCAAATACGGCAGACAATATTGAGCGCTTTATCGTGCAGGCAGGTAAAATGACACTTCGACTTCTTAAACAGCACGTTAAAATGCCTCGTGCGCTCAAAAAAGTCGGTAAAAACAATATGGTTGAAGTTATCGACTGGACCGGTATGGATATTCACGCCGACGATGTGGAATTCGATTCTATTGCGGCAAATATTGATAGTCCGTCACAGCGCAGGCAAATGGTATTTGACTTAATGGAGTCTGGTTTACTGTTAAATCCAGATACTCAAAGGATAGACGCTGAGACAAGAAGTAAGATTCTTGAAATGATTGAGTTTGGAGATTGGGAGAGTGCAGACGATACCGACCAATTGCATATCTCTAAGGCAGAGCGTGAGAATAAGCAAATGATGGAAGGTAGTTTACCGACTGCTCGTAACTTCGATAACCATATTTTACACATTTCACGGCACCAGAAGTATAGGCTTACCGTTGATTATGAGGAAATGGTTACTCAAAATCCGCAGATTGACGTTATGTTTGAGCAAATGGTCAATATGCACCTTGCCATGATGCAGCAGGCCGTACAGCAGCAAATGATGGAACAAGCGGCAATGGCAGGGCAGGGTGAGCAACAGCAGGCAGTATAAATTAAAGGAGGTTATGACATGGAAGGACAAACAGGTACTCCACCGGCGGCAGATACAAGCGCAGCACAGGAAACTACTTCACAGGTAACAGAAACGCAGGTAACGCAGACTAATGACACTCCGGTTAATCCATTGCTTGAATGGATGAAGGGAGATCCGGTAGCACCTACTACCGAACCTGTGGTTACTGAGACTACACAAACAGAACCTGAGTTAATCATGGGTAAGTTTAAGTCACAGGACGAGTTAATTGCAGACTACAACGCCAAACAAGCGCAGTTAGAGCAATTGCCGCAACTTCAACAACAGTTTGAGGCGCAGAAACAGCAACTCGAACTAATGCAGTCGCTTATTCAGAGTCAAAAACCTGCCGAACCTGTTAAGCAACCGGAACCGGAGCTAACTCCTGAGCAAATTGCCGAAATGAATCAGGCAATGCAGGACAAGATGTATAACGATCCTATTGGTTTTGCTAATGAAATTAAGGCCCAGGCGCAGGCAGAGGCAATGAAGCAAATTCAGCCTTTACTTCAAGAGCGCGAAATGGCACAGAAAAAGGCCGCATGGGACAATACGATTAACCAGTTATATGAGGCCAATCAGCAGGAATTTGACGCTTTAAAACCGGCAATGCAGAAAATTACGCAGCAATTGGGGGATATGTTGTCTAAAATGCCTCCTGATGTTGCGGCACAAAAGGTTTATGACATGGCTAAGTCTACTTATGTACCGCCCGTAGCACCTCCGGCGCAGAAAACACCGCAGGAAATGTTAGCGGACCCTGAGTTTCAAAAGTTAGTCATGGCCGACCCTAATATTAGCAAAATGATTATTCAGCAGTATGCAGG
>Ga0209318_1001954_pt1 | contig 11271 bp, 9 predicted proteins | sample RifGroE1_FD_183999 | JGI IMG/M metagenome (GOLD analysis project Ga0209318, IMG submission 183999) | Groundwater microbial communities from Rifle, Colorado, USA - Groundwater E1 (SPAdes) (version 2) | ecosystem: Environmental > Aquatic > Deep subsurface > Groundwater | place: Rifle, Colorado...
AGTTTCGTAGCTTCCGACGTGCAGATCTTGCCCGCAACCGCGCTGGCAGGTGAGAACGCCGCATGGCAACAGTTCACCCTGGCGACCTACTCCAGCTGCAAGCTCATTTTCTCCGGACACTCTTCGGATTTCATCATCAAGCACCTGGTGGTGGGCGGACTGTCCCTGCTGCCGTTTTTTGAGGACGGCATGTGCCTGGCGCCCCTGCAGGCCGACGGCGATCACCTGATCAGCCACGCGGGCCGCTATCTCGGCAGCGTGACCAACTGGATCAAGCGTCCCTTCTCTCTCGATTTCGGACAGGTCGATGATTTTGAGGAGCAGATATTTGCCGGTTGGGCGCAGTACTGTATCGCCGCCCCCCAGGCGTTTTTCCTGGTCCCCGACACCTCAGAATCCACCTGCCACTTCGGGTGGGTGGATCCGAAATACAAATACGAGCCAGTCCAAAAGGTGGGGCTCTACACCATACCCAAGATCCCATTCACGGCGAGGGCTGTCTGATGCCGAGCGACGCCTGGAACATAGCGGCCCGCAACCCGCAGCGGCAACCGGTCCTGCTGATGTCCGTGGAGTCGGTTGACGCCATCCGGCAGTCGATCACGACCCAGGCCGACTGGGAGGCGTCGTATCTTATTTCAGAATCCATCAACACGACAATATACACGGGGTCGTGCAGCACCCGGCATATAGCCACCTATGTAAATGGAACATGGCCTAGCGTTTTCACTCCCGCGTGGGTTGGCCCACTCCCAAATTTCCGATGCATCCTAGAATCCGTGGAATTTGAGTCTCTGTTCAACCGGCAGTCCAATGTAGGTATCGGGACGATTGCGACGTTCACTATATATACCGAGTTCGGGGATGAGATCGCATCTACTTCAGGACTTGTGACCGAGGTGCGGGATTATTCACCATCTGTAGTGGTGGCGACAATAGTTTCGCTCAATCCGACGGACGGTATTGTGCATTCGCCGGCCGACAGCATGTATATACCGCTAGTGTCAATATATGGCGGCGACTGGCTTGCAGGCGTTAACCGTACAGTTGAACACTCTGTAATAGCCGAGACTGGTTCCATGGCAACCAAAAGCGTCGACCTCGGCTTGATTCCGACCTCCCCCTCAGTATTCGGCGCAAAAGATACTGTATCGGGGATGGCAACGCTTAGCTACACCGCCCACGGCAGCGACGACAACGCAGCCTGGACAGACTTGGGAGCGGTGATCGACGGCGGCACTATGGCCCCCCATCGCCACTATCGCTTCACCGTGGAATTTGCATCGACGGGCCCGGATACGCCCGTCCTGGAGGAGATCACCGTCACGGGCGGCAACAGCCAATTCAAGTACTTTTCCACCCATGAGGACGTGCCGGTCAAGGGCGCCAAGCCTCTGCTCAAAAACACGCTCGGGACGCTCACCAGCAAGCTGGAGCTGATGAAGCTCGGGAGCACCGGCGAAGTTTCTCCGAAGCTTTTCTACCTCAAGGACACCTTTGAACTGCTGCGGGACGGGGAGTTGAGGAACAAGGCCGTTTCCATCAAGCAGGGCTTTCTCGGACTGGCGGAGAAGGATTACGAGCCTCTGTTTTCCGGCCTCTGGTACGACGGAACGATTGACCACTACGCTGCCGAAATTTCAGTCCGGACCCGCACCATCCTGAGCCGCTTCCAGAAAGCCCAGATCCCAGCAGAAAGCGCCGCCGGATCCTCCCGCACAGAAGAGAACGTTATCCCAAAGGAATGGATCAACGAGAACGTCATGACGGTGATGCTCGACATCATAGACTATCTCGGCATCCAGAACCGCTGGATCGATTCCGCAAGCGCATCGGCTATCCAGGCAGGCGCCCGGGCGGGTAACGACTGGATAGTGTCTCGCCGTATGGACAAGGACGACAAAGAGGAAGCCATCAAGCTCCTCGAGGAATTGTCGGTCCTCTCCGGAGTATTCATCCTGCAGCGCCCGGACGGCAGGCTTTATTTCAAGCTGTACGACCCCGACGAGGCGACGGTCGAGGAGCTCACCACGGAGATAGCGACTTTCTCTCCGGTGGAACTGGGCCAGGCAGAGCTCTTCACCCGCCAGCAGATCTTTTACGCTCCCCGCCACGAGGGGGACCTGGAGATCGGCGACGTGCGCGGAGCCTGGGCGAGCGGGTCGGATTATTCCCGCAACGATTCCGTGACCGTCGGCGCAGTGACCTGGTACTGCCTGCAGTCCCACCAGGCGAGCGCGACAGACGCCCCGGGGACCGGAGCGGCCCACCGCGCCTACTGGACTACCGACTGGATCACGGAAACCGCCTACGTGATAGGCGACGTGAGAATCAGCCAAGGGCCTCTCTACACCTGCAAGGCCGCTCACGCCTCAGCCGCGGCGAACGAGCCGGGACGCGGGCTCAACTGGCGCTCCGTGTGGACCACCCAACCGGTTACCGCCGGGGACTCGGACGAGGACTACCACAGCGCCTATATCCTGGTGAACGAGACGGCGGAAATCGTTTGGGGGCTGAATGACGACGTGCAGCCGACCGATCCCGACTACCTCAAAAACCCCGGGTACCAGCGTAAGTGGTACGACAAGTGGAACGCCACCCCCGTGGCGATCGCCGCCCTTGCCGCTCGGATGGATGCCTGGTTCGCCAACCCGAAGATGAAGCTCAAGGCCAGCAACCTCCCCCCCCAGTTTTACAAGGTGCAGCTAGGCGCCATGGTCGGAGTGTCCGGCCTGATGCTTCCGGTAGCCGCCGCGGAGTGGGGCGTGCCGTGCAGCAACAAAAAGTTCATGGTCACAGCCAAGCCGTACGACACCGCCAAATGCACCGTCTCGTTTGATCTCCTGGAGGTATAGATGCCCGCGATCACGAAATACCAGGCCACCATAGCCGACGCAGCCACCGGCCGTCCGGTAGCTCAGGCAGCCATCGCCGTCACGGATTACCCGTCTGGTGTGCCATCCACAATTTACGACGCGGCGGGAGAAGTGTCATTGGCGGCCATCGCCACCAACAGCCTGGGGCTCTGCTCGTTTTACGTGGTGCCGGGCCGGTACAACATCAGCGTCGCCCATGGGTTCGTATCCGTCGACCTGACAGACGTAACCATAGGCGCCGGCGGCGCGAACTCCTACCCGGACATCAACGGCAGCGGGAAAAGTGCAGCCATCACCGCCTTCTATGACGGCATAGACGATAACGGAGAAGACATGTGGTACCTCAAGGCCTCAACGATATAGGAGTTTTTATGCGATCAATACTGCTGCTATTTACCGCCCTCACCCTTTTCGCAAATCAGGCATTCGCCGCGGCGTCGATCAGCCCAGCGTTCGGCATAATCTCCGGGGCCACGGGCAAGATATCCGCCGCGAAGATCGGGACCAACACGCTCGACGTGGTCGGCGCCAAGGTTGGCAAGGTCAACGGCAGGCCAACCCTCACCGTCCCCCTCGCTACATCGACGACCGCAGGCATCAGCAAACCCGACGGCACGACTACGATAGTGGACGCCGACGGGACGATACATTCGATTTCCGCGCCCTCGGCCGCTGCGTTCAGCAGCTTGACGGGGCAGCCCACGGATAACGCGAATCTCTCCAATGCGCTGGCGGGAAAGGTGAGCGACGCACCAGAGGGCAATAACTCTTATGTGCGGAGAGATACGAACTGGGTGGACATGGGCACCAGTGTTGCCGTCGCCCCGGCGGATATACCCACTGACACGGCGAACATCGGGTTTGCCAACTCTGCAAACAACTGGGCCCGGGTGAGCTGGCTGGATTTCAAGACCACGCTGAAAACCTACTTCGACCAGTTCTATGGTGGCGTGTCCGTCGCCTGGGACAATATCACAGGCAAGCCCACCACGGTTGCTGCAGCGGGGCTCACCGATGCTAAGACCACCACCTCGTTTGACATTTACGCCGCCGAGAAGCAGGTGGAGATCGAGGATCTGCAGTCGCAGACGGAGAGCCTTGAGCTGGCAGACTACTACCACGGGATCAACTATGACCACACGCTAATCCCCACCACACAGCAGGCGGTTGCACTGACCGGGACAGCCGGCGCCCCGAGCGGGACCAACAAGTACGTAACTGACAGCGACATGCGCCTGGTCTACCCTTCGGGGCTGCTCAAGGGGGACGGATCGGGACCGGCAGTGGCTGCCACCCCGGGGGTGGATTACCTGGTGCCTAGTGGAACCGGCACCGACTGGACCGCAGGGGCCATGCCGTTCACCGACTATTGGGGCGCCGTGGCGTGGGATGGTTCGCAGTACTGTGCCCTTGCCGCAGGAACCAACGTTGCGGCCACTTCCCCCGATGGCATCGTCTGGACACAGCACACCATGCCCGTCACTGCCGAATGGTCGGACGTGGCGTGGAATGGCACGGTCTTCTGCGCCATCGCCCAACACGACAATATCGCCGCCACCTCCCCCGACGGTATCACCTGGACACAAAGAGCACTCCCGGCGGGATCTCACGTATGGAACACCATAGCCTGGAACGGCAGCGTATTTTGGGCGGGGGGCACTCTGGCCTCCGCCACCTCCCCGGACGGCATCACGTGGACCGTTCAAGCGGGGGCCGCCACCGCCGATTGGCAGGATGCTGTGTGGAATGGCACGGTGTTCTGTGCGGTAGCTGAAGGAAACCCCTCGTCCGCCACCTCCCCCGACGGTATCACGTGGACAACTGGCACAATGCCGGGCACCAGTTGGAGGGGGATTGCCTGGAACGGCTCCGTCTTTGTGGCGACCGCTTTCGGCGACAATTGGGCTAAATCGACGGACGGGTTGGCCTGGACGGCCGTAACGATTTCAGACCCCCTCTATGACCGCCCGTGGGGTAAGGTTGCCTGGAACGGCTCGGTATTTGTGGCCGTCCTCTCTGTCGGCCAAGCAACGGCTGCAACATCTGTCGACGGTACGACCTGGGTAATTCGTGAGGACGTACTCCCGGGTAGTGGCGGATACTCCGCGATCATCGCCAACGGCGGGAACTTCCTGGCGATGGGTTCGGACGGGGGTACTGCCGTGACGACGAACTTCAACCCGGGCAACACCGCCACGTTTGCGCAGGGGGCGAAGGCGGATAGCGCGGTGCAGCCCCTCAACGCTCCAGCCTCAATCAACCGCGGAATTCCAATCACTAAATATGCCAACTATGCCGCATACGTGTCAGCCGTTACGTCCCTAGACGCGGCATACTCCGATATAGTTTGCAGCAACCAGGTATCTGCGTACTACGGAGGGACGGCGACGACCCGTGCCACTGCGGGAGGCAATAACCTGTATTGGTGCGGGATCGGTGACAGTAACAAGCCTGCGGTGCATATAATCGGCGTGACCCATGGTGACGAGTGGCGCACGGCCCATTCTATGCTGGCGTGGGCCGACAGAATACGTAACCCGGCCAACACTGTTGACTACGCGTGGGCTCAGCAGTTGCTTGACAAGTATTTTGTCGTTGTTGTCCCCATGCTCAATCCCGATGGCTATGTTGCAGGGACGCGGCACAACAGTAACCTATACGCTGGCGACCACACATTGATAGGCTCGTGGAATGGCACGACGTACTATAGGGATTCCGTGGGCGGAGTTGATTTGGCGCGGAATTTTGATGTGTACTGGTCCGCCATTTCCGACCTTGGTTCAGGTTACGGGTCAGTCAATTGGAAGGGTCCTGCCGCGTTCAGCGAAGCTGAAAGTAAATTTGCCCGCGACCTGATGAACTCCTACCCCCCTGTAGCGCTGTACGACATCCATGAAACTGTTGGGGGCGCTGATATCACCCAGGGCGTCCAGATTTATACCCCGGAACAGCAGCCAACTAATCGGGCGTTTTATGCGGCGTTTTCGGCAGCTTTAGCGGAAGCGGAAGCTCACTATCCCGTTGATTCTGGCAAACTGGATTATCGAACCAAGAGCTTTTTCCTCGCGCGGCCCGATGCTGGGTACGTCTACAAGGGCACTTTCGACCCTAGCAGCGAAAGCCTACCAACTGCAAGCGCCACCAACAGGGGGTGGTACTACCTTGTCACCGTAACCAGCGGTGGCTGGTATGCCGGGGGCTACGCCACCAGCACCGGAACGTCGTGGTCCAGTGTGGTGACCGGGACGGGCAACGTCTACGGTTACGCCGCTGAGAAGTACTCATCTCCCGCTTTTCTCGTAGAGATTGGGGCCGAGGGGACGGGCGCAGGTCTATCTGACGAGTTCCATTCCGATTTCGCTATGGCATTACTCGGGCATACCACAGCCGCGCTAGATCGGAATGACCGGAATTTTGCCAGCGTATTCAAAGGATTCAAGCAATTAACACCTAATGGTGGGTTGGAAGTTACAGGATATGGCGATTCTTCGAGCCTTAATCTTGCGAATACCACCGTTATCCCGGGCAGTTACACCAACACAAACATCACTGTAGATAGCATGGGGCGTATTACTTCGGCTAACAGCGGCACTGGCGGCGGCGCGACTGACCACGCCGCGCTTACCGGTTTAGCGGACGACGATCACACTCAGTATTTACTCTTGGCGGGGAGAGGCAGTGGACAGGATATAACTGGACCTGTCAGTATCAACACAACTACACCTACGCAACTTTTCCAGGTGTCACAGGATTTAGGCACTTCAGGCATAGGAACTGTCACGACCAATGGAACCGTCAATATCGTTGGTGTCGGAACAAAGTTCACGCAGAACTTTAGCCCAGCTCAAGCCATACTAATCAGTGGCGAAACATCAAAAACCATTCTGTCTGTTGAGGACGACACCCACCTGACATTGACTTTACCTTGTTCAACCAGTGTCTCTGGCCTATCGTATTCTGTGTATTCTGGCCCTATTCTCACAGCCAAGGCAAACGGATATGTTGGAGTAGGAACTAAAAATCCTGTACGACCATTCGAGAGCGTGTCAGATGGGTTTGGCAATTATCTTGCCAGCACAACGTACAGATCCAGCGCGTTTGCTGGAGGTATCATTGTAGGCCACGCCCGAGGTTCACAAGCATCCCCCGCTTTATTGAACAGTGGCGATCGAGTTGGCGTTGTGGCTTGGAAATCTTACGACACATCAAATCCAAATCCCTCGACCCAAGAAAGTACCTCCGCATCGATAGAGGTACTGACAGAGGGCACTGCCGTCCAGGACTTGTCACTTGCCACCACGAACTACTACTCCCCCGCATATCTACGCATACTGACAACCGCAGCGGGGGTAAAAGACCCGACCGAAAAAATGCGTGTGACATCAGCCGGCAACGTCGGCATCGGCACTACCGCCCCCGGAGAGAAGCTGGAAGTGTCCGGCAACGCCAAAATTTCCGGCAATGTCCTCGCAACCCAATACAAAGAGACACCTCAAAACCTCGGCACATGTGCCACCTCGACCTCGGTCAACACCGACTACGGGCGTCACTACCTCGCGCTCAACGGGGCGTGCAGCATCGGCCTCAATAACCTCACCAATGACGAATCGTGGACCATCGAGGTCAACCAGACCGCGACCACCGCACCCGTCTGGTCCAGCAACTACAGGTGGGTGTCCCCACCTGTGATGACTACGATCGGGAAATACAAGGTCTCGTGCGAATCGGCTTATGACGCGGGTTCCGCCCTGTGCGGGTGGGTCGGTCCGCTTGTCGCGGCACCTTAAGGAGAGAGGAAATGAGATATTCAATAATCTTACTGGCTGCTCTTCTGCTGGCATCTCCGGTGCAGGCCGGGACAGCCGCGATGAAGATGCTGGTGGCAATGGGTAAGCCCTGCCTCCCGAGCGTTCTGCATGAGGTGACAATCACAGCTCCAACGGGCGAGGGGTGGAACGTCCTGCCCTCATGGTACACCGACGCCTGCCTACAGTATCCCGGCATGCAGATAGATTTGTACGGCGGGGGTGGTGGTGGTGCCTATGGCGTATATGGGAACGGTGTCGCTGGTGACCATGTTGTGACGGCTGTGCCACCGGGGGAATGGTACGACATCTACAGCGGCAACGGCGGGGCGGGGGGCTCTTCGGTCGGTGCGGCGGTCAGTGGCGGTACCGGGTACACCAATGGCGCGAATGGTACCTCATATGGAGCTGGAGGCGGCAGCTCCGCCATCACGTACGATGGCGAACTCGTAGCACAGGCAAAAGGCGGCAATAGCGCAGGAGGGCAGTTGGGTGGTGGCACAAGCTCAGGTGGGGCTGTTTTCCCGCAAGGCGGTGCAATAGGGGGCGCGCAAGGTGGCGCAGGGTTTGACGGTTACCCCGGAGGCAACGCCAGCGTGGTGGTCAGATATTATACGGCGCCGTAACTCTCACCTATTACCAGTAATCGAGGAGCGAGGCATCCGCCGGCACAAAGGAGAAGTAAATGATAGAACAAATGTCCCCGACCCTTAAAAAACGTTACAACATATTTGCCGGCCTGATGGCGGAAGCCCGGGTCCCCTTCGGACTCAACGAGGTGCTCCGCACCAAGATTCGTCAACTGGCATACGCCGCCCAGGGCCGGACCACACCGGAACTCAAAGCGATGTGCGAGAAATACCAGTGGTCCCTGTCGCTAAGCAGGGTCAAGACGCTCGAAGCGGCGGGCAAAACTCCGCAGGAGATCTGTGACATTTTCCGGCAGGAGTCCAACCTGGCGCCGCTGAAAGGTCGTGAGTGGTACGTCGTCACTAAGACACTCAACAGCCGCCATTTTGCCAACGACCAGGGCCTCTCCGATGCGTTCGACATCAAGATCTTCCGCCCCGGTAACGTCCCGACCTGGGATACCAAATACGACGCCGACATGGACGGGATCCCCGAGTACCTCGAAGCCGCGAGGATCGGCAAAAAGGCCGGGCTTGATGCCGGCGGGCTCTGGACCGGGACCTTCCGCGACTGGCCACACTTCAACCTGCCGAGATAGGAGCCCTGCATGAAACGAACGATACTCCTAGCCACCCTCCTCGCCGGCTGCGGTACGAAGGCGATCCCCGAGACCATCGTCCTGGAGGGCGGCACCCTCGGTGCGGCATGAGATCGATCAGCCCGCCGTAAAACAGAATACCGCCCTGGTGAAGATCCTGTGGCGACTGAGATGAGAATGAAAAAAAAGAAGGAGGTGAAAGGTGGAGAAGACGATAGAACTTAAGCTTTATGCGCCAGCTGGATACTGGGAAGTTTTGCCTGAAGTCAGGGCGTTGGTGACCAACGGCTGCGGCACCAGCGGTTGGAAGGGGGCACTGGTACCCGATACCATCTACTTTCTCAGCATCAAAGCCGCATGCAACATCCATGATTGGATGTACACCGTGGGACGTACTCTTGCAGACAAGAAGGAAGCCGACCGGGTTTTCCTGAACAACATGCTCCGCATTGTCGAGCATGCCGGCGGGTGGCAGATCCTCAAGACAGCTCGCCGCACTCGGGCAAGGGAATACTATCAGGCTGTGCGCCTCTTCGGTGGCCCTGCTTTCTGGGATGGGAAAAATAACGAGGGGACGGTCAATCCTCCCGTCCAGTTGGAGGCCGCGTGAAAAAGCGAATTGCAAGCGCCCTCGGCGGTGCAGTAGCAACAGCAGCTCTCCCCGTCGGCATAGGCATGTATGACTGGCGAGTACTTGCCGGAGCTGCCGCCCTTGGAGCCGTGGGTGGGTTCTTTGGGGTGAACGTGGCCAGCAAGGTAAAGCAGTATCTGCCGAAGAAGCAGCCTCGCCGCATTTGTTGACGATTTGTTGACTGTAGCTTGCATCACAAAACATTACTAAACATGTAACTTGTTGATATTACAGCAATGAGAAAATGGGGCAAAAGCAAAGGGAGCTGCGCAATCACGCAACCCCCTTCTCGAATTTACCTTAAATATTCAGTTGTTATCGTGGTGCCCGGAGCCGGGGTCGAACCGGCACGTCCTTTCAGACGAGGGATTTTAAGTCGTATTCGTACTTCGTAAAATCAGGGACTTGTAGAATTTGTTGACGATTTGTTGACATAATCTTGCAGCGCGGCCGCGGCTCCGGCCAGGCGCCCGGGCATCAAATGGACGTACCGCATGGTGGTCTGGATGGTCTTGTGACCGAGCCATTCCTTGACGGTGTAGATGTCGACTCCTGCCTCGAGGAGTCGGGTGGCGCAGGTATGACGCAGGGCGTGGGGCACGAAATCGGGGTCTTCTATGCCGGTGACCCGCCGGACCAGCGACCATGCCTGCCGCACCTGGTTCTGGTTGATCTCGAACAGCTTGGCAGCCTCCATCCTGGGCAGCAGGATCGCCTTCACCCGAGAGGTCATGGGGAGCGATCGGGGCTTGTCGGCTTTATTGATCCAGATGGTGATCAGATTGCTGCCCGACTTCACGTCCCGGGCGGTGAGTCGGAGCAGCTCGCCGACGCGCAGGCCGGTGTCCAGGAGCACTACGGCCATGTCGGCAAACTCGTCCAGGTAGTTCTGCCGCTTGGGCCAGCGGCGCAGGCTTTTATTGCGCAGTGCCTGGAGCATTTTCGCCTCTTCCTCCGGCGTTACCACGTAGATCCTGCCGTCTCCCTCGTTGAACATTTCGATAAAGCTGTAGTCGGCGTGATGGCGCCTGAGGATGGTTTTCAGGCAGGCGAGGTATCTGTTGATAGTGCTGTCCTCGGCATCCCTGGCCTCGAAGTGTTTGACGATCTTCCTGTAGGCGACCTTGTCGATCTTGTCGAGGTACAGGTCGCCGACTATCTCCAGGAGCAGGTTTGACCTGGTCAGCTGGTGCTGGCCGTCCTTGTTCCGCTTCCACCGCTCCTCGTAGGTGTTCCCGATGGCAACAGAGAGGAGCGGAAAGGGCTCGGCGCGCTTGAGGTGCTTGTTGTGGACGATCTGAGCCTGGGCCTGCCTAAGGACAGTCTCGGCCTGACGCTGTTGGCGGCCGACCTTCTGGATCTTCCGCCTGCCGTCGATCGAGACCTTGATGTACCAGTCGGATGAATAGCTCATCTCTAGGCCGCAGCGCGGGCAAGGTCCAGCTGACGGGAGCGGGTCCTCCTGGTATGACTGTTTGCCGCATTTGCAGCGCAGGACTTTGAAGATCTCTTTTTTCATAGTGCCATAGGCGAATACATCTATGCCGGAACTTCTCGACTACAGTGTTTGCACACTATTGCCTCAGAAAGAATCTCTTCTGCGCAGAACGGGCATTTCTTTTTAGTGGGCTCAGGCTTGGGAGAACCTTCTAATTTAACATTCTTGGCAAGTGCACCACACTTGGGACATTTATATTTGCCCCACCCCCAAGCTATAAATACAATTCCAGG
>Ga0209318_1001958_pt1 | contig 11243 bp, 4 predicted proteins | sample RifGroE1_FD_183999 | JGI IMG/M metagenome (GOLD analysis project Ga0209318, IMG submission 183999) | Groundwater microbial communities from Rifle, Colorado, USA - Groundwater E1 (SPAdes) (version 2) | ecosystem: Environmental > Aquatic > Deep subsurface > Groundwater | place: Rifle, Colorado...
TCCCTGAGACCATTCCCGGGGACCACCATGTACAGTGAGAATCGTAACTCACTTTACTGAAGATGTCAAAATAAAAAAGGAGAACACCATGAATGTAAGAAAGATCGCAGCAGTATGTCACGAAGCGAACCGAGAACTCTGCAATGCCCTCGGTGACGGCAGCCAGAAGTCATGGGTTGAGGCAGAGGAGTGGCAGCGCACCAGTGCCATTAACGGGGTGCAGTTCTGCCTGGACAACCCCAACGCGGCAGCAAGTGCCAATCATAACGCCTGGCTCAAGGAGAAGAAAGAGGCCGGCTGGGTGTACGGCGAGGTCAAGGACGCCGAGAAGAAAACTCACCCCTGCATGGTGACTTACAAGAAGTTGCCGGCCGAGCAGCAGGCGAAGGACCACCTGTTCAAAGCGGTGGTTGGTGCGCTCGCGCCGTTGTTGAAGGAGTGATGAGATGAGCGCAGTCCTACCTCCAGTGCTCGATGCTTGCTGCGGTAGTCGAATGTTCTGGTTCGATAAAGCAGACAAACGTGCACTTTTTGTGGATATTAGAAGGGAAACATTAGTCGATACAACAGGGAAGACCCCGGTCGAAATAGTAGTTGCTCCAGATTATGTTGCTGATTTTACAGCGCTTCCATTCCCAAACGAAACATTTTCGCTTGTAGTCTTCGACCCTCCGCATACCTTCTGCGGCCCAAACGGTAGAACCGTTAAAAAGTATGGTACGCTACCAGTTGGGTGGAGAGACATGATCAGTAACGGGTTCTCTGAATGTTTCAGGGTGCTTAAACCAAGCGGAACACTTGTATTCAAATGGAACGAACATCGAGTGAAACTTTCGACAGCTCTGGCATTAACGCCCGAGCAACCTTTATTCGGGCAGAGAGTAGGAAATACTCGCACTCACTGGTTAGTGTTTATGAAATAGATCACTCCATCAGCACCGGCACCTCATATTGAGTAGCCACATCCCGCTCCCTTTTCCCGGTCGTGCCGGACTCTCCCCAGAGGATCTTACGCACGACCGGTTTTATATCCCGCCCGCTGATGGCAAAGCGCGGCATCCGCAGGTTGAACTTCCTGATATCCTCCATGGCGGCACTGTCACCGTCACCCTCAAGGATCGCCTCCGCCGCCCGCCGAATAAGTTTCCCCCGTCGCTCGGTGATCTGGGTTGAGATCCCTCGCAGGCTGCGCTCTGCCCCTTGCGCCTTGGAGATCTCCTCCGGGTTGAACCCGAGAGCGATCATCAGCACCTCATCGGGGCCGATCTGGTCATCAGGGATCAACTTCTTGCCGGCGCCGGTCTTCACTCCGTCTGTGGCTACCCTGATTGCCTTGAAGACATCCTTGATCGGTTTGGGGGCGGCAGCCTCAAGGCCCTTCATATAGTTGCCCTTGTTGATCATCTCGTCGTAGCCCTGTGCCAGCCCTGCGCCGACCGAGAACACCGGGCCAAGCTGGTTGGCAGCCCACCATGCGGCAAGCTCTTTGCCGTGCAGCCGTGGCGGTGGTTCGCTCTGCATCCCGTAGACGTCCTGGAGTCCCACCCTCTTGGAGATATCCGCCCCGGCCAGCGACGGCAGGCCGTGGGTCAAGAGGTCGGCTATGGTCTTCGGGAAGGTATCCTGCAGCCAGTTGGTGTACATCAGCCGGTAATCCTCCGGCTCGTCGTCATCTCCCAGGATCGCGCCGAGGATGGCGAAGACGGTGCCGGCGAACGGCATCCCGAGAGACCCGGCCAGTGCGCCAGTCATGCCCATGATCCCGACGAACTCCTTGGTGGCGTCGGCTTTCAAGCCAGCGGAGACCCCCTCGTTCCGGAACTCTTGTAACCCTTGGTGAAACAGCATCGCCAGGCGGATGCCGGTCATGATCCGGTAATGCTGGAACTGCAGGACCACCCGGGTAAGCCCGCCCTGCAGTGCCGCGCCCTTGTTCTCCTTGGAGTAGGAGTAGAGGGTGTCGTTGACTACCTCGGCGATGTCGTTCATCGCCAGGAAGAAGTCCTTGCCGTCCTGCGAGGCCAGGTCGTAGGTGCTGAGCACCGCCGCCTTGCGGGAGGTAAGCTCGGACAGGCTCATCGGTTTCATCGCCAGGTTGAAGACCTTGCTCATCATGCTGTCCGGGTCCTTGCCGCGGGTCAGGTCGTAGGCCTCGTGCGCAGCCGAGATATCGAGGAGGTTGCGGGCCATGGCCTCCCGCAGGACCAGCAGACGCCGCTGGTAGGGGGTGACATCTTTGGAAGATATCCGCTCAATCATCTGCTCGTCGGAATACAGCCTGTCCCCCAGGTCCTTGGGGGTACCGTCAGCTTTCTTCGCCGCCGGCGTGTTGCGGTTATCGATGGTGACCACAGCATGGAGTTCGTCAAAGAGCAGCTCGACAATCGGGTCGTTGAACATCGGCGCCCGCCGGTACTCTTTCTTGAACGCCTCCTTGGTCCACAGTGCCAGGGCCTTGGCAGCCTTGACCGGTCCGTACTTGACCGCCAGCTTGGGCAAGGTCAGGGCGCCGAGCTGGGTCATCTGCACCAGGGCGATCGACGGCGAGGTCATGTACCAGCCGGTACCGATCTTACCTAAGAAAGAGGCAGCCACGCCGACCTTCACCGAGCGCAAAGCCTGGACCCGGGCCCGCAGGTCGTTGAGCAGGTGGTTCTCCATGTCGGTGTTGGCGGCAGCGTCACCGTCGAGCTTGGCCTTGATGTTGTCGCCCATGCTCTTGAGGTCGCCCTCGATCTTCTTACCCTGCTCAGTCCAGGCGATGTTGGATGCATGACGCTGCATGTAGTCGAGGTAGCTGCGCAGCATGTCGAGGCTGTAGCCCTTGACGTTTTTCCTGCGCACTGAGTTCTTCAGGGCGGAGGTCTCCGGCTGCCAGCGCAGCCAGATCTGGGTCATGTCGTTGATGGTGTTCTGGGCCGCCTCCATCGCCGCTTCGACGGCCTCTGAGTCGTTGGGGTTGACATCCTTCATGTACTTCGCCCGCACTGTCTTGCTGAGTTGCTCGAGCATCATCGCAGGGATGGCGACGGCACCGGCCGGCTGCTTGTCCTTGTACGACTCTTTGATGGTGGAGGGATCTACTCCTGCAGCGATGCGCTCAGCCTTGGCCTCGTTGCGCTCAGCGATGGTGGTGAAATGCTCGGCCCATTTGAAGCCGTCCTTGTCGACGTACTTGAGGACGAAGTCGCCGACCCGGGCCAGTGGCCAATAGGCACCGTGCAGGTCGGTGAATGTGGCGTCGAACTTGAGCATCATCTCTTTACGCTCGTCGGAGCCCGGTTCGGTCACCTTCTCGATATAGCGCAGCAGGTTGTTCTTCTCCCGAGTCCTGATACCGGCGATATGCTCAACGGTGTCCTGGTAAGCCTGCTTCATATCGTCGGTCTTGAGGGCGTCGTAGGCCTTCTTCGTCTCGCTGTAGGCCTCGATGTAGGTCAGGCCGGTAGCCTTCTGCATCCTGGCCGCTACCCACTTCTTCTGGGCGTTCTTCAACTTCTCGGACTTGGTCTTACCTTTCGTCCAGTCCTGGCTGTAGAGGTCCTTCCATGGGGTCATGCGGTTGAACGAGGCAGTGGCCGCAGCGTTGTTGAAGACATCCAGGCCGACGGTCTTCTGGGCCATCTCCATGGCCTTGTCGTAGACCACCTTCGAGGTGTCGACAATCTCGGTCTTGGCGGAGACCACGGCGTCAAGGTGCTTGGCGAAATCCTTGATCTGCGGGATGGCCTTGCCGAAGGTCTGCACCAAGGTATGCAGCGGGGTCACCGCCAGCCACTGCGGGGCGTACTGGACATAGAGATCGTGGAGCTTCGACTTCGGGTTCTTGAGTGCTTGTACGGCCGTGTCGAGCTTTTTCTGCCCGGACTTGAGAGCCTCGCTGATCTGCTCGTCGGCAATGACGCCGAGGGGGGTCTGGACCTGCATGTCGATGGCGGGGTTGGCCGGGTCCCAGGTCTGGTTGAAGATGGATTTGATTTGGGTTGGCTCGAAGACAACGTACTGCGTCAAGTTTCCTCGGATATCCACGATGCCATCATACCCTTGTGCAATCAGAGCATCTTTTTGTTCTTGAGTTATCATGGAGGCTTCAACCATACCGGCGTACTTTGGATTTTTTATGTCCAAGTATACTGGGTACACAGCTCCATCTTTTTTGTTGGCCGCAATACTTGCATACGCAGGATTCGGAGTAAACCATGCTCCCTTCCTTGACGCTGCGAACGGGCCTATTCCGTTTGTTGCAAAGACTGACACAGTAGATGCCCCACCATGATAAACCACCAACGGCTTCCCGGCTGAGTCTACCACCTTGCTGTCGCCGAACCACTTCTTGAACGCCGGCATGTTCTGAATGACCCGCGTAGCCTTGCGGATGTCGGTTTGCGCATCCTGAGCGAACTCGTTCACCGGCGTCCGTCCCATCAGCTTATCCAGTGAAGACGTGACCACGTTCGCGTCGGCGTTGAGCAGGTCCTCGCCCAGCCGCAGGACTTCGGAGAGGGCGGTGTCGGAGGCGGCGGTGAGGCCGAAGAACGTCCGGACGGACTGCACGAAGCGTGACCACAGGGTCTCGGTCTTGTTCAGCTTGACGGTCTCCAGGTAGTCCTGCATCTCCTTATTGGAGAGCGTCCAGGCCAGCACCTCGCTGGGGTTGTTCAGGGCATTGACATTGCGCTGCAGGATCCTATGCTCGAACTCGGTGAGGGTCTCACCACTCGCCGCCCGGGTGTTGAAGTGGTTGATGATCAGATTGGTGGCTGCAATCAGGTCGGCGGTGGTCTTGGCGAGCGTCGTGCCGGCACTGACCCGCCGGTTGCCGACATGAATAGCTGCCTGGGTAGCGGCGTGGATGATCTCGTGGAGGACAGTCTCATAGGACATCCCCACCTTGCCGGTGACATCGGCGCCGTTCAGCCTGACCGTGGTCTTGATGCCTTGAGAGAAGTCAGTAGTCGACACGCCCCGGGACATGGCGGACGAAGCTGGGATCTTGTCGCCGACATGAGTGATGTTGAGGTTGAACTCAACACCCGCGCCCTTAAGCCTGAGCAGGGCGACCCGGACCTTGGCAGCGATGAGCTTATGGCCGTTGTTGGGCGTGTTGTTGATCAGCCACTCAGCGGCCTGGATGAGGGTCTTGCCCTCGATACCTTTCTGGACTTTCTCAGCTTCTGCTTTGGACGGGTCACCGAGTTGGTTGCGGTCCTGCTTCTCGGCGGAGAGGATGGTGATATCCTCGTCGTTGAAGACGACGTAGTTGTATGCTCCCTCGCCCTTGCTTCGGCTGGTGCCGTCGAGATACTTGATACCTCTTATTCCGAGGGAGTGGAGCATCATAGACGCTGTTGCATCGCCGAATTTCTTTCCGAGCTGTTTGTATAGCTGCTCTCCGGTAACTGGTTCCCCTGTCAGGTAGTTGGTCAGCCGGCCTACTCCGCCGCTATTCAGTCGCTCTATTGCATCAAGCTGTCTGTCCAGCTTGAGCTTTTCAGCAGATACTTCGCCGTTCAGCTTCTGGAGAATCTCAAACTTTTCCTTCATGGGAAGGTCTTTGTACTCCCCAGTCCGAGTCTTTTCCAATTCAGCAGCTTTTCTCTGCTTTATATCTGAGAGCGATTTCTCAATAGCCTCTTTCCTGCTGGTTGCTTCCTCGGCAGCGTTGTTGATTGCCTTCTTCACTTTATCCGACTGCTCACTCAGCGGCAGATCCCAGAGAAGGTATTCATCCTCGGCGGGGGCGAGTTCTACTTGGTAGAGTTTCCCCTTGCTCGATGCTGTTTTTATTTGGCTGTTTTTGGGGAAAGTTTTTAGAAACTCAATAGCATCAGCAAACTCCTGTTTCTTTTCCGCGTTACTTTCGTAGGTGAAGTCAATTTGTAATTTCGATAGTGCATCTCCGATGTTGAGACTTGAGTACGCCCTGCTTACTGCTCTGTAATGCTTGTCCCTTGGGTTAATAGTTGTCCCACCTATCGAGTAAGATGGGAGTCCAGCAAGTCCACCTGGAGACAACTGTTTTTGATACCACTGAGCTATTTCCTTAGCCCCTGCAAAGTACAGCCCATACCCGTAAGCCTGCGCCCCCTCGCCGGTGCCGATCTTACTGGAGGAGAACTTGTCGACTGTGTGAGGTGTGCCATGCCAGGCCACCATCTCATCCTCAATCACCGCCGTCAGCCCCTGGTACTCAGCCTCGTCCATCTCAGCCATCTCAGCCATGGCAGCGTCAGCCTTGGCCCGCGGGTTCTTCTCCCGGTAGGCGCGGATGGCAGCATCGGAGGGGACGCGTTTGAAAGCCGTGTCGCCGGCGGCGATGTCCTCAGCAATGACTTTCGCCTGCACGGCGTAGGCGGAGGGGAGGGGTTTGAGTTTGCCGTCACCTTTGGGCTTCTCGGACTTGACAGCTTTCTTCTCAGGCTTGGCCTTGGGCGCGGGCTTTTCACTTGGCTTTGTCGGCAGTTGGCCAGTCTGGTCCCGCCAGCCGTATCCCATGTCCCGGGCTGCGATCGCTGCTTTCTCTGCAGTATCGAACCTGCCAAGGAGATTACCTTTGGTGTCGTTGAGTGCGACGATTTTGCCGTAAGGCTGGATCTGCAGAGTCTCGGACCCAGAGCCGTCCCGGTATACCGGTTCGACGGCTTTCTTCTCGGGCTTGGCTTTTGGCGACTTCTTTACCTTAGCAGGAGTAACCCCCTCGGTGCGCGTGTCAGGGACAGAGGCGGAGGGGGTGTTGTTTTCCTGCACCGCATTATTCTTCTTCCCCTCCCACTGCGCCTTCATCTTCTCAGCCGCAGTCCGGACACTCTCCTCGGAGGCATCCTTAGCAGAGAAAGTCACGCCCTTGAGCGGACCAGCCTGATAGGTAAACTGCGGCAGACCGAGGTTGTCGCCGTCGTACTTGAGGTCCTTGTCAACCTTGGCAGCTACTCTGACCGGTTGAAGTTCTCTCCCCACGTCTGGTGAGGGCTTACCTCCGACGCTCGCACTGCTGCCAGTGCTGACTGTGTCGCTTGCCGGCAGATTTCCTGCTGACTTCTGGGTGCCTCCGGGGGTCTCTGCCTCGAGTACCTGAGAAAGCGTTCCTGCAGGTTTGACTGCGGCTGGGGGTTGCGTCGGAAGAACTTCCGGAGCCACAGCCACGCCTTGACCAACTCCTCCCTCCGGAGGTACAGCTGTTTGAGAAACTGCAGCATTGTTCATCTCCTCCCGTATTTTGAAGATCTCATCCTGCACCGCGGTCTTCTCAGGCCCCGCCGGCAGTGCCTCCCACTGATCGACAAGGCTGTCGTGCTGGAAGGTCAGGTTGTTGAGCGTGTCTACTTGCGCATCAGGGCTACCTGCTTGGCTGTCAGGTGCTTCTTGCGTTTCAGCAATCTCCGGCCGCGCCGGTTCAGGTGTAACTCCGGCTGGTATACGTGTGCCATCTTGCTCTCCTTGGGGTATCAGTGATTCAGAAACTCCATCCACCACTTGCTCGGGTCCAGGTTGTACAGCCTGAACAGGTTCATTTGCAGGCGTTGCTTGCGGCTTAACTTCGACATCCTTCACCTCGACAGTGTTTTTCTTCAACCAGTTGAACTGCGAGCCCGGGCTCTTGGCGCGGGTAGCAAGCTCGGCATCGATCTGGGCCCGGCTCATGCCGGCCGGCGGGGCGTACTCGTAGACCTTGTCAGCTACCCTGAACCGCACTACCTCCGGCCGGGCCGGGTCGTCCTGCAACTGCTCGAACTTCTTGGTCCCAGACTTGGCCAGCAGCTTCTGATATTCCTTGCGCTCGTCGGGGGTGAACTGCTCCCCACCAAGTGCCTTGGCCTCGAGGTCGGCGAGGCGAGTTGCCCTTGACTCTACCCCTTGCTTCGCCATCTCGGACAGCGGCTTGCCGGCCAGCATCTGTTTGGCGATATCCTCCGGCGCCGCGGTGACTGTGGTCGTTCCGGAAGCAGTCTGGATGGTCACTGTCGCCTCGCCGCCCTCCAGCTTGTCGAGGGTCGCGCCTTCTGGCAGGACGGTGTTGAGAGCATCGGTCTGGACTTTCTCGACTGCGGGGTCGGTCTTCTTGTTGGTGCCGGTTATACCGAAACCACCTCCGAGGACACCACCACCGACTGCACCCATTACGCCTCCGAACGCCGTCTCTTCAAGGCTCTTGGCTGTGGTCGGATCCTCATAGGCTGCCAACTGCTCGATTGGGTTCTGAGCGAGTTCTTCGCTGCCCTCGACGGCCGCGCCTTTCAAGGCACCCTTGCCGATCTTGCCCCAGAACGAATCCCCGGCCATCATGCCTGCCAGCTTCGCCCTGCCTTCCTTGCTGATTGCCAGCTGCGCCCAGTTCTGTGGACCGAAGCGTTGCTCTATCGCACCGACGGTGGCCGCGCCGAGAGTGGCAAGAAGTTTTGATCTCGGGTCGTCGACGTTCTCACCGCCCTTCTCAATCTGTGCTTCCCGGATGCCACTGTACGACGGCAAGGCGGCGGCGAGGATCGGCCCGCCCCAGGCAAGCCCTTGCCCTGCAGCGGCGACTACCGGTGCAAGAGGACCTGCTGCCGGTGAGAGAGCAGTTAGGCCCATGCCTGCAGCCCGCAGGCCGACACCCAGACCGACAGATGGCAGGGCATTACCCAGCGCCTCAGTGACGGTCTTACCTGGATTTCTGACGATATCTCTGAAGCCCTTGACAACGGTCGGGTTGGCCTCTACGACCTCCTGGCCGTAGCGCGTGACTGCGTTGTCCTGGGAAACTCCCGGGATGTAGTCAGCCGCTGCTTGGCCAATACCCTTGACAGTCTGGCCGAGGGTCTGCTTGGCCGATGCAGCAAGCCCTCCTTCCACCTCCGCGGGAGGCTTAGCCTGCGCGGAAGACGGCATCCCAAGGAGTTCATCATCAGAAAAGGGAGTCTTCTCTGCCGGCAGACCGAGGAGTTCTTCATCAGAGTACGCCATTACACTTTCTCCCACCCTTCAGCGGTCCATTTGAATTTGCCCTGCGGCAACGGATAGACTTTCCCTACTTCCCGGGACTCCACCGGCGGGAGGGTAGTGGTGCCCTGTCCCGCCTCCGGCACCTCACGCTTGGTGATGTTGCCGTCCTTGTCAGTCGTAATTGCCACGGTCCTGTCGCGCATGACCCCGTTCTCGACAATCGACTCGGTCCTGATCTCGGGCTTTGCCTCGGTCGGCTCCTTGGTCTTGGTCAGCAGCCGGTACCTCTCAAGGGCAGCGGCTTTTTTCTCCGGCGTGTCGGCGGTCTCGTAGTCCCGCAGGGCGGTCTCGATCCTCTGGGCCGAGCGTAGGCCGATCTGTGCAGCCTCGGTCTCGATCTGCTCCTGGGCCGTCGGCCTGAGTCCTTCGCGGGTGACGTCGGCCTGCAGTTCAGCATTGATCCCTGACTGCCTGCTCTGAATCATCTGCTCGTTGAGTGCCTTGCGCTCCTGCCAGCCCATGCCGGCCGGGGCGTTCTCCCGGGTCAGCAGCCCGGACTGGTCCTGGTTAAGCGGCCGGACACCGAAGTTCTGCCCTCTCGGGGTGTTCATGTAGTTCGCATACTGCCGCATCTGACCGGTCGGGGCGACAGGCTGCTCCATGAACCGCTGCCGTGCTTCCGGAGAAACCGAAGAGTCGAAGGCGACGTCCATGTTTCCTACTCTGCGGATACCGTTGGAAGGAGCAGGCGCCGACACCGGTCGCTCGATCTGGTTGCCCGCCCTGTCGGTCCACTGCATGGCGTTGTTCGCTCCCAAGGACACCGTGGCCCCGGTCGCCTCGTCACGGATGAAGTTGTGCTGCGGCAGCGCGACTGTTGGAGCGGGTGTGTGTGCTGGGGCAAGTGCCTGCGGCCGCATGGACCCGGCGATATTGGGCGGGACCTTGGCCAGTTGTGATGTGGTCGGCTGCATGGGTGCGACCGGTGCCGGAGACTCGACAGCGGCTGCGGTCTGAGGGACTTCCCCTCGCAACCCTGCGAACCAGTTTCCCAGCTTTCGCCACCCCTGCCCTACGGCTTCGGAGATTCTTTCTTCAGGTGTCCTGTATGCCATACCGTCCTCCTTTTATTTGTCTCAGCATATACTACTTCGCTAGGAAATGTAAACAATTGATACTCACTTTACCTTCTTCAATATCGTATTTGTCTGCCCCCAGAGCGGCGAGGTGTAAGCTCCCTCGGTCGGCGTGGAGACGGTCACGAAGCCAGCGGCTGTGTTCAAGGTGAACTCGGAGAGGAAAGATATCTCATAGGCGGGGGTAGTCTCACCACTGCCGGCATCCTCATGGATCGGGATGGCAGCGTCGTCGGAGTAAATGGTAAGCCCCGGGTCGGTAACCACGAGCCCTTTGAACGTGCCGACCGGCAGCCCTACGCCGGGGAGTTTCATGGTCACCGACGCGACATTGGTCACCACCTGCCCGGCAAGGTAAATGGCTCCACTGGCCGCCTTGATCGATCGCAGCACAATGCCTGAGTAACTGGTGAACGGGGCAGGCAGGGCTACCTCGAGCAGGCGTTGCCAGATCAGGTCCCCGGCGGTGCTGAACATCAGGATATGGCTACCCCACAGAGTAGGAGTAGCCGCATTCGGGAAGCGCGGGCAAATCACGTACACCCCACCGTTGCCCACGGCGATCTGCGCCGTGAAAGCATACAGAGAGGCATCGCTGTCGTCGAAATACTCAACCTCGAAGAATCTCTGCCACTGCAAGGTGCCGTCGGAAGCGATCTTTGAGAGGTGGTAATGGTAAAACCCTGAGTTGGTGGCGACATCACACGGCGCCAGGGAAACGACATAGACAGAGCCGTCGGTATCAAAGCCGCAGCCGGTGGCGTTGAGGCCAGTGTTGGCGTCTCCGTACAGGGCAAGGGTGTCGTCCCGCTTGTGAAGAAATCCCTCAATGGCCCGCTTCCACAAGACAACCCCATCGCTGTCGAGCTTGACCACCAGTCCTGCCGGGATTACCGCGCCGACAGTGTTCTCATGGATGGACCCGCAGACAACGATATCTCCTGCCGGGGCGACGTCGATGGCGTAGAGATGCACCGAGTTCTTGGTCGTAGGGTAGCCATCGACATCCGGCAGAGGGTCGCCGATCTGTACCGACCAAGTCACGTCTCCATCATATGCAAACGAGATCAGGTATCCCTTCGAGTACATCAGGGCGTAAGGGTCCCACGGGCTGTGGAACGTGTTGCCATTATAGATGTTGGCGTGGCCGGCCACGACTGCATTGCCGGCACTGATGTACTCGAA
>Ga0209318_1001961_pt1 | contig 11236 bp, 10 predicted proteins | sample RifGroE1_FD_183999 | JGI IMG/M metagenome (GOLD analysis project Ga0209318, IMG submission 183999) | Groundwater microbial communities from Rifle, Colorado, USA - Groundwater E1 (SPAdes) (version 2) | ecosystem: Environmental > Aquatic > Deep subsurface > Groundwater | place: Rifle, Colorado...
GTCAGTTCTTTTCGGGTTTTCATGGTCATCTCCATAAATCACCCCATGGTAGAGTCTACTCACAGGGCTAGATTTTACTTATGAGTCAACCACTTTTTTTCGGCTAGATTAATTATGAGTCAATGCGCAGGCTGGAGCAATTAATCAATATTTGCTAGAATTGGCCCAGGCCGATAGCTGACTGCGGCCGCTTAAAAGAGGAGTACGAGATGGCGATACGAAAATTGGTGGAATGCGTCCCCAACTTCAGCGAGGGCCGCAACAAGGCGACCATCGAGGCGATTGCCCGCGCCATAAGCGCGGTAGCCGGGGTTAGCCTGCTGGATGTCGACCCCGGCGCCGATACCAACCGGACGGTCTACACCCTCGTCGGCGAGCCGGCGGCGGTGGTGGAAGCGGCCGTCCGCGCCGCCGCCTGCGCCCGCGGCCTGATCGACATGCGCCAGCACGCCGGCGCCCACCCGCGCATGGGCGCCCTGGACGTCTGCCCCTTCGTGCCGGTGGCCGGCGTCAGCATGGAAGAGTGCGTCGAGCTGGCCAAGCAGACGGCCGCCCGCCTGGCCGCCGAGGTCGGCGTGCCGGTTTACCTCTATGAGTACGCCGCCAGCCGGCCGGAACGGCGCAGCCTGGCCGACATCCGCGCTGGCGAGTACGAGGCCCTGCCTGAGAAGCTTAAGCAGCCGGACTGGGTGCCGGATTACGGCCCGGCCGAATTCGTGCCGGAGTGGGGCGCCAGCGTGGTCGGCGCCCGCGAATTTTTGATAGCCTACAACGTTAACCTGAACACCCGCGACGCCAAGCTGGCCAACGAGGTGGCCCTCGACCTGCGCGAGGCCGGCCGGCCGGCCCGCGACGCCGCCGGCAAGCTGGTCAAGGACGCCGGGGGCAAGACCGTCAAGCTGCCCGGCCTGCTCAAGCACGTCCGGGCCATTGGCTGGTACATAGAAGATTACCGCTGCGCCCAAATTTCGATTAACCTGACCAATTACCTGGAAACGCCGCTCCACGTCGTCTACGAGACCGCCCGGGCGGCGGCCGAGAAACGTGGCCTGTACGTCACCGGCAGCGAGGTGGTCGGCTTGGTGCCCCTCGCGCCGCTGGTCGACGCCGGCCGCTATTTCTTGGCCAAGGCCGGCAAGAGTAGCGGCGCGCCGGAGGCCGAACTGGTCGAGCTGGCCATTCGCTCGATGGGCCTGGCCTCGGTGGCGGTCTTTGACCCGGCCAAGAAGATCATCGAATACACCGCCCGCCCCAGCGCGCCGCTGATGGCATTGAGCGCGAATGCCTTTGTCGACGAGGTGTCGAGCGACTCGCCGGCGCCCGGCGGCGGCTCGGTGGCCGCCCTGGCCGGCTCGCTGGGGGCCGCCCTGGCCGCCATGGTGGCCAACCTGACCGTCGGCAAGAAAGGCTACGAGGGCAGCTGGGCGGCCATGTCCGACCTGGCCGTCCGCGCCCAGGCCATCAAGGCCCAGCTGGCCCGGGCCGTGGACGAGGACACGGCCGCCTTCAATAGCGTCATGGCGGCTATGAAGCTGCCCAAGGCCAACCCGGCCGAACAGGCAGCGCGTGACGCCGCCATTCAGGCGGGCTACCAGTCGGCCGCCAACGTGCCGCTAGAAACCGCCCGGGCCTGCCTGGAAGCGCTCAAACTGGCCGGCGAAGCCGTGGCCGGCAACCGCAACTCGGCCTCCGACGCCGGCGTGGCCGCCTTGATGGCCCGGGCCGGCCTGCACGGCGCCGCCCTGAATGTCCTGATCAACCTGGGTTCCATCAGTGATGCCCTCTACACGGCCAACATGAAGGTCCAGGTGGCCCAGCTGCGCAAGGCGGCCGACGAGCGGTGTGCCAAAATCATCGCCGAGGTGGAAGCGCTGTTCACATAAATCGGGCCAGGCAGCCGGCCGGGGGAGTCCTTCCGGAAGGCTGCCCTTCCGGCCAGCGACTCGGTAACTCCGGTCAGCATACTGAATTGCTGCGAACCCGTCACCACAAAACGCCCGGGTACCGGATTCAGGTCAACCGCCGTTTTCAGGTAGGTAAATATCTCCGGTACATACTGAGCCTCGTCAAGTATCAATCCGTCCTTGTAGTTGTCCAAAAGCCCGCGCGGATCCTACAAAATGTCAATGGCGTTGACATACGACCCAGACCGCGGTAGATTCACCTCAGAAGACCCGGTTCGGGACGGGCTTAACTGGTATGCAATTGTAGTAATAATCCGTTAACGTTCGTCGATCCTACAGGATTGTTTGATTGGGGACAGTTTGGTAGTGGTGGTATTCAATTTGCAGGTGGAGTCGCTGAACTTGCCTTTGCTGCACAGCTCCATTCCCCATCTTTCGACCACGAAACGTTCCTAACAAGGAACACTCCGGTCAGGGCTGGTCTAACAGGGTGTTGAAAAACGCGGATGCGGCTTTTCAACACTTCAAAAGCCGGTACAATTACGCAGCATAGCGCAAGCTATGCGAGGAATTGTTAAGGTTGTTGAGAAAGCAACCGGCTTTTTCAACAACCTGCTAACGATTTGATTTGTTCCCAAAAAGCACGGACGCAAGCACCATCCGGATTTTCTAAGCTTACAGCCAGAAACAGAATCAGAAACCCGGATAGAACCCAATCCAAGAACCAGTCAGCACCTGAATCCTGACGATTTCCCTTCAAGATTCTTCAGTTGGCCACTACTTCGGCCGCTATTTCATCCACCAGCGGCACGCATGACGGACAATAACCCTGGTTGCTGGCCAGGCGGAGCTCCCGGGCCTGACGTAACTGTTCTTGGTACGCGACTGTATCGAAGAGCTTGCCAGCGTATATCTGCTCTGGCGTTAGGTCGTGCAAGGCATAGTGTGGCCGGTTGTTGTAGTTCTTGACGGCCGCGCCGACCACAGCCTCCAGATGTGCCAAGTCCAGTATGGTCCGATTGAAAATATAACGATACTTCACGATCTTGTTCGCAGTCTCGATCATTGAATTGGAGAACGACACATCGGTCTGAGCCACCAGGAGGTGCAACGGCACGGTGGCCAGATAGCCTGCTACTGTCTGGTTGACGTTTTCGATCCCGCCATCGCTGATTAAGGCGATCGGCTGGGCCGGACTGCGGGCCCGCACACAGCGCCAGCGGCGAGGAAAAACACGGCACTTTGTGTGTAAACCAGGATCATAACGTGCGGTAGGACATACCAAGGCAAGCCAACAGCGTACCCAGTGGTGCAAAGCGTCCGGCGTTGACTAAGCGACGGGCAATTGCCGCGCGCTGTTCCACATTCTTGAGCCGCCGCAGTCGAAACGGATTGACCGCCAGGCTGCGCAGCAAGGAGGCCATCCGCAAGAAGGCTTGGCAAAAACCTAGCAGAACACGCGAGGCCGCGATCTGCTTCAACACATCCACCTGACCGAGCAGCTTTGAATATTTCGCGCCGACCACAGTAGTGTAATCAGTCGTCCTGAAGCGGTGGCGCGTGGAACGTGGCAAGCGTACCACCAGCGTGGCCGGCACTCGGCCACACTGCAACGCCAGCTTGAAATCTGTATGGTACACCAATCGCTTGCCTGACATAATTATCACAGATTACCATGGAACGCCTTGGTTGCCAATCTGATTGTCCAGAGGGGGCAGGCCGGGATCGCCGGCGCCGCACATAGTACCTGACAGTGGCGGGCTTATACAGCAAGACCACCACCCCGGTACACCACCAGCGGCGCCGGAAGCCCGGCCGAGGGGTCGTCTAGTCGACTGATGTCGACTAGATGTTGTAGAATTCCAGGCTGAGAGCCTGGAATTCTACTGCACCTGGTTATGAGCTCAGTCCGGCGCTTTGTGCCGCGACATCACAGCACCCACGGCGTGAAATAGTCATACCCCGCGCCAGGCCCCACGTCTGCAACCTCCATGAACAAGCTCTTCGCCGTTGCTTGGCTATACACCGTAACCGCTTGCCTGCACCTCGCGGCTCAAAGCGTCGGACCGGACTAGTACGACGTGCTCCCCCCTTGGATCCTGCCTGCGACCTGCCTGAACAGGTCTGCACTCCACAGTTCTAACGACCGCGGGTCGCGGACGAAGGGTAGGGCGTCTGTCTTGGCCTGCTGCCAGTCGATTGCCTCGATGCGTTGCTCAAGCAGTCGCTGTACATCCGCGATGCCCAGTTCTTGGTCCTTTATCCAATGGCCGCTTTGGGTTAGACGGGCCTGGAGGTGCTTGAGGTCGGGGCTGATACCGTGGGCCACAAAAAAGAGCAGATCATACCAGTCGCGGCCTTTGACGCGGGACTTCCAGGCACGGCACAGACAGGCGTGAAGTTTGCCGGCAAAGAGTCCGGGTGGTGTGACTACCCGGATGGCAACCGGAAACGGTTCCAGAAGCGTTTTTATTTCCGTTTGCAGGCCAGCCGGTGGATCGGTATCAGTTTCCAGCTTGACCTTTACCAGTTGGTTTGACGCGCTTGTGCCGCTTAGCGTCTCGGGCGCGGCGATGCGGATCAGGTGGATTTTGGTGTTGGCTTTTATGAAGGCCGATTCGATTTTTCCTTCATGCTTGCTGGCAATCTCTACCGAAAAGCCGAAGGCCTCGATTTCGGCACGCAGGCCGGCCAGCTTTTCTGACAAGCTCCAGGTGGGGTCGGTTTGGAGGAGGCTGAAATCAAGGTCTTCGGAGAATCGGTCGAGGCCGTGGAAGAGGCGGAGCGCCGTACCGCCATAGAAAGCCGCCTGGCTGAAAAAACCGGTGCGCCAAAGGCCGGCCAGGGCGGCCTCCTGTAGGACCTCTCGCAAGGCCCGGTCCCAGTCGGCTTGCCCCTGCGGCTGCCGCTTGGCGATCATCGCTTGGATGGCGTCATGCATGGTACCTCCCTAGCATCTTTGGCAAGTGCACCTGAAAGGTTGCGCCGGGCATGCGCCTGGCGTAGTCTTCGAGCCGAATCCGGTCCAGGGCACGGAAGCGGTCCGGATCCAGCCGGAGATCCTCGAAGAGCCGGCCCTCTAGGGCGCTGACCGAGCGGACCGTGCCGGCGCAATACAGCCAATCAAGCAGGGCTTTTTCTGGCAATGCCTCGAGCCAGCCTGCACCGTCAGGTAGTTCATAGCGTGTCCAGCCAAAGCTGTAGATGATAGACGGCAGGTGCTGATAGCTGAAGCGTCCGAAGGGCGTGTCAAAATGGCGGTTGCGTTTAACGGTGGCCGAGGTGACGCCATGGACCGCCTCGGGAATGAGCCCGGTCCGGGACAGTACGGACTCGAAGGAAACATACGAAGGTCCAAAGATTTTGTTGGCCAGTATTTCAAGGCATACCGGGCGCTTGCGGAGTTCTGGTGCCGTGACATACATACCTTTCACGATGGCTATGAGTGCACCGGAGCGTAGCCAGCGGCTGACGCGTCCACGCGCATCGCCTTCCTTGCTGTCGCCATTCAGCAGAGAGAGGAAATCAAGCTCCGGGCCAAGACTGGCCAGATGTCGTATATTGGCCATAATGTAATCAATTATACAACATATTGGTAATAATGAAACATGTAATTACTCGATTTCGACTAAAAATGGTTTTTTTATAGTTGCTGTCTATAGTGACGTATTAGCCACGAGCCGTGACCGCCCAACATCCCACCACCGCCTGGTCTAACAGGTTGTTGAAAAAGCCGGTTGCTTTCTCAACAACCTTAACAATTCCTCGCATAGCTTGCGCTATGCGAGGAATTGTACCGGCTTTTGAAGTGTTGAAAAGCCGCATCCGCGTTTTTCAACACCCTGCTAAGAGAATTTGAATTGGAAGCGGCCATTACTGCATCAAAAAATGATATTGCCGCCGGACGGGTATATTCTGGTTCTATTGATGAACATTTGGCCCGCCTGGATACTCATGTCTAAACTTCTGTTTACTTTCTCATATGAGGGGAAAGCAAAAAAGTTTTTAAGAAAATATTCTGAACTCAAAAAGCAGTATTCCAAAGCACCGGACCGCCCTGTGCGACGTGCTCCCCCTGCCTGCCCGCCTTTACTTTGCCCCATTTCTGGTATATAATGGCCCCAATGAGTACCACATCAGCTCCCCGTTACAAGGTTGACCAGCGCATCGTCTACCCGAGCCAGGGCGTCGGCCGCATCACCGAGATTTGTGAACGTAGCTTCAAGGGAGTTCCCACACTCTATTATATCATCTACCTTGAATTCCCGGACATGACCGTCATGGTACAATCCGACAAGGCCGACGAACACGGCATCCGGCCGATCGTGCCCAGGGCCGAGGCCGAGCACGCCCTGTGCTTCATCGCCGAGGAATACGCGCCCATCCCGACCGACTGGAAACTGCGTTACCAGATGAACCTGGACCTGCTCAAGAAGGGTTCGGTCATGGATATCGCCAGCGTGGTGCGTTCCTTGTACCACCGCTCCAAGGTCAAGGAACTGCCCATCCTGGAACGCAAGCTGTACGACTCGGCGCTTAACCTGCTGCAGGACGAGATTTCCTTTGCCCTGGAGTCGCCCAAGGACGAGATCGCCGAACTGATCCGCTCCAAGCTGGAAATCAAGGCCGCCACCGTGCCGCTCTTGGCCGACGACCTGGAAGACCTGATCGAGGACGAAATCGAGGAAGAGATCGAGGATTGATGCTCAGGTCGCGGCCAACTCCTGCCGGATGCCTTCGAACAGCGGGCTGAAGCTGGAGGCGGCGCGGAAGAACAGCGCCGGATAGCCGACCGGACTTTCGATGTTAATATCGCCGCCGTCGAATTCGCGGCTGGACCACAGATGCACCCAGCGGCCGTCAGGCAGGCTGGCCGCCGTGGTCAATTGGTCGGCTTGCAGACTCGGCGCCGCCAACAGATCCTCGCCCAGCATAAATTGGCTCAACTCATGGCGATACGGCCGCGTCGACGGGTAATAGACCGCCGTGGACTGGAGGGGCGCGACCCCATCGGCGGCGAAGCGTTCCAGCAGAGCCTCACGATACGGCTTAAGCAAGCGGAACAGCTGGGTGAAGCGCCTGGTATGGCGCAGATTGTCGTCGTCGTCCCATAACTGACTATTCCGGGCCGGTACCTGGCCTTCGTGGCCGGTTAAAACCATGGTGAGGGCCGAAAATTCCAGCCAGCGTTGCAGCAGTTCCCGGCTGCGCGGCTTGCCGCCGATGACCGGAGAGCCGCCGGTTTCGCTGAACCAGACGGCCGCGCCCAGCGCCGATGCCACTTTAGCGGCGGCCGGTAAGCCAGCCAGACCGCGCCGCGACCAGTCGGCCCGGGCGTCGCTGTGACAATAAAATAATCCAGTCTCGGCGATGATGCCGGGATGGTCGCGCATGATGACCACCGGCTGCCGTTCGCGCTTGGCCGCCGCCGCCTCGGCGTTGAGGCGGGCCCACAGGGCGGGAAACTCGGCCCGGGTCTGGCAGGCGGCCATGCCGTGCACCCAGCAATGCCGGGGCGGCACGAAGGAACCGTAATCGGCCAGCCAGCCGTGCATGCCGGTCTGGAGGATGGTTTCCTCGATCCGCTGCTTTAAGTAGTCCTGGACCTGCGGCTTCCAGAGATCCCAGAAGGCAAAACGCCCGAAGGCCGAATTGACGCAATGCACCGACCCGTCAACGGCGTGCACCAGCCAGTCCATGGCCTTGGCGGCCTCGAAGTCATCGCCGCTGGCGTCCAAGTAGGGCGTCAAGTAGCCCAGGGTGTGGATATCGGCTTGACGGTAGCGGTCGATATCCTCGGCCAGGTTGGCGTAATGCCGTTGGTCGAGGCTGAGTTGCCAAGTCGGGCGCCGGGCCGTGCCGGCCTGGCGACAGCCTGCCCAATCGCGCAGCAGTACGGCGCTGACGTGGATACCGGCGTCGAGCAGGCGATGCAGGCGGCGGCTGGCCGCCTCGTTGCCGCCGGACAGGTCGACGCACAGGCCGTCGTGCAGCCAGCCGGGCACCAGCGGCTGCGGCCGGCGGGCGGTTTCGTGCAGCTGGCGCAAGTTGTCGCGCCGTGATGAGCCGTGGCCGAGCTGCAGGTCGTGGGGCAAGCCGACCGTTTCGATGAGCAGCTGATGCCCGGCCTTGGCGCAGCAGGCATCGCCGCTGGAGCAGCGCACAAAGCCGTGGCCGGTGGAGAATAACAGCCGGCCGGCCGCGACGCTTTCCAGTGCCCGGTAGCCTGAGCCGGGCAGGATTTCGGCCGACCGGAGCAAGCCGCCGGCGATATTGGCGCGGGCGGGCTGCAGGCTCTGCCAGGAAAAGGCTTTGTTGGCCGGCAGCCGGCTCAGGCCGGACGGGGAGCAACCCTCCAGCTGGTTTTTGGGATGAATGGCGATACGCATCAGCAAGTACTCGATAGTGTCGACATGAGCCTTGAAGGCGACCGTGGCCGATCCTGGCCCTACCTGGGTAATAATCAGGTTGAAGAAAGCCGGGAAGTCAAGCTCCAGGCTGTCCGGGCTGTTGCGCAGGACCTGCCAGCGCGTCACCTTGCGTCGGCCGGCCCGTTTGGGACGAGGCCGGGTCTCGGCTGGATGCAGGCCGGCTAGCCGGTGTTGGCTGGTCGCCACCAAAAACAAGGGCTGACGGTGACTGTGCCGCATGATGAGCACTTTGTCGAGGTAAATGGCAAAGGTATCCGGGCCGGTTTCGAGGTGTAGCATGCTGACGCTCCACTACACTATCGGCCGCAATGGCCGCGCGGTTTACGGCCAGCCGCGCGCTATCGCCTTTTTCGTTTAAATCGGCTATGCTGAAACCATGGCTCGCAGCGCGGTACAGATCATCGATGGACAGGTCGTCAAAGCCCTCAAGACCTGGAACCTGGTTCAAAAGGGCGACCGGATACTGCTCGGCGCCTCCGGCGGCAAGGATTCAGCCGTCCTGGCCCATGACCTGGCCCGCAAGCGGCGCCAAGGCCGACTGGAGGCCGAGCTGTGCGCCGTGCACATCCGCAATGACTTCTCGCCGCACGCCCTGTCCGCGCGCCTGGCCGAGTGCTACCAAGAGTGGGGCATCCCGCTAGTGACCATCGACCTGGCGGTCTCCGGCCGGCTCCAGCCGGGCCGGAGCCTGAATTGCTACTGGTGCTCCACCCAGCGCCGCACCGAGCTCATCCGCTATGCCTTGTCCAACGGCTTCAACAGCCTGGCGCTGGGCCATCACCTGGACGACGTCCTAGAAACGCTGTTCATGAACATGCTGCGCAAGGGTCAACTGTCCACCATGCCACCGTTACTCAAGTACCACAAATATCCGCTCCAAGTGATCCGGCCGCTCTACCTTTTGGAAGAAGCGGCCATCATAGCCGGCGCCCGCGAGCTGGGCCTGATCCAGGGCGACGAGCCGTTCAAGCTGGGGCCGACCCAGGTACAGGCCAGCCTGAATGCTGGCATAAATGCCGGCGGGGGAGGGGCCGACCAACCCGCTCTCGAGCTCTTTACCACCTGCACCTGCGGCTACAACGACCACTCGGAGCGCGACCGCATTCGCCAGCGCATTGACGCCTTCGTCTCTGGCCTACCAGGCGCCAAACTGAACCTCTTGGCCTCCCTGCACGATATTCGGCCGGAATACTTGCCTTGATTTTAACGGCCTGATGGAGTATATTACTCTTGCCTGTCTGGTATAGCCAGATACTCTTTGGGGGTGTCCCGGTTTCGACTGTTGCGGTCTTGAGTCTCGGGTTGCAGGTGGCGTGCCGATGCCTACTCTCGGCAAAACCTTTAATTGCCAACAACAACGGCAATTTCGCTCTCGCTGCGTAAGCACCGACAGTGAACGGACCCCGCAGGGCCCCGCTCTGAGCGCTGCGAACGGTTTGTAAACCAACCAGGGCTTACCTGCCAGCCAGTCGTCGGGCCGGTGGGGAAACTTAGACGGCTAAGGAATCGATAGCGCGCGGCCTCGCCACCCGGATCCCGACAACTTGAACAAGCCGCTAAACCTGTAGACGCCCCCGGTTCGCGCAATAGGACACGGGTTCGACTCCCGTCACCTCCAAAACAATAAAACCCGCCTTGTGCGGGTTTTATTGTTTTGGAGGTGACGGGAGTCGGTTCGCAGTTCGCGCCCAGCGCGAACATTATGATACATTCCATGCGACTTAGGGCGCCAGCCCGTTGGTCAAGAAGAATAGATCATGAACATCGAGTAATTTGTAAAGTTCAAAAAGATCATATCATCTTTATTGCGTTCAGATTTCATTATGCGAAATGAAAACATCCCGGCAACCTCGACTAGAATCGCCTCTTGCTAGCATCAGTAATTGTAGGCATCGTACTTAACCCATGCTACACAAAACGGTTTGCACACTATATCGGAAAGAGGTGCCGGACGTCGACGATCAAAGATGTAGCGAAGGAATTCAAGCTCGATTGGCATACAGTGAAGGATCTCGAGAAGGAGTACATGGAGGAACTCCTTCGCAAAACTGGAACGCCTGCGCCATCGATGATCGGAATTGATGAAATATCGATACGGAAAGGGCATACCTATCGAATCGTCGTGAGCGACCTCGAACGGAAACGACCTATCTGGTTTGGCGGTGCTGACCGTTCCACAGAAAGCATGGACACGTTCTATGAATGGCTTGGACCTCAAAAGTCCCGTAAAATACGGCTCGCCGTGATGGATATGTGGAAACCATTTTCCATATCACTCAAGAAGGAAGGGCATGCGCCTCATGCTGGCATCTTGTTCGACAAGTTTCATGTCATGAAACATCTTGGGGAAGCGCTCGATAAGGTAAGGAAATCTGAATATTACCGTCTTTCGGGCAAGGATCGTGCTTTCATTAAGGGCCAGAAGTATACATTGCTATCGAATGCGGAGAATCTCACAAGCGAAGGTCGAGCATCCCTCAAGAAACTGCTTGTGGCAAACAAGCGCCTCAATACGGCTTATTTACTCAAGGAGTCTTTCGATCGACTGTGGACGTATCGCAGTGAAACCTGGATGCGCAAGTTCTTTGAACACTGGAAGGAATCGCTCAAGTGGCAACGTCTTGAACCTTTCGAAAAGTTTGCTGCAATGATCGAACGGAACTGGGATGGCCTTGCGGAATATTGCAGGCTGCAAGCAAAACCGTCACTTGGATTCGTCGAGGGACTCAATAACAAGATTCGCGTCATCCAACGTCGTGCTTACGGTATCCGCGACGAAAAGTATTTTCGCCTCAAGATACTTACATCGATGCTTCGATGCTAATAAATTATCATTTATTCACCCACGCGATTCCGCGAAGACCCTAAAAACAAAACAAACTACTTTAGCCTCTTCGTTGG
>Ga0209318_1001962_pt1 | contig 11232 bp, 18 predicted proteins | sample RifGroE1_FD_183999 | JGI IMG/M metagenome (GOLD analysis project Ga0209318, IMG submission 183999) | Groundwater microbial communities from Rifle, Colorado, USA - Groundwater E1 (SPAdes) (version 2) | ecosystem: Environmental > Aquatic > Deep subsurface > Groundwater | place: Rifle, Colorado...
ATCAATATGTAGAAGTGTCGAATAATTATATTAGTAAAAATGATAGTGTATGGAAATGGGTTAAGGATATTACTGAATTAAAAAATCTAGGAGAAGAAAAACTAACAGTACCTAAACCTTTAAAATTAGGTGAAATAGCAAATATATTAGCATCAGGTATGATAAATGGTGAAATAGATTTAGATGGGAAAGGTAAACATGTAGTTGTAGGTGGTACTAAGAGTATTGAGAAAAAAGAGGTAAATTCATATAAAGATGATAATGGAGAGAAAATTACCGAAACAAAAATAATTAAGATGAGTTTACCTTATTTGAATATTTTATGCTCAGAAAATGGAGAATTAAAGATTAAAGAATTAGGAGAAACAGAATAATGATTCCATACATACAAACAGACGGTAAAAATAAAATTAATTGTAACATAGATTTAATTATTTTAGATGAGAGTGAACCAATATTAATTTCTCTATGTGATTTAAACATTAAGAATAAGAAAGTGTGTGCTGATTTAATATCTAATTCTTATGGATTGTTATTAAAAGATAGAGAAGATACGTTTTATAGTAAGAATTTATATGGTAGAGAAAATCATTATAGATATAAATCTGATAAAATGGAAAATAATCTTACTCATACAGTTATTTACAATACTAAAATTAATCAGTATTGCATTAATTGGAATAATGAAGATAAGAATGAAATTATCACAAAGTATCTTAGAAATATTCATTATTTACCTGTTACAAGTGATATTGTAAAAATAATATTAGATAAATATGAAATTGAACAAGCCAAATATAAATATAGTAGTTATGGTTGTGTTAGTGAATGTACAGTTTATACTAATAATCCAATGTTTACAGAGTTAAAAGTATATAAAATGAATGTAACTTGGTTTAAACAAAGTTTAAATGCTTTAACATTAGAAGGATTTAAAGATGATTTTGATTGGAGTAAAATTGAGGATATTGAAAATTACATATTTACTTTTTTAAAACCAATTAAAGAAAGATTGAAGAGTAATATCAAGGTGTTATTTAATCCTAATAATATAAATGAGAAAATATATGAAGGAAAATTAAAACCTTTTGATGGTCAAATTCCTGTTATTCAAGCAGGATTAGAAGTATTAAAGAGAGACAGAGTTGTTTATTTAGCATGTCAGCAAGGTTTTGGTAAGAGCAATATTTCTATAAAAATAAATCATTGTCATTTGGTTGAAAATAAAAATAATTATTCTACACTGATTGTTGCACCATCTATTACACTAACACAATGGAAAGAAGAAATAAAAAATAGTATTAAAGATAAAGTAGATATACATATCATTAAGAAAACTACTGATTTTATTAATATTTATAATAAATCACAAATGAAATTTGATAGACCAACATATTTTATTATAGGAAAAGAAACATTTAAACTTGATTCTAAAAAAGTATCAGGAGTAAATATAAAAACAAGAGAAATAAAACGAAAAAAAGAAGTGCAACATAATTATTACTATAAAACTATTGAAACAGTCAAAGAAAAAATTACTATTGCTTGTTGTCCTGATTGTGGAGTACCATTAAAAAATGAGTTAAGAAAAAAAGAAGATGTATTCTTTACTGAGAAAGATTTTATGGGTAATCCAAAGAAATCAAATTATAAATGTAATAATTGTGATGCAGTATTATGGCAAAATACATATGATAAAACTAAAAAAAGTAGTTTGATTAGATTTATCAAAACAAAAAATATTCATTTCAATAGTGTAATTTTTGATGAAATTCATAGAAGCAACAATTCAGAATCAATCATCGGGAATGCAACTAGGACATTATTTAATTTTTGCAAAAAAATAATACTTTTAACAGGTACTAGTAATTCAGGATATTCAAGTTCATTTCATAATATATTATTAGGATTATTCCCTAATAAACTTAAAGCAAATGATGTAATGGATATTAAGCAATTTATAAAAACATATGGAACATTAATGGCAGTAAATAAAAAGAAAGATGGAGATTATTATAGATATGGCAGAAGTGAGATTAAAGATAGTGATTATTTCGAGATCGAGGGCATAAATCCAATCGTTTTTTGTAAATATTTAGTAGAAAATTATATATTTGCAACACTAGATGATTTAGAAAAAGATCTGCCTGATTTAAATGAATATTATATACCTATAAAACAAACAGAAATTATGGAAAGAAATGAAAGAAAGTTATGGGATGATATTAAATCAGCAAATGCATTTAATGCAAAAATGTATGAAGATTCAATTGTGAAACATTATGTTAATAATCCTTTTGATTGGAGCAGTATTACAATTGATGGAAAAGATAATATGAATATTATTCAACCAATATGTATTGATGATACCATGTTGCCTAAAGAACAAGTATTATTAGATATAATTAAAAAAGAAATATCTGAAAATAGGAAATGTTGCATATATGTTCATTTTAATAATGGTGGACAATATATGAATGGTGATACTATTGATAAAAGAATTGAAAAATTACTTCTTAAAAATGGTATTAAAACATTTACATTAAAAGCATCTATTAAATCAATTGAGAGAAGAGAATTATTAGAAAAAAAGAAAGATGATTTTGATGTATTAATAACCAATCCTATTGTGATTCAGGAGGGTATTAATACAGTGTATATTCCTACATATATAAATTACATACCATCATATCATGTTAATACAGTTGATCAATCAAATAGGAGAGGATATAGAGCAATTAGCACAGTAGAAAATAGAATATATCATTTGTATTATGAGAATAACTGTGAGAATGCAATTATAAAAAGGCATCAAAGAAAGATGGCTGAAAGTAAGGCGATTGTAGGACAATTTAATGTGTGTTTGGAGAATGATGATAGTATTCGTACTGCAAGTAAGTTTGGGAAGAAAATAAATGATGGAGTTGTGTGATATTTCATATTTACATTGAAGAAAACAGAATCTATAAAATGAAAAACGGAGTAAATCGAAGAAAACGGGAGATAAACAGAGTTTATAACTAGTAAATTCGTTACCAAATTTTGCTTTGGTTGTAATTTAGAAAGGAGAAGTTGGTAGTATAATATATGCAATAAAACATAGGAGGTAATATTACTATATATTAAATTTACTACCAACTTCTCTAATAAGATTATAACCAATTGCAATGTTAAATATACATACATAATATTTAAGAAAGGATAATTTATGAAAATAGCAGAAACATATATTTATTATGTTATATATAATATAACTAAAGATGGATATTATTCAAGAATTGAATCTATGAATGATTTTAAAACTGAATATGAATTTAATAAGTTAATTAGTAAAGCAATTACTTTTGATACTAGAGCAGAAGTGAATGAATATGTAAGAGAGTGGATAAATAGAGATAGTAAAGATAAATATACTGTTAAAAAGATTAGATTGGATTATTCTATAAATTAAATATTATTGAAGGAGAGCAATATTGTGATAGAAGATTTTAAAAACGGAGTTAGAAAAGTAACTTTAGGTGAAGGAACTACATATATTAGTCAAGTTTTAGTTGATGGTGATACTATGTCTAGTGGAATATGTTTTAGTAGTAAAATGCCAATAAATAAAGAATTTACAGGTGATGAGGTTATTATTGAGATAGTAAATTTCCAAGGTGCAATGTCATATATAAAAGCAATTATTGAGTTGTTAAAATCATGGAATATTAAAGGAACGGAAGATAAATATGAAGAATTGTTAAGAGATATTGATATGATAATTAAGAAATGATAAAGGAGAATGAAATATGTTACAAGAATTTAATTTATCAGGAAAGCAAGAAGTACATAATATCACAGTAGAAAATATGGGTAGTGAAAATAACATATTAATTAAAAATTTTAGTTTATTAGGAAAATCTACTGATATTAAAATAGAAGGTAGGTGGGATAAAGGATTTAAAATAATTATATCTGTTGATTGTGGGCATTATACAAATAATATAATATTACATGGGTATGATAATCAAATTCGTATGTCTGGTGAACATCATGATTATGAAGATAGCGATTATTTTGATTATGGATTTAATAAAGAAACAAATAAACTTGAAATAGTTAAGGGTATATATGATTGTTTTAATAAAGATAAATATATTCCTGTTAAAATTAAATTAAAATAAAAATACGAAAAGGAAAAATAAATTATGAATAAAAATTTACCAATTGACGAATTAGGTAATACTGTTTTAACAAGTAAAAAGAAATATGAAAAATGTTATTTTTGTGGTATTGATATTATAGGAAATACATGGTTTACTTTTATAGAAGATAAAAATTGTAAATGTCATAATTTATCGGTGCCTATTTGCAATGATTGTAGTAGAAAACAAAATAAAAATGCAAAATTAATAATTGAATAGTTGAAAGGAATTTAAATATGAATTATTTAAAATTATTATTTGCCCAAATAGTAGGATATAGACAATATAAATGTGATGAATCTTATAAAGAAATAATAGAAACATTAAAAAGAAAATTAGAAAAATTAAATAGGAGATGATAATATGTATGATTATATCATTTGCATGAAAAGTGGTAAAGAATATAAAATTAAAACACAACTTAAATTTGAGGAATTAATTATGAATATATTGCCTAAACAAACTAATGAAATTAAATTATCACATTTTGAATTAATAGATTGTGCAGAAAAGAATGTTGCGATTATAGGGAGCGAAATATCTAGTATTGAATATTTTGTTAGAGTTAATTAATTAAGGAGAATTATTATGCAAATTGAAGATTTTAGTTATTACACTGTATCATTAAAGAATATTAAAAGACATCAAAAAATCATATTGTACTCAATTAATAATCTTGCTAATGTTATTGGTATTAATAATGCAGTAAAATTAGTAATGCAATCTGTATTAATAGAAATGCTAATGTATGATAGTAAGTATGTATATCATTAGTATATCATTATGATTTTGATTATTGGTGTGATGAGATTATGAAGTGTCCTTATATATTGAAACATGATCAAAAATTAGTTTGGTAATGATATTAGGTATTGACAGATTGTAAAAATAAATGTATAATAAATCATACCTAAAATTAATAAAAGGATGTGTTGAATGTGATATTAAAATTTAAAGGAATAGATGACCAATGGGTAAAATTAGAACAAATAATTCCAAGTTCAAAAGAAACATTAAAAACAATTATTCAAAAATTATTAGAAAATAAACAACAATGTAATATTTGTAGAGAATCTAAAAATAAATATTGTTTAAAAACAAGAGATAAAATTGTAGTAGAAATAATTACTAGAAAAGATAATGATGACAATAAATATCTTCAAATAAATGTTATAAATTATAATAAATTTATTAAAGTTGCTGATGTTTATAATATAAATGAATTTAATAAAATTATTAATGATTGGTATGAAGAATATATTAAAAATCCAACACCAAAAAGAATGATTAAAAGTTATGTTAGAAAAGAAATTTATTCAATTGAAGATGTATTGAGTAAAACTATTATTAATGAAATTAAAGATAAAAGTAATTATATTAAATTTGATGGTGATATGATCCGTATGAATAGTAATAGATATAAAACATTTGCTACTAGCGGAATAAAATGTGTAACTTGTGGATTAGAAGCAAAATATTTTGCAAAAGAAAGATATGTTACGTCACAAAGATATCATTTCAATTTATATGGGATTGATGATGAGAATAAGGAAATCCTTTTTACTAAGGATCATATTATACCAAAGAGTAAAGGAGGTAAAGATGAATTAACTAATTATCAAACTATGTGTTGTAAGTGTAATAGTAGAAAAGGTAATGATTTAATAGATTAAAATAATATAATATAATAAAAGGAGAAGATACATATGAGTGAAATGAAAAAGTATATGGATATTATTAGATTAGGGCATAAGGCTACAGTAGGGGTATTAAATGAAGGTGATTATATTACTATTACTGAGAAGATTGATGGAGCAAATGCATCATTTAAGAAAGAAAATGGTATTATAAAAGCATTTTCAAGAAATACACAATTAAATGAAGAAAATAATTTACGTGGATTTTATCAATGGACACAAACTTTAAATCCAGATATATTGCATGAAGGTGTAATTTATTTCGGAGAATGGCTTGTAAAACATAAAATTCAATATTTAGTAGATAAATTAAACCAATTTTATTTATATGATATTTATGATGAAATTAACAATACATATCTTAGTTTTTCTTTAGTACAAGAAGAAGCAAACAAATTAAATATAAACATAATTCCATTATTTTATGAAGGTGAATATAAATCATTTGAACACTTAATGTCTTTTGTTGGGAAAACAATTTTAGGTAGCGAAAAAGGAGAAGGTATTGTAGTTAAAAATATAGAATATAAAAATAAATATGGTAATCAATTATTTGTTAAACTTGTAACTGAAGAATTTAGTGAAATACAAAAACAAAAACCACCTAAAGACCCTAATAGGTCACTTACTATTGAACAACAATTTGTAAATGAATGTGTTACTAGAGCAAGGGTAGAAAAATTATTGCATAAACTTATTGATGAAAATATTCTTGAAGAAAATTATGGTATAGAAGATATGAGATTAATACTTAATAATCTTGGTAGTAGAGTTTATGAAGATATTTTAAAAGAAGAAAGTGATTCTTTACCAGAAAATTATGAAGTACAATTAGTTAGAAAGGCAATTGGTAGTAAGCTACCTTTAGTAGTTAAGGAAATTATTAAAGAAAAGGTTGCTTAACATAAGAAGATATAATAATATAATTTATAAAAACATAAAGGAGGTTAATATTATAAAAACAAACATATTTATACCTAAAACTATTAAAGTAGGTTATCAAAATCGTTCTGATACATATACTAAGAAATTAGCCTACGTGATTTATTATGATCAAAAAGGTAAATTAAGGAAGGAAGTTAGTTGGAACGGATGGCGGGATAAAAATATTGAACCACAAGAATTCTCTAATGAACCAATATCAGGATTTGTGTTGAATAAAAAAGTTGGTGATTACGATAATGGATGGAATCATCGACATGCTTATTGTAGAGTATACGATCCTCGTAATTTTGAATTCGAGATTACAATAGAAAATTTATTATATATTTTGGAAAATACTTCGTCAATTAAAGGAAAAGGGTTAGAAGGAGAATTTGTTTATGGTTGGAGTGGGAAAGATTTAATTTTAATTCCTACATCTTCACCGGATTATAAAGAATTAATGAAATTAAATGATTTAAGACATGAAAAGAAAAAATTTGATAATAAAAATATGATTATTGGAGCAACATACAAAACTAACCAAAATTATGAATTAATCTATTTAGGTAGATATTATGAAAGTAACGAAGATAATAAAGAAACTAAATCATATTTTTTCTATGATAGAGATAATAAATGGAGTAAGATTACTATCATTAAATCTCTAACAGGAAATATTATTGATATAATAGATGAAAATTGTATTGAAGATTATGCAGAATTAATGGATGAATTAATTAAAAGTAGTTATTATTCTACTAGAGAACAAAAGTATGATGAATATAAAGATTATACATTAGAAGAATTTAAGGAAAGTTTTAACAAACGTAATGGATTTTACAGTAGTAAATATTATGTAGAAATTAATGGTGTCTTAAATAGATATTATATACAAAAGTATTATAATTACTGGAGATATAATTCAGAAGTTAAATATAGTGTTTACACATTAAATAAAGGTCATAAAGATGAAAGAATCATTGATGAAAAATCAATAGAATATGTTTATAATCAAATAAAACCAAAATATTTAGTAACATATGATTCAAATAAAAATATAATAAAAGAGTGGAGGTAATATTATGAGTGAAAAACAAATGATAAATGATGATAAGATTATGTTATTAAAATATCAGATTGCAGAGAAAAAGAAAGGTTTAAAAACTAAAAAGAAATTTTCACCTTTGACAAATTGTAGTATTGAATTGGATGGAGTAAGGTATAATCTACATGTATCACAGAAAGAATTATTGACTAATTTATTAGTTAAATTGAATATGTATAGATTATCTATTGTTGATTTAGAATTAGAAGATGAATATATTATGAGTTGATTTAGAATTAGAAGATGAATATATTATGAGTGGATTTAGTGTTGATGAATGGATTACGGATATTAAATTAAAATTAGAGATTTTAAGGTATGAGGAAGAAGATAAGAAGTTAAAAGTGTTAGAATCTAAATTGCATAATTTGCTTTCGTTAGATAAAAAAGTAGAATTAGAAATTGGTGAAATTGAATCAATGATTTAGTAGATTTAATGTTTAGATATACTACATATAGTATAAATATAGATTATAAATACTATATGTAGTATAAAAATCATGATAAAAGACGCATTTCGTGATAAATTAATAAAGGAGCATTTTATGAATAATGTAATTATAAATACGAACACATCTAACATTAAATTATATGATATTAAATTAACAGCACATGAATTACTACTTTTAGATAATAAAGTATCTGAATCTGCACAAAAAGTAATAAATATAGCAAAAGAAGAATTATCTTATAATTTTGATTTGCCTATAATGAATGAAATCATAAGAATATCATTGCAAAAAGGTAAATTATCATGGACGGGTAAAGATATTAGATCATGTAGTTATTGTGATAAACCATCTTCTTATCAAAAACATACAAGAAATGGCAAATATCATAAAAAAGGTGATATAAATTATGACAAACCTATATATTATTATGGAATTAAGTTTAATGAAGGTTTTGTGACAATCAAAGGACATGGTGATTTATGTATAGAATGTTTAAATAAATATAATATTATTAATAGACTTATTGATTACATAATAGATAATGATTTACCTATTGAAATACAAAAAAATAGTTATAAAGAAAGTAAATATCTTAAAGATAATATTAGGATATGTAATAATTGCAGTTTAGAAATACAAGAATCAAAAATGGGAAGGGAAAATACATTAATGGGAAATGGCACATTCCCTTCTATATGTCCTGTGTGTAATAGTAAATCTTCATTTGCTAATAATCATAAAATCACAGATAAATTTGTTATGATTAATAATCCTGCCTTTGTAGAAGAAATAAAAATATTAAAAGATTATATTAAAGAATTTAATAATACAGTAGATGATGAATATAAAGTAGAATTATATCAAGATAATAATATTATTACGCATTTTATAATTAAAGAACTAACTTGGAAGAATGGTAAACATACTATTATAGATTTTAATGTTTGTAGTAAAAGATATAATAAAGATAAGTATTGGTATAAATATGATATTCATGGTGAATTTAATAATATATTAAGTAAATATAAATATGTTGAAAAATGCTAAATATGAAGTAAAAAATAATAAATTAAAGGAGATAAAATATGAAAAGAATTGATGTAATGACAGACATAGAAACATTAGGCAAAGATTCGAATTCAACAATATTTCAAATATCCGCAATAGCATTTAATATTGAAAATGGAGAATACATAAATAAATTTAATATGATTGCTGATATTGAGAAAAATAAAATATTAAATGTATCAGGTAGCACAATAAAATGGTGGTTAAATACTGATAAAGAATTATTAACAAAACTACTTAATGAAGGAGAGCATTCAAGTGAAGAAATCCTTAGACAATTTCATACATGGTTAATTTCTTTAAGTGAAAATATGAAAAATATTTATTTGTGGGGAAATGGAATTCTTTTCGATAATAAAATGTTACAACATCAAATGAATAATATTAATTTAGATTACCCTATATTTTATAGAAATGATAGAGATATGAGAACTTTAGTAGAATTAGCAAGTCATAAAGTAGGTATTGAAACGGAGAAGGAATTCAGAGATAAATACAAAAATTCAGATTTAATTGCACATGATGCATTTGATGATGTTAAAGGACAAATTGATATTGTTGTAAAGTGTTATAATATATTGTTAAAATAAATACATATGATTAAAAATTATAGTTGACATACTACTAACAAAATGTTAAAATAAATACAACATAAAAAGGAGAATGTTATATGCAAAAATGTAAAATTTGTGGTGAATGGATAGATTGGGATAACCCAAATATTCATTATGGTGGACATGTTTGTAATATTACTACAGGAAAAGAAACTCCTTGGAGTAAAGAAGAAGTAAAAAATAATGATAAATATAAAAATGCAATTGAAACAATTAAAAGCAATTATCCACCTGAAAATTATACAATGTTGAGGGAAACATTAGATTTGGCTATGGAATGTTTAAGTGAAAAATTAGTATAAAAATATTTCATAACTACTATATGTAGTATGTAAAATAATATTTTGCTACTACATATAGTAGTTATGAATAAATTATAAAGGAGGATAATATTATAGCAAGTAAGTATAAATATGAAGAATATCATAAGGTAGTAGAAGGAATCTTATATAAAAAGTGTGCATATCACAATGAATTATTCCCAGAAGAAGATCCCTGGTTTCCTGCAACAACAGAATATTATTATAAAAATAGTAAAAACAACAATGATGGTTTGTATCCTGAATGTAAAAAATGTGCTAGATTAAAATCTTCTAAAAGAAAAAGTGATAATAAGAAACACTATAAAAAATACGATAAATTATATTATAAAAAACATAAAAAATTATTAAATTCAAGATATAAAGAGAAAAAATTAAAAAATGGGAAGAAATATAGACAATCTGATAGAGGAAAAGAAAAATATAAAATATACGGAAAGAAAAGACAAGAAAAGAAACATGAAATGTATAATATTGAATGGGAAAATTGTAAGAAATATTTTGATTATAAATGTGCATATTGTGGATTGCCAATAGAAGAACATTATTTCCCATATAAAGATGAAATGAAATTATGTGATCTTCACAAAGAGTATGTTATAGATGAAGGTAAAAATGATTTAAGAAATTGTGTACCGGCTTGTAGTAAGTGTAATTCACAAAAACATGTAAAATCATTAAATAATTGGTATAATATTTCTAACTATAATTATACATATAAAAGATATTATAAAATCTATCAATGGATTAGATATGACCACAAAAAATACATAATGCCCAAGAGAAGATATAAAAATCAACGTATGACAGCAAGAATAAAAGAAATAGAAATATCAAAAGTAAGCAAAACATGATCTAATCACAGTTT